>Ga0209636_10008522_pt1 | contig 10442 bp, 7 predicted proteins | sample DeeMarSWOR152_54_FD_187464 | JGI IMG/M metagenome (GOLD analysis project Ga0209636, IMG submission 187464) | Marine sediment microbial communities from White Oak River estuary, North Carolina - WOR-1-52-54 (SPAdes) (version 2) | ecosystem: Environmental > Aquatic > Marine > Intertidal zone >... | reverse complement strand
CTAAATTATGCAAAACAAAGCCAAACAAAGCCAATTTCAAGTGGGTTCCTTTGCCCTTCGGTTTAAGGAGGATAGGCCCGTGTATCAGGGCTTGTAGTTGCGAACGAGGTCCATACAGTTGTTGGCGGTATCGGTATCGGGGACATCGGTTACGTTGTAAAAGGCGCCTCCAACGAGGCGATGTTCTTTTATAGCTTTGTAAAAGTCCGGGAAGCTAACTGAGCAGACGACTGGCGTATCATTTACTTTAGCTTTCAGGTCGGCCAGGACTTCAAAGGCAGACAGGAAGCCGATGTCATCTCCGAGGTAGATGGCCTTTAATCCTTTTATAGTTGAAGCGGCTTTCAGCAGGTGTCGGCCATTAGCGTGAATGTGTATTACACCGCCATCAAACTGAGAGAAAATTTTTTCAACAGGCTCTCGTCCCCATTTTTCAAAATAATCTACGGAGGTCATATGAAAAGGGTCGATACTTTCGGAGATAATTTTTCCGGGCAGCCATTGAGCAAAGTTGCTACAGGTTCCGCGGGCAAGCAGTGGGACCATTTCAAAGAATTTTCTCTGGACGTGCAGATTTACTTCGTATGCGAGGTCGATGGCTTTTTGTATCATTTCCGGCCTTTCTTGGAGGTCCATATATGTTTGCGTGGCACCGACCAATTCGAAGACGAAGTTCAGGCCATTAATGAGTATGAAATGGCTGATACCGAACTTGCTCTGCGATTTTTCCACGAAGGCTTTCAACTGGTTTACATAAAGGTGGAACCATTTATGGTCTGTGGTGAAGGAGAGTTTGTCGAATTGCGACCAGTCGTTGAGTATGGGCGGGACCATTGAGGAAATCCAGCCTGTGCTGGTATCACACAGGAACCTTACATCACCGCCGAGCAGCCCGCCATATAGTCCCTGGTCCATTTCGGACAGATATGCAGTGGGGATGGAATCATCGTATATATTGATGTGTTCTTTCGTGTAAGCATCCCAGAATTCGATGCGTTCGTGAATATCAGGATAAGAGCAGAAACCGGCTTTGTGTTTTGCGGCAAAATTAGCCAACGCCCTGCTTGGCGTGTTCATTTTAGCGAGGATTACCTGCTGAGAGCGCTTTTGGTAGAGCTGTCTTAATCTATCCAAGATAAGTTCCGCTTTGGGACAATAAGATAGATTGAAGCTCATTTATGGACCTTATAACATAGTGCTGTGTTACAGCCGATGAGGCGGTTTTACTTTGGCTTCAGTCCAGCGGCTTTTCGCAGTTTGGCGACCATATCGGTTTTTTCCCAAGTGAAATTCGGGAGGTTTCTTCCGAAATGTCCGCCGTGTGAAGTTTGTGCGTAAATAGGTCGTGCAAGGTTTAAGTGAGCAATCATAGCTTTTGGTGTTAGAGGGAAAATGTCTCTTATGATTTTGCTGATTTTTTTCTCGGAAATTTTTGCGGTTCCTTCGGTGTTAACCTGAACGGAAACGGGTTGAGCCACTCCAATGACGTAAGATAGCTGTAGCTCGCAGATGTCAGCGAGTCGAGCTGCGACGATGTTTTTAGCAATGTACCTTGCCATATAGCTTGCTGTTCTGTCGACTTTAGTAGGGTCTTTTCCGCTGAAGCATCCTCCGCCGTGTCGGCCTCTTCCGCCATAGGTATCGACGATGATTTTTCTACCGGTCAGTCCGCAGTCACCTTTCGGGCCGCCTACGACGAATCTGCCGGTTTCATTGATGTGGTAAATGGTGTTTTTATCAACGAGATGCTTGGGGAGGATGGTCAGAATGACCTTTTCGATGATTTGTTTTCGCAACTGTCTATAGGTGATAGAAGGCGCATGCTGGGCGGCTATGACGACTGTGTGGATACGTGTTGGTTTACTATTTTTGTATTCGACGGTAACCTGGCTTTTTCCATCCGGTCTTAGCCAGGGAAGAGTTTTGTTCTGTCTGAGCTTAGCGAGTCGATTTGTTATGGCGTGAGCAAGCTGGATGGGCATCGGCATAAGGGCAGGAGTTTCCCTGCAGGCATAACCGAACATTACGCCCTGGTCTCCAGCGCCAAGCTCTTTGTGCAGGCCGGCGCCTTCGGTTACTCCCTGAGAGATATCGGGGCTTTGTTTGTTGAGTGTTACCATCACATTGCAGTTCTGGTAATCGAACCCCATATCCGGGTCGGTATATCCTATTTTTTTGATGGTGTTTCTGACGACCGTTGGGATATCGACGACAGCACTTGATGTGATTTCACCTGCGACTATAACCAGACCTGTTGCTACAAGAATTTCACAGGCGACCCTGCTTGCAGGGTCCTGGGCAAGCATTGCGTCGAGAATTGCGTCTGATATGTGGTCGGCAATTTTGTCCGGATGTCCCATCGTTACGGACTCGCTGGTGAAAAGATACTTTTCTGTGTTGCAAAGAGGATTGTAAGGTTTAGTTTTTTTTGCCATTTTTGAGTTAACCTTTAATTAGTTCGTAGTTCGTAGTTCATCGTTCATTGATTGTTGTTCGTTGATTAAGAGCTGTCGTTAAGTGTCCAATCATATTTTAAGAATTTGACGGAGTAATTTTCAACTTCGAGGAAATGCACATCCTGCTCAGTTACATAATTTGTGATGAAATTCAAGACAGCCCTGACGGCTGGTGGGTGGTCTTTAAACTTTTTATCTGTTCCGAATTTACCGACGAACTCATTTCCGAACCAGGTTGGTTGAAATATTACGGACAGATGGACGGTTTTTTCCTCTCTGTTTATCTGAAAAGCCAGCGGATTTGCGAGGAATTTTTTCATTTGTTCGTTTAATTGCTGGTCGAGGTTTTGTCCATAGTATGGTTCGTTTCGTAGAGGCGGGCTGGAGAGACTTGCCTGTGAGAGAGCGATGAATATTCGTGGTTCATCAAATTGCTTTCGGAGGAAGCGTTTTTCAATTTCACCGAGAGTAAATTCCTCATCCATTATGATGAATTTGTATTTTGTCCAGATACCTTTGATGTGCCTGATACTATCAGGGGGCCAGAAGAGTCGATGGATGCGTGAGGATTCGATAGGATAATTGTTAACGATTATATTCAGCATTTGTACATTATATAGATTAATCCAGAATGCGATTTTTTCCTCCTGTGGCCAGGTGTTATATTCATTGGGGTTGAGGTTATCGAATTCAAAAAGCAGCTTCATCATCTCAAATCTTTTTCTTTTCAGGTTTTTATAGTCGACCATTCCCTGGTCATCGACGTATTTTTGCAAGATGTCGGCGTATTTTTCGTGAAAAGAGGCAGTAGGTGAAGGTTTTGGTTTTGGGGTTTCGACTTTAGGTGTTTCTGTCTTTGGAGGTTTGACGGGCTGCGGCTTTAGGGAGTGACAGGCGGTGATAAAAATCGATACGGTCAGCAAAACTATAAAGGTATTAAGGTTTTTAGACATTTTTACCTTCTGAGGAGTTATTTTGATATTTTTCAGCCACAAAGTTAGTTATTTTTACAATAGCATAAGAAATTGGAAAGCAAATGCAATGATTTGTTGGTGGTTTTTACGATATTATGTAAAAAAGCATTTTTAGACACGGTTGTTAAGTTTTTAAAAGGTAATTAGGAAGTTATTTTATCCTTTTAGGACGGCCAGTGGGACCATACGAGCCACTTGTTTTGCCCAGCCGCATTCGACGACGATTCTCACGACTTCATCGATGTCTTTATAGGCATGCGGAGCCTCTTCTTTAATTTTGTGTTTGTTGCCAGCGATAAGGGTTATACCCTGCATACTTCGTTTGAACTGGTCATCGGTGATGAGAGCAGGGGTAATAATTCTTCCTTTTTTAGATTTTCCGAGCGCTGCGGTTCGACTCATAACTCTGCCTGCGCCGTGGTTTACCGAGCATAAAGATTCTTCTGAGTTTCCGGTTCCGACGAGCAGAAAACTTGCGGTACCCATTGAGCCCGGCGTAATTATGGGCTGTCCTATTTTTTCGAAGATGGTATTTTTCATTTGCGTTTGTCCGAAAGCACGGGTAGCACCTTTTCTGTGGACCCAGAGACGATTGCCATTGTGCGTTTCGAGCTTAGCCATATTATGAGCGACATCGTAAATTAATTTTAGGGGAGTTGGTCCGAACATTCTGTTGAAGCATCGTCTAACAAGCAGGGCCATAATGTGTCTGTTAGTGAAGGCGAAGTTAGCAGCGGCAGCCATTGCGGCGATATAGTTTTTTCCGGTGTTGGATTCGGTAGAGAGAAAGCTGAGCATTTTTTTTCTTTCAGCCATTTCGGGGCTTCTGGCTGCGATGCTCATATACTGGTCTGCGATTTCATAACCGAAGCGTCGTGAGCCTGAATGTATCATAACAACGATTTGGTTTTTATGAAGGCCGAAGGTTTTCGCTAAATCTTGGTCAAAGATTTCCTGGACGTATTGTATTTCGATGAAGTGGTTTCCACCGCCAAGTGTTCCGAGCTGGTCTGGGCCTTTTTGTATAGCTGCGTTCGGCACAGCGGTAAGTTGGCCGTGCATATTGCCATTTTCTTCGATTCTTTTTAAGTCATCGACGAATTCATCGGGTTCGAATGCTTCCCAGGCCCGATGGCTGATTTTACTTGCGAGTGCGGGGATAGCGGCGACGCCATTGCAGGCGACGTCCTCGAGGCAGTTTTTATCGAGGGCTAAATTTGTTTTTCCTTCTCCGAGGGGTATGTCGCGAGCGATAGAGGCAGCGATTTTGTCGGTGTCGATTTGCCCTTTTGAAAAAGGGGTGTTTAAGAGTCTCATACCACAATTTATGTCGTAACCGACGGCGGCGGGCATTATGGCCTTATCCAGACCTAAGACGGCACCGATTGGCACGCCGAAGCCGACGTGGATGTCAGCGGTAGCAAGGACTTTCTTAGCGGGCGGCAGGGAGGCGGCATCGCAAAGCTGCCTGACGGCCTCCGGTTCGAGTCTGATAGCCTCTGAGGCGAAAATGGTAGCATCGGTAACCATTTGTCCTTGTCGTTTCATAAGGAGTCTGAGGGGGTCAATTCGAACAAGTTTTGGGGTTTGTTCAGCCATAAAGAAGCCCTTTATTAACAGTTTATAGTAACAACTATTATTATACCAGTTTTTGGGTCTAATATACAGAAAGTCCTGCGAATACGGTAAAGAAAGGTTAGCAGTTGGACGAGTGATAGAATAGCAAAGGCTGAATTGGCTTGACATAAGGCGATTTTAACGTTATTCTAAGACAGTTTCGTTGGATTTGAGTGTAAAATATGTTTTTGGTGGTGTTTACGTAATGAAGTGTAAAAGGGTGATTTTTTTTGTTTCGATGTTATTTTTGGTTTCGTTGACGGATACGGTCCTGGAAGGGGTCGATACCGGCGAGATTGATAAGGTTCGGAACAAGGGTGTTCTTGATAACGGGGATTTGGAGATTATCGACAACTTTGTAGCTGATGCGGTGGAAGAGTTGTTGCAGAGCCGGGATTTTACGTCAATATCGAAGGCTCGCAGCGTTATTCTGTTGCGTAAGGGCCCCACTAGGCAAAGCGCTGCGGCGCAATATTCCGAGCAGTTTTCCGAATCGGCCTACAAGCACATTTCCGAAGCGTTTGAAGAAGCTAAGCGAGTAACTCCGGAAGAGCAAAGATTCAAAGTGATTCTTAATCTTTTGATTTTGGTTGATGGTCTGGAATATCTTCGGCTGGCGGATTTGGGTTTAGGGTGGTTAAATGATGAGAATTCGGTTATACGTTACTGGGCGGTTCATTCAGTTGCTAATGCCGGTTTTATAAAGCAGTTAAATTCTTCGGAAGGCTCGAATTTGAAATTGGCCGAGAGGATTGCCGAGAAGCTAAAAGGATTGGTAGAGAGCAGCGGTCCTGAGATATTAGGTTTGATGGCTGAGTTTGCCGCCAGCGTGGAGGTTTCAGAAGGTGAGGATTTGCTGCTTGATATAGCGGATGATCGAATAAGCAGGTATGCGGACTGGACGGTTGAATTTGAGCTTTTAGACGGGACTATTTTGAAGCTGCTTGACAGTAAGATACCTTTGGGCAGTTCGAGTAACCCAGCCATTGCACGTCGGTTTGGTCAATTGTATTCTTATGCGATACAAAGATATGTTAAAGGGCGTGATTTTCTGAGCGCTACAGCAAAGGAGCAATTAGCTTCAGTATTGGTAGAGACGGAGCAAACGTGTATTGTAGGGCGCCTGGGTGAGGGCCAATCAAAGATTAAGGAGGCAATTGAGGGGGATGATTATGAATCTCTTTTAGAGGAGCATAATAAATTGCTTGGCGAGGCGACGCGAGCGGGCCAGTTGCCATCAAAGCTTAACTTTGACTATGGTAAAACAGCGGACGGTGAGAGACGAATATCGCCTCAATCTTTGCCTGAGCCGCCTGTGACTGAAGCCGGCGAATAAGGACTAATTTGGTATTATCTTTATTTTTTACGGCACGAGTTTTCCTTTAGCAGACAACGGTAAATGGTTTTTCCAAACATTGGAGGTTTGGCTTTATGAAAGAGCGCGGAGGCGTGGTAGTATTTTTCATCTTTTTGTTTCTTTCAGTGATAATCCTGCTTCAGGTTCTTTCGATGGTTCAATCCGACCGATTCTATGAGGGCTTAAACCGACTTGATGAGATTTTTGAAGGCGGAGGTGGTATTCAGAGTTTCAGAGGTGAGTTTGAGATTCCATCGTCAGATGAAGGAGGTGATGAGGGTGACTGGCTTGTATGGGGTTTTGGTGTTGAGCCGAAGACACTGAACCAGTTTTCCGCTGAAAATGATATATACTCACGATGGATAACGGTTCCATATATTTTTGAGCCCCTTTTAGTTTATGATTTTGATGATTTGACGATGAAGCCTTGGCTGGCGGAGAGCTATGAGATTAGTGAAGATGGATTGGAGTACACATTTCGGCTCAGAGAGGATGTTTATTTTTCGGATGGTGTGGCAGTTACAGCAGATGATGTAATTTTTACGTATGAGACGGCAGTTAATCCGGAAGTGGATGCTGTGAATATAGCCAATCTATTTGTCGATGTAGAAAAGGTGGTGAAGGTTAACGAGCGAGAGATGAGGTTTTTTATGAAAAGGCCTTATTTTAAGGCACTTGAGAATCTGTGTTTCTGGGATTTTGGGATACTTCCGAAACACATTTATGAGTTCAGCGATGCTGAGGAGTTTAATAAACGAGTTTCTGACCCTGTAGGCAGCGGGCCATTTGTGTTTGAGAAGTGGGAGACGGGCAGGGAGATTGTTCTTCGTCGCAATGAGAACTACTGGGGAGTTAGGGCGAAGCTGAAAAAAATCATTTATAAATTTATTCCCAACCCTATTGCGAGGGTTCAGGCGATTCGTTCTCACGATGTGGATATTGCAATTCCGGAGCCTGAACAATTTGCGGACCTTGTTAGCGATGAACAGTTCAACGAGGAATTTCGATGTCTTAGTTACTGGAATCCTGGAGTTCCGTTTTTTTATATCGGGTGGAATCAGGATACACCGTTTTTTTCGGACAGGCGCATTCGGCTGGCGATGACGCATATTATTGACCGTGAGCAGATAGTTTCGAAGCTCCTTAAAGGTCAAGGCCGGCTGATAAGTGGTCCTTTTTTTATTAATGGGCCTCAGAACGACCCTGATATCGAGCCGTGGCCATACGACCTTAATAAAGCGAGAAGCCTGCTTGACGAGGTCGGGTGGGTTGACAGTGATGGCGACGGCCTTCGTGATAAGGATGGTATTGCTTTTAGATTCAGGTTTATGTATTCGAGCGATAATGCGTTATACAGAAGGCTGGCGAATCTTTTGAAAGATGCTGCTGCGAAGGTTGGGATTGAAGTTATCCCCGAGCCTTATGAGTGGTCAGTGGTGATAAGCAGAATAACCGACAGAGAATTTGAGGCGATGGTTATGGGCTGGGGCGGAGATATACTTGAAGACTTTTACCAGATATTTCATTCATCACAAATTGGTGGTGGGGGTTCTAATTACGTAGGCTTTAGAAATAAACAGGCGGATGCTATAATGGAAGAGGTCAGGAGAACACTGGACGAGGGCAGGAGGAATGAGCTTTGTCATAAACTGCACAGGATTTTTCACGAAGAGAAGCCTTATACGTTTTTGTTTACCCGACCAACGTTTCGTTTAGTTGATAAGCGTTTCAAAAACGTTAATATCTATAAGTTAGGACCGAAATATTGGCAGTGGTATGTGCCGAAGGAAGAGCAGAGATACAAGTGAGAAGACAAAAGTCAGGGAACAGAGGACAGAAGGCAGAAGTTAGAATGCGGGAGATAGAATAATGAATGGTCGTTCGGGGCTGGTAACGTTTTTTATTTTTTTGTTTTTGCTTTTGATAATAGTTTTTCAGGTTCTTTCGATGGTTCAGGCGGACAGATTATATGAGCGTTTGAATCAGCTTTTGGAGAGGTTGTCGAGAGCAGGGTCAGTCAGGGTGGCTCAAGAGAAGGCAAAACGGGCAGATTTGCCCGGTGAAGAATATCCCGGTGATGATGGCGACTGGCTTGTTTTTCATATTATAGCCGAGCCTGCTACTTTAAATCCAATTACGAGAAAAGACATATATGCCTCGTATATTGTGGGTGACGAATTTGGAAATGTTTTTGAAAGCTTCCTTAAATACAATCTGGACGCCATCGAATTAGAGCCTTTATTAGCCGAGAGCTATGAGATTTCAGAAAATGGTTTAGAACTAACTTTTAATTTGAGAGACGATGCTTATTTCTCTGATGGCAAAAAGATTACTACCGATGATGTTATCTTCAGCTATCAAACAATAATTAACCCTAAAGTCGATGCACATGCGTTGGCAAATTATTACAGAGACATCAAAGAGGTAATTAGAATCAACGACAGGACCGTAAAATTTGTTATGCGACAGCCATATTATAAATCTGTGGAAGTGGCTGGTGGTATGCCCATATTGCCCAAGCATATTTACGAATTTGACGACCCATCTGAATTCAATGAGCATCGGTCTAACCCTATAGGCAGCGGGCCTTATGTTTTTGAGAAATGGGATGTCGGTCAGCAAATAGTTCTACGGCGGAATGAGAATTACTGGGGTCCGAAACCAAAATTAAAGAAACTCGTTTTTCGCATCATCACTAATGAGATTGCGGCTTTGCAGGCACTTAGGTCACACGAGATTGATTTTATAGAACCTGCTTCGGAACAGTTTGTTGAACTATCAGAGAATAAAGAATTTATTGAGGAATTCAGGTGCATTTCTTATTGGAGTCCGACTGAGGGATATTCTTATGTGGGGTGGAACCAGTTGCTGCCTTTCTTTGCCGATAGAAAGGTTAGGTTAGCAATGACCCATCTTATCGATAGAGAAGGCATCATTCGTGGTATTTACAAGGGACTTGGAAGAGTTGTAACCGGCCCATTTTATTTCTTAGGCCCTCAGAATAATCCTGGTATTGAACCTTGGCCTTACGATCCTGCCAAAGCGATGAAATTGCTGAACGAAGCAGGCTGGATTGACACAGATGCTGATGGTATTCGGGATAAAGATGGAGTGCTATTTAGATTTAAGATGATGATCCCGAGTGGCAGCCCAATATACGAACGTTTGGCCCGATTAATAAAAGATAGTATGGCCAAAGCTGGCATTGAAATGATTATTGACCCATACGAGTGGTCAGTTTTTGAGGAACGACTTAATCAGCGCAACTTTGATGCGATAATGCTGGGATGGGGGGGAGTTGTCCAGTCAGACCCATACCAGATATGGCATTCATCCCAGATTGCCGGTCGCGGTTCGAATCGTATTGGTTTTGCCAATGATGAGGCTGACACACTTATAGAAGAGGCGAGACGGACTATGGATGTTGAGAAGCGAAATAAACTTTATCATAAATTTCATGAGATTCTTCATTTTGAACAACCATACACGTTTTTCAGGGCTAGGCCTGCTATCCGGTTTTTAGATAAGCGATTTGAAAACGTGAAGATTCATAAGATTGGTTTGGATATTCACGAATGGTATGTTCCGAAAGAGAAGCAAAGATATAAGTGAGTTCGTAGTTCATAGTTCGTAGTTCGTTGTTCATAGAATGTTGTGAAGGGTTATAAGTGACGACGTATATTATCAGGCGGCTGTTGTTGATGATACCGACGCTGTTAGGGATAACGGTGATGGTATTTGCCATCAGCCGGATTGCGCCGGGAGACCCGGTTAGTTTATCTATGGGCCCGGGCGGGCAGATGGATGCTGAGCGTGCGGCGGATGTTCGTGAGGCCCGGATGAGGCTGTATGGGCTGGATAAGCCGGTTCACGTTCAGTATAGCAGGTGGCTGTGGCGAGTGGTTCGATTTGATTTTGGTGATTCGATTAAGCACCATCGGCCAGTAATTAAGCTAATCAAAGAACGGCTGCCTATTACGATTACGCTGAACCTGATGGCGTTTGTAATTATTTATACGGTGTCGCTTCCGATGGGGG
>Ga0209636_10008521_pt1 | contig 10443 bp, 8 predicted proteins | sample DeeMarSWOR152_54_FD_187464 | JGI IMG/M metagenome (GOLD analysis project Ga0209636, IMG submission 187464) | Marine sediment microbial communities from White Oak River estuary, North Carolina - WOR-1-52-54 (SPAdes) (version 2) | ecosystem: Environmental > Aquatic > Marine > Intertidal zone >... | reverse complement strand
TCCGCCGCCGATTCCGCCCTTATGAGCAAACACGATGGGTTCGTGCATTCGCTTCTCCGTTTTTGACAGGTAGTTCCAAACGTAACGGTAGGACATGCCCAATTTTTTAGCCGCCTTAGAGATGGATTTTTCCTCGTTTATGGCTTGCAGAATCGCGGCTCCACCCCTGCCTAGAATAGGTTCCCCTTTGTGTTCCAGCCAGATTTTGCAGGAGGGCTTACGCCTTTCTTCGGTGAGCATTACCCTCTAGTATCCCTTAATTGTCTATAATGAACTTTCGGTTCAAACAACATGAACAGATGATGCCTTGAACACGAGGTAAACTTCTGAACCGAGGTTGAGGCCCATTTCAACGAACGACCGCTTCGTAATTTGAACCACAAACTCCTTTCCCGCATCCACCCTAAGCCTAACCAGAGACCCCAAATCAGAGATTCCAGCCACCCTTCCTCTAAACATGTTCCTAGCGCTTGACGTCAAAGGTTTCGCTGAGAGGATTATGTCTTCCGGTCTCACGAAAAGCGTAACTTTGCCGGTTTGTTTAATGGGCGCCTCTATCTGTAAGCCGTTCCCAACGTCAATCACGCTTGTGCCTTCTTCAAGCATTGTTGAGTTCCCTGAAAAGACATTTTCAAGCCTCGCGAAGCTCGCTAAGTCCTTTGACGGCGCTCCGAAAATTTCTTGAGTTGTCCCCATCTGCATTATTTTTCCTCCGAGAAGTAGAGCCGTCCTATGGGTTAGGGTTTCCGCCTGAAACATGTTGTGGGTTGCCATAATCACCGTGGTTCCGCGTTCTCGGTTAACCCAAGAAATTGTCTCTTCAATGATTGAGATGTTTTTTGGGTCAAGGTTCGCTGTGGGCTCGTCTAAGAGCAGAAGTTCCGTGTTTAACGCCAAGGCCATGGCTAACGAAACCCTCTGCTGCTCTCCCCCGGACAGTTTCTTCGCCCAACGTTTTTCATAGCCTTCCAACTTTACTGTGCTCAGAGCATCCTTGACTTGGGCTTCGATTTGTTTCTTTGAGTACCCTCTCAGTTTAAGCCCGTAGGCTATGTTCTTCTGCACCGTCGTATTGAAGAGGGCGGTCCTCTGAAAAACCATGGTGCCCTTTTCTCTAACGTCGCTCAAACTGTCCTTGTCAACCCTTACGCCATTAAAGTACATCTCTCCGCTGGTGGGTTCTTCGATGCCTGCAATGATCCGTAAAAGGGTGGTTTTACCCGATCCGTTTGGACCTATTACTGTAAAGATTTGCCCTCTATTCACCTTTAGATTGACATTGTCGAGGGCTGTTATGTCTCCATACTTTTTAGTTAGGTCTTTGACTTCTATGCTCGACTCCATGAATCGTGCCTCTGTAGAAAATTGATAGTTAGGCTCACAGCAGATACTATCATCAGTAATATTACCCCTAGGGCAATTGCAGGCGCAAAGTCACCAGTATCTGTTGTTAGGGCGATGAAGGTTGTTAAGACCCTTGTTTTACCCACGAGGTTTCTACCAAGCATCAAAGCAATTCCAAGTTCCGCTATTGCTCGGCTGAAGCTTGCCGTAATAGCTAGAAGAAATCCACTTTTTGTCTCCCTCAAAACAGCCAGAGAAGCCTGGGTTTCTGAAGCGCCCAAAGTCTTTGCTAGATCCTTTATCTCAGGCTCAACGGATTCAATAGAATTTGTAACAAAACTGACCATGATCGGCGTTATTAGAATAGATTGGCCAATGCTTATTGCAAGAGGAGTATACAATAGGTGCAGAAAACCGAGAGGGCCCGCTCTAGAAAGTACCAAATAGAGAAGCAGTCCCAAGGTTACGGTGGGTAGACCTAACAAAGCGTTGAAGAGACCCTTTACAATGAACCGTCCACGAAACCTCTCCAAGCCTAAAAGGATTCCTATGGGCACACCCCATGACGCTGAAAGGAGGGTTGCGGTGCCTGAGATGGCTATGCTTCTCAAAGTGATTTCTAGAATTGTTTCCACGGCTGTTCACTCCTGGAATAGTTCTGGGTGGTCGTTTCTGTATTGTTGCGGGCACTCTGTTCCGTTGAAGTAGGCATAGTTTTGAATCCAACTTACAAGAGTTTGGTTCGTGTTTTCCTTCAGCAACTGTACTGCCGGATAAAATAGGCCCTGGTCGTATTGATCTTGTCCATATTCGCCGATTATTTGCTGTCCTTGTTGGATTGTCAGGAACTTAATGAAGGCGATCGCTCCCTCGAAGTTAGCTTCTGGATTGCGGGTCCTGTTAACTGCGATGGCACTGTAAACGTTGAGCAGCTCTTCGCCCTGGCTCACCAGCACCACTAGGCTGATTAGACCACATTTATGGTATTTTAGGTAGGTGCCCATGTCTGCGAGGGTGTAAGCCGAAAATTCGTTGGCGAGCAGTAAGGTTCCACCCATGCCTGTGCCTGCTTCGTGGTACCAGTCTTCGTCCCTTAAGGTTGTCCAATTGAAACCGGTTGCCGTCCACAATCCTTTCTCTTTAATGTGAGTTCCAGAGTCGTCTCCCCTAGAAACCCAGACGGCGTTTCCGTCTCTTCCTGCTTCCACGATTTTTGTTAGCGCTTCAACAGGGGATAGATCGGCGATTTGAGCTGAGTCTTCTGCGGGTCCAACAATGGCGAAGAAGTTGTAGGCTACTATTTTTCTGCACATTCCGTAGCCGCCTTCTAGGAAGGTGAGTTCTTGGGATGGAGCGTGTACTAGGATCATGTCAGCGTCTCCTCTTTGAGCGTGTGTTATGGCTAAGCCGGTTCCAACTGAAATGAAATACACGTCAATGGCGTATTCAGCTTCGAATTGTTCCTCAATGACATCGAGGAGCCCTGTGTCATACAGGCTTGTGGTGGTCGAAACCACTAATGTTTGTTTGTTTTTTCCCGTTGCCCAAATGTACGTGACGCCGGCGACTGATGCAACAGCCACTGCTACGACTATAATGACCGTTAGAGCAAGTTTAGAAACAGCCTTATTGCCCATTTTTCTTTTTTCATTCATTCTCTTTCACCGTTATGTTTATCCATGCATAACGTCTTGCTTTACGAAGACAAGAGCTATATAGCGTTTGTGCTCCTGAAAGCGCCACTTAAATAAAGTGAACTTGGAAATGGATAGGTCAAAAAAGGAAAGAAATGATTAATAGTAACGGATACTTTTATTTCTCGATTCGAGAGAGACGGTTCTAGAGATGGAAGCCGATTATAAGAGGAAAGCAGTTGCGCAAATAGCAATATTTCTTTTAATCTTCACGATTTTCTCTTTTTCTTCAACTTCTCCTGTTTCAGTAAAAAGCTCCAATGTCGCAGCTGCACCGAAATTGAGTGGGCTCAACATAGAAGACGCAGAAGATGATCCAGTTGACATTGTTGACATAACAGCAGTACTGGGGGACCTAGACTGGCAGTCCGACTGGATAGATGTTGAAAACACCGCGGGTCAGCCGAGCAACCCCGTAGGCGTTTCTCTGATAACCATGAATGGGACAAATCCGATGTGGGACGGATGGAGAAGCGACGCAGGCGAAGTTGCACCCTACGTTAATGGGACGCTGTCAGAAGCGCAGTTTAACCTCGGTGTTGCCCTTCACACGGGCTCAGATTACACGTATGCGGAGACGATGCATACGAAACTGAACAACCCGCTGGCAGTAACTGTTGGACCTAAAGAGACCACTGGATTACCAAGTCCCTACAGGCGCAATGTGACGCTCACGGAGACCGCGAGCCTAACCCGAGTCTTAGAGCCTGTTGACGTAATGCTGACCTTCGCAGATGGTGATTGCAGCAATGCAACAAAGGAGATCAGGGTCAATACTACCGCAGGATTGGAAGTTCCAAGCCAAGTCTACAACGTGAGCACTTATGGTTCAGGAAAAGTCAAAGTCGCCAACGTGGTGTTTCAGGCAAATGTCACAGCCTCCTCAACCGCAACCTACTGCATTTATTACGGTAATGCAGGCGCTTCAGCGCCAAGCTATTCAACGGACCTCTCTTATACAGGTGGTGCCACTATAACGGTGGAAAACTCGCACTACGAGGTGGCCACGGAGCCAGACATCGCATGGCTCAACTCGCTCATCTGCAAAGATTATAATCCAGCAACGGAGCTTCTGAAGAGCACATGGGACAAATTTCTCGCACCTGTTACGGATGTTATAGGAGACGGTTGGCACGGTCCATGGGAAAGTTTCGATAGAAACATGCAGGTTGAACGCAGCGGGCCCATTTTCGTAGACCTAAAATGTGTTTTTGGAAATTGGAGCGGTAGCGGTGTAACCGAAGGCGTCGTCAACTTCCGCTTTTACTCTCGAATTCAATGGTTCACTTACAGCTCAGATTTGACCCTTGATGGATCTAATTTCGCACATCTTCTGACCAGCAGCTACTTCTCGCTGACAACATTGCCGTATGCCGCTTACAAAAGCATATCGGCGACTGTTTACTTAAAAAATGTGATCGGGTACCAAGACACCGGAAACGCAGTTATGTTTAACTGCACTCCTAGCGGCGGATCAACTACGCCAATCGTGAAAATCACCTTTTCTTCTCCTTCAGTTTTCAGGTTGCAGATGTCCCCTAACGGCACTGTTCCCCTAGGAAGCGGCTCATCGGTTTACTCGTTAACTGACGCATCAGGCTACGTGACTCTCCAAACGAGCAACCTCACGGTTAAAATCCGCAAGAACCCGTGGAAACTCGCGGTTTACGACGCAACTGGCACAACTCTGATCTCTGAAGAAAGCCCAAACGAAGGCTTCGAAAACAAATCCCTGTCATACCGAACATACTATGATACAGTCACAGAGGTAAACGAGGCAATGTTCCTAGACCCAAGTGAACACGTTTTCGGTTTCGGCGAAAGATTCAACAAAATGGACAAACGGGGAATGACAACCTACATGCACGTACAAGATTTGGTTGGAAGCAGCGGAGACGTCACCTACATTCCGATACCCTTCTTCATCAGCACAAAGGGATACGGATTCTACCTTAATTCCACCTACCGGTCTACCTTCGACATGGGCGACACCAAAAGCGATGAGTACTCCATTAAAGTGCCCACATCGTCCCTAGACTACTACTTCATATACGGAGGAGACGACCTGAAACAAATCATCATCGACTACACGGATCTAACTGGCAAGCCGCCCCTCCCGTCAGAATGGGTCTTCTACCCGTGGATGTCAAAGAACTCCTACAACTCGCAGGACGAAGTCACATACGTAATAAACAAAACTAGGGAGCTGGACATACCCGGCAACGTCATCGTCATAGAAGGCGGCGGCGGATGGTGGGGCTGGTACAGTCCAACTTGGCCAGACCCCGAGTGGATGATATCTTACGCTCACTCTCAAGGCGTTAGAGTAATAATTTGGGAGACCCCCGTCATACCTGGATTAGGTACCACAGCCGACTACAATTATGCAAAGAATAATGGCTATCTTGTAAAGAACGCCGACGGCTCAGTTTACCACATTCCTGATGGTTACTGGTGGTCAGGTCACGCCATTGTAGATTTCACTAATCCGGCGGCGGTTACATGGTGGCTTGGAATGCACGACTTTCTCATGGATCAAGGGGTTGACGGCTTCAAAACTGACGGCGGAGAACACGTTCACGACGACACAGTTGTCTTTTACGACGGACGCCGCGGAGACGAAATGGAGAACCTGTACGGCCTCCTCTGGACCAAGATCATGAATGAATACGTCATGAACAAGACTGGAGGAGACGGTATAACTTGGAGCCGAGCTGGTTTCGCGGGCTCCCAGCAGTATCCATGCCACTGGGCTGGAGACCAATACGGCACCTTCGCCCAATTACAGACAGTTATTCGGGCGGGTCAGAGCGCAGGCATATCCGGCATTCCCTACTGGGGGAGTGATATAGGGGCGTATATTGGCAAGCCCGCTAAGAACTTGTATATTCGTTGGGCTCAGTTCGGCGCCTTCAGCCCCCTCATGCAATACCACGGAACGGAGCCCCATGACCCTTGGACTTTTGACCAAGAGACCCAGGACATTTACAAGTTCTACGCTACTCTGCGCATGAACCTGATGCCCTACATCTACTCCTACGCGAAGATCGCTAATGAAACTGGTTTACCCATGATGCGGGCGCTTCTGCTTAACTACCCAGATGACGCCAACACGTACAGCATCGAGTACGAGTACACCCTCGGCGACGAGCTGCTGGTGGCACCCATCTACCAAGACGTAACCAGCCGATCCGTCTACTTGCCCGATGACACGTGGATCGACTTCTGGGACAGCTCCCAAACCGTGGGTCCCACGACTATAGGCAGCTACTCAGCGCCCCTGAACAAGCTTCCCCTGTTCATTAAGGCAGGCGCCATAATCCCCATGAACCTCAACGAGAATTACACGATCGGCGGGTCAATCACAAACTTTTCGCAACTCGTCTTCGACATTTATCCTCATAATGCTTCGCAGTTCAGTTATTATGACGCGGAAAACAGCGCCACACGTTTGATCGAGTGCTTTGAGGAAATCAACCGGACGCGCATCCAAGTCAGCGCGTGGACCAAGAACTACACATTACGCGTGTTAGTTGACGAACGCCCCGCCTTCGTCAGGCAAGACGCAACCAACCTCACGGAATATGCGAACTTCAACGACTTCAAGGTCAGCAGTGAAGGCTGGTGGTACAACAGCTCATCTCATCGTGTTTTCGTCAGGCTTCAACAAACAGGAGCAGAAACAGAAATAACCCTCGGGTCTCAAGTTGGAATACATGATGTGACAGTATCTAATGTTTCGCCTCTGAAGACTGTGGTTGGAATGGGACATTCCGCGAATGTTACGGTGGTTGTCGAAAATCAGGGCGATTACACAGAAACCTGTGATGTTACGCTCTATTATGACGGCAACATAATTGGAACTCAAACCGTCACTAATCTGGCAGCCGGAGCCTCAACAACCTTAACTTTCACTTGGACCACAACCGACGTTTCTAACGGGACATACACTTTAAGCGCCGAGGCAAGCGTGGTTGTGAACGAGACAGACACAGCAGATAATACTTACGTGGACGGCAACATAATACTCACTATTCCTGGCGACATCAACGGAGACGGCGTAGTCAAATTGCCCGACCTAGTCAAGCTGGCGAAAAGCTGGTACAAAGAGAAAGGGCAGGAAGGCTACGATCCCAACGCTGACTTCGACAACAATGGCGTAGTCAAATTGCCCGACCTAGTCATACTATCAAAACACTGGTACCAACGTCTCTAGCACAAGCCAAACACTGAGTTACAAGCCAGCTGGACAAAATAAGTTTAATAGAAGGTTTTTGAAAGAAGACTTTGTGGACTCAAATTGTATGAGAAAAAAGAGGTTGTGGGCAGAATCAGGAATTGGCTGAAACAGGAGAAAATGTTCAAAAAAGAAATAACGGATGACAAGGCTTATTTCAATTTTAAAGCGGAATATCAGGATATACCCTTTCACGTTCTTCAGCCTAAGGACAGGGAGGACTTGATACTCGTTATCTGCGATCTAATTCTGGACGATAAACAGAAAGAGATGGTAAGAACTCTGCAGGCGAAAGAACAAACTAAGGTTCTCCGAGAGATGCAGTATCAAACATCAACAATCAAGGGGCAACTCTACATAATCCTTGACAAGGAGAAATATTTAGAAAAAATACGCTTATGGGACACAATTTATTACGACGGTTTGTCTAAGGATAAGTTAATAAAGACAATTTTTGAAACAATAAAGTCCTTTCTTTTAGTCGAAGAGTTGCTGACGAGAATCTTTAATCTCCCTGAGATGGAAGAGTTTGAGAAAAGACAAATTAAACCACCATCGTCTATGTATGCCTAACTCTGTGCTGTGTTAGACCCGAAGGCTCATTATCGCCGACGCTTACTTATCTTTACTTTTATGCTTTTTTGAGCCGCAACCTGGACAGTAAACCTTTCCGTTAATTATAACCTCTTCTCCAGTCGGAACTTCCATACCGCAGCCCACACAAATCGCCAAAATATATTCCTCCTAAATCTTAAATTAGAAAAAACGGTTATAACTCTATCCTTGGAACCTGAAGTTACCTAAGAACGGAATCAGCCTTCGGATTTTTGTTTTTGAATCTCATAGAGAATAACGAGTGCTTCACCTAAAGTTATGCCCAACTTGATGACTAAGTCTTCTGGCTTTGCTTCCGGTTGTTCATGGAGGACCACATCTCGAGCATAGGCTTTATGATGGGGATACATGACCATGGCGTGAACTGTTTCAACAAGAACCGGCCAGAGAGGATCATTCACAAAATCTCCTAAACTCATAAAGACGCCTCATGGAAGTAATTATGACTGAGAATACATTTCATGTTGTCCTTTAATAATCTTAACAATTTTTATGGTCAAAAGGTCCGATGAAACCGTAAAGTATATCTATGCGGCGCCAAGTTAAGCGCGCAAACTAAAGCATGAAAAGCGTGGCTTTCACAGATGATTAAAGCGGTGATATTTGACCTCGACGGAACCCTTGTTACTTTCAATCTTGACTATAAAACCCTCAGAGCAGAGGTTCTCCAGTTCCTAGCTAAACGCGGTTTTCCCCGATCCATCTTCTCTATGAGAGAGAGCTTTTTTAGAACGCTTGAAAAAGCCGAAATCTACATGAAAAACAACGGTGTGAAAGAAAAAGATTTTCAGCAAATCAGAAAGTCAGTTTTCTCAATTGCCAACCGATATGAGATGGAGGCCGCTCGCGAAACAAGTTTAGTGTCCGGCGTCCTAGAAACACTGAAGGCCTTAAGGAGAAAGGGACTAAGAATTGCGCTTTTTACTGCCAACGACGAGAAGCCTACAGACTATGTTCTCAGGCGGTTCCGCCTAAAACCATTCTTCGACGCTGTGGTAACCCGTCAATCTGTTAAAAATATCAAACCAAACCCAGCCCACCTAGAAGCCGCTTTGAAAGCCCTAGAAGTCAAGCCAGAAGAAGCCGTCGTGGTGGGAGACAGCATATACGACATGAAATGCGCCCAAGGACTAGGCGTCACCGCAATAGGCATAACCACCAGAACTTCTTCAAAGGAATTGACTCAAGCGGGAGCCACTCACGTAACCTCATCCTTCACCGAACTGCCAAACATAATAGAACAATTCGGCGAAACACAATAAACTGGATTACGCTGGCTTGAAGAAATAGCGGGACCACATGGGCCATTCTGAAGGCACCTTAGTATCGAAGTCAACCTGCAGTTCCATTCCGATCTTGATTTTTTCGGGGTCAATGCCTCGGATCACGCCTGGTAAACGTGGGCCCTCCTTCAGTTCTGTGATGCCTAGGGCGTAAGGCGCCAAGGATTGAAACTGCACAGGTGGAATGTGGATCACCGTGTACGTGAGTAGTTTTCCCCTCTTTTTGAGTTCAACCCACTTCAAGTGTGTTGAAAGACATTCCGTGCACATGGGTCTGGGCGGAAGGAGAAGTGCACCGCATTTTTGGCATTTGGCGGCCATCAGTTTCTTTTCAGCCGTGAATTGATAGAAGCTTTCTATGGTGAAAGGACGGGTCTCCGCCATGTTTTCATGCTCTCCTGTAGATGTGGACGGCTGCGCTTGCACCTGAACCTCCAACGTTGTGGCTTAACCCTATTTCAGCATCTTTCACCTGTCGTCCACTGGCTTGCTCAGTTAGTTGCAAGTATATTTCGCAAGCTTGCGCGGTTCCCGTTGCCCCCACAGGGTGCCCCTTAGATTTCAGTCCGCCGCTGGTGTTAACCGGAATCCTCCCTTCAAGCGTTGTTCCGCCTTCTTCCGCAAGTTTTCCGCCTTCTCCAGGAGCGCAGAAACCCAAATCCTCGTAGGCTATGATTTCCGCGATGGTGAAGCAGTCGTGAACCTCTGCAACATCTATGTCCTTGGGCTTCACTCCCGCCATTTCGTAGGCTTGCTTTCCGGCGGTTTTAGCCGCAGCTAGGCTGGTTAGGCTCTCTCTTTCATACAGTCCTATGGCGTCACTGGCTTGTCCTGAGCCTATGACGTGTATAGGTGTGTCTGTGAATTTTTTAGCTAGCTCAGGCCGTGTTAGGATTATGCAGCTTGCTCCGTCTGTTATCAGCGAGCAGTCATATAGTTTCAGGGGCCAAGCGATCATTCTGGAAGAGAGGGCTTTCTCTAAGGTTATTTCCTTCTGCATGTGGGCTTTCGGGTTCAAGGCTCCGTTGTGGTGGTTTTTCACCGCGATCATAGCCATTTGCTCTTCGGTTGTTCCGTACTTGTGCATGTGGGCGGTTGCCATAAGCGCGTATAAGCCCGGAAACGTGATGCCGTTCCACTGTTCAAAGGGAAAATCGGAAGCCATGGCTAAAAACTCAGTTACCTCCGCGGTGGTTCTGTGCGTCATCTTCTCTACGCCGCCCACCATAACCATGTCATGCAAACCTGAAAGGATGGCTGAGATGCCGCA
>Ga0209636_10008520_pt1 | contig 10443 bp, 3 predicted proteins | sample DeeMarSWOR152_54_FD_187464 | JGI IMG/M metagenome (GOLD analysis project Ga0209636, IMG submission 187464) | Marine sediment microbial communities from White Oak River estuary, North Carolina - WOR-1-52-54 (SPAdes) (version 2) | ecosystem: Environmental > Aquatic > Marine > Intertidal zone >... | reverse complement strand
GCTACAATAACCCAAACAAAAAAATTCATTCACCGAAAATTTAAAATAAAAGTCCCAAAATCCACCATACAATCTTGGCTCAAGCGATATGAAAACATATGCACATTCACCACAACACTTAGAAAAAAGTTCGACCTCGATCCAAATACTATCATAAGATCAAAACGATTCTATCACCAACAGGTTTACGAGTTCAAATACCACACACTTAAAACAAACATCTCCGGCAAAACATTCCCAAAACTCAAATCATACCTCACATCCATCTATAAAGTACCATATTTCATACCAGAATCTGCGTTCCAACAAGGTCCACGATGCTCGAAAATACGGATCAACCTTAAGCCAGAAAAAATCTCAAAGCACAACAATGCACCCAAAATGGTTCAGCTCGCACTAACATTATCTAAAACTAATCATGACCGCCATACCCAGGTTGAAAACTCATTCTTGATCAACGATACAGCAACCATCGCAATCGAAGTGCCAATCTTCCTCAAACCTAATGATATCACCTTGAAAGAACAATCCATCTATGGTCTCAATCTCAAAAATCCATTATCTGGCCACATTGATATTATTCAGGTACGATTCAATAATATCCATATTTTAGATTACAAACCTGACGCAAAAATATCCGATAAAGCCGCTGCTGAACAAGTCTTTCTATATGCTCTCGCACTCAGCAAGAGAACAAAAATACCATTGAACAAATTCATTTGCGCATATTTTGATAAAAATGATTATTATGAATTTTCTCTTAGAAATTTGTGATATTATTATTCTAAATTGAGTAAATTTAAGTATCTGAGATTCATTTCAAAAATTAAAATGGAGATTATGTAAAATGTTCGAACCAAATTTTACAATTACCAATAAAATTGTAAAAAATCTAACTTTCATAGCTGAAGCTAGAGCTATAATTCTAAATGCACCTCTGGTTCCAAAGTGGGAAGTTTCATTGAGAAGAGATGCACTTTTACAAAGTGCGCACTCATCAACAGCTATTGAAGGAAATCCTCTATCTTTGGATGAGGTCATAAAACTAGCTGAAGGTAGAGAAATAATGGTAAGGCGAAAAGATAAACAAGAGGTCTTAAATTACATTGAAGCACTGGAAAAAATACCAGATTTTGCAAAATTAACTCCTTTTGTTAAACAAAATATATTGGATATTCATAAGATAGTAACAAAAAAAACATTAGAAAACCCGAAAGATGAAGGAGTATTTCGAGATCGTCAAGTAGTGGTTGGGAGTAAGAGAACAGGTGAGATAATATTTACTCCACCGCCTACAAATCAAGTTCCGAAATTAATTGATAAATTTCTTGATTGGTTCAATTCTGAACAAACAAAAGAAATCGATCCAGTCATTGAAGCAGGTATAGTTCATTATGAAATAGTAAGAATACATCCATTCGTAGATGGGAACGGTAGAACTGCCAGAGTTTTAGCAACAATGACACTTTATAAAAGAGGTTTTGATGCCAAGAGATTCTTTGCACTTGACGATTATTATGATCATGATAGACCAAGTTATTATACTGTATTGCGGAATGTCGATCAGAAAAGCTTGGATTTAACGAAATGGTTGGAATATTTCACAGAAGGTGTAGCAGTAAGTCTCAAAGTGGTTAAGGATAAAGTTGTAGGACTTAGTAAAAATATAAAAGTTCTTAAAGAAAAGGGACAAATCGCCTTAACTGAAAGACAAATGAAAATTGTCGAATGGATAATAAAACAAGGTCAAATTACAAATCGAGAAGTTAGAGAGATGTTTAGCCTGTCAAATAGGGTTGCTTTAGATGAAATATTAAAATTGATTGAGCTTAAAGTAATAAAACAAGTTGGAAAAGGTAGAAGCGTACATTATGTCCTGGATTGATCAACCCTCACGATTAACCTCATGATTAACCTCACGATTAATTTCTATTTCTCTCTTCTCTTAAGTAATTTTTTATTATTCCATTATCAAACTCTCTCTATCCCCTCCTTTCCGCTTCGTTCCTCTCTTTTACCCCCGGCTACTCGCCAAGAGTTTTTTTTGCTCCCTAATCCAACCCCACCCACCGCATATCATAAATGCCACACACTAACTTACGAGTAATTACTCCCTGGTCCACCATATTCCACCGTCCCCACCTACCACAAATCATTACCAATCTACGGTAGGTCGCATACATTCTACAATATTCTACGGTAGGTGAAAAGCACACGAAAACTACCGCATATCATAAAACAAAACTACCGCAAATCAACATCAACAATTACCGCAAATCATTACCAATCTACGATAGGTGAGCGTAAAATCATTCTATGATTAAACAAAAACAGGGCGGGTTGAGCGGGATTTGAGTATAGGAAAAAATTTGATTAACCACCTCACACCTATCACCTATCACCTATCAAGTACCTTCATCCACCACCTACCTTTAATCATTAATAATATACAATATATATTTATTATTCATGCTCAAAAATAAAAATTACACAATAAATTTGTGCAATGAATCATTTATGCCAGATATAAAACCAGAATTAAAAACCCAATCAACTTTAATCCTTCAACCTCAAATAATTGAAAAACCCAAATGCCCCTACTGCAGAACTAAACGTAATGTTATCCGCTCTGGGATCCGTAAAAGCAAGAGAAAATCCACACAAAGATACCAATGCAAATCCTGTAACAGGATATTCTCCATAGAGCCACTGCACCGCACTTCATATCCACCTGAGGTCATACTTTCAGCAATCACATATTACAATCTTGGCAACACCATCGAAAAAACCAGGGCATCGATCAACCGTAAATTCAAAGTCAAGATACCCCAACCAACCACCCAATCTTGGCTCAAACGCTACAGCAATATCTGCACTTTCACAAACACTCTTCGGAAAAAATACCAATTTGATCCCAACACAATCACCCATTCCAAGAAATTCCACCATCAGCAAGTATACGAATTCAAGTACCACACTCTGAAAACCAACATCGCTGGCAAAACATTCCCACAGCTCAAATCATACATTACATCCATCTACAAAACTCCATACTACATCCCAGAAACCGCATTCCAGCACGGCCCGCGGTGCTCAGAACTACAAATCGACCTCAAACCACAAAAAACCACTAAACACAATAACGCCCCCAAACTAGCCGAACTCGCTCAAACCCTTGCAAAAACCAACCGCGAGCGCCACCAGCAAAACCATTAATTGAAAGCAATTATGCCCGAAGGGTATCCGATGGGTGCCTAGCATCCCTGAGGGATTCCGCGAAATGGTATGGCCGTTGAGCGGGCGAGTGAAACGAGCATGTGGGATTTACCCCACCTTTTTTCCGTGAACGCTTTTATACGAATAATATCATAAAGAAATTATTAGTAGAAAAGGGTTCAACGACACTGCAACCATCGCCATCGAAGTACCAGTCTACCTACAACCAAACGAACTCACCAAGCTAGAGCAATCCACCTACGGCCTTAACCTCAAAGCCCCCTTATCAGGCCATATCGACATACTCCAAGTGCGATTTAATAAAGTCCACATTCTCGACTATAAGCCAGACGCAAAACGAACGGACAAAGCCGCAGCTGAACAATTATTCTTATACGCTCTGGCTATTAACAAACGAACTGGTATTCCATTACGAAAAATAGCTTGCGCATACTTTGATGATAAGAATTATTTTCAATTAATTAATTTATTTTCTATTTAATGTTTATTAAAGGATGTCCAAAGATTTTAATATTTTTAGAGCCATTCCAATTTATTAAAACCGTTAATAGTTTCTAAAGTTTCTAACTATTATTGTGGGGGTTACAATAAGGAGAAACCTGAATGAAAAAGTTAATCATTATATTTATTTTAAGTTTGATAATAATGGGAGATTTATTGTTAGGTGTTTTTAGGACTACATCAGCACAAAGTGTAGACGAAGGAGATATTATCTCAAAAAATGTGGATAATCCTACACAGGATCTCCAATCCTTACAGAAACCCCTACCTCTTGTAACCGAGCTGTGGGTGGATGACGACTACACGAATGTATCCTGCGGCGGTCATATGTGGGGTGTTGATGCGTTCAATCAAATCCAGGCGGCAATAGACGCAGTACCGTATAATTCCACTACAACCATCAATGTACTATCCGGGGATTATTACGAACGGGTGACTATTGATAAACCGGTTTACCTAGTAGGAGAAGATATTGGTGTGAATCAATATGCCGTAAATATTAGCGGCGAAAGTGGTGATGTATGGGCGTTAATTTGCGTGTCGGCAAATGATATGGGTGGTTCCGATCAATTCCCCGATCGCGATTGTTTCCCGGCCCAGGGGCTGCAGGCGTATTATGCACTTAAAAATATTGGGTATGATGATGAACATATAATACTAATGCTGTGGCACGACGATGAGACTGCAGTTGGTTATGATTGTGAACCAAATGATGATAACGATACACTTGATGAAAATATTTCCATCTATGACGGAACGCATAATTGGTTATTTGGTCCCGATGGTGCGCCTGGTGTTGCTGGTGTGGATGATGATAATAATGGAACCGCTGATGATTTGGCCACTGTCCCGGGTGAATATCCGCCAGAGTTTGGCTGGCCTGGCTCGGATGACCCGGAAATTGATGTTAAAAATACCAATGTAACGAAAGATACTTTGCTCTTAGAAATCACGAACCTTTCAAATTTGGTCACCGTAGATGACCATGTACTATTCTTTTTTGTAAACCATGGCAGAAAATATGGCACCCCCGAGAGATGCCATATATACTTTGAGGACCCCACTAATGGTACAGCGGGTCAATACCTTGATGCCGCCACCTTGGATTCCTGGTTGGATCAGATTAAGTGTAGAAGAATGACCATCATGCTAGATATGTGCCGCACTCAAAATTTCATTAATTCATCAGCTAATTTCACAGCAGAATCGAATAGACTAATCATTGGTGCCTCGGGTGATATCGATAATATTGCCCATGCATGGTATAATGCTGTACCAACACATTTTGCGGGCTCATGGTTCTTCCACCCATTCTGGCTAAGAATAAATGCGGGCTCTAGTGTGGGAAATGCGTATAAATACGCCTTATCCGTCTCTGATCAACTGGCCGAGGATTATCCGTATCCCTACCAATTACCAATTATAATCGACAGGATTCGAGATGCAGAAAAATACTACCTTTTGCCCTATGAAAGTTGTGGTATCAATTATTTGGACCCGACTGGTAATAGCTCAGAAATAGATAATATTCAAATCAAAGGTAACGGATTGAATTCCAGTATTGGTATTAATCAGGAAAATTATTATATTGATATTACCCAAGCACTAATTAATGATACAGATGTAGGCTTCGAATATATTACAGCCAATTGTGTGGCCGAGGATTCTATATATTTCAAGTTTTTTCCATCCAGCCAATCAGAATTAAATGATTCATTTATGATTGGTAGTGACAAAATTTTTTCAAGAATATATATTAAATTATCCTCGGGTGGAGGTGGTTTGGGCGGGGCATTCATTTTGGAGTATGCAATTGATAAAAATCGTTGGGACGAAATTGATATTCAAATGGATTCAACTAATGGCTTGACACAATCCGGGGATATTTTATTTACACCACCTATTGCCTGGGCATACCAAGCGCATAATCAAATTAAGACAAATGAAAAAAGTAAATATGCTTTCTGGGTGAGATTAAGGTTGAAAACTAAATACACAACGATTCCCGAGGGAAATTATATCGATTTATCGTATTATTCACAGGGCAACCTGACTATTCAAAATAATAGAATCACCTTAAACGATTATGGAATATACTTTAAAGGCATCACCACTCAAATGACCAATCGTGGTATTATTTCAGGCTGTACCATTAACAACAATCAAATAGCCATGAATAATAAGAGGGGAATATATTTATTACAAACAAGTAATAATTTAATTTCATACAATAAATGTGTTTCAAATACCTGGAGTGGTATTAGATTAAATGATTCGTTTTTAGATAGTGTTGAAAATAATATTTGTTATAATAATGAGTACGGCATCTCACTTATTTCTTCAACTCAATGTTTTATAACCGACAACAATTGTCATTCAAACATTAGAAGCGGCATTTATATCGGCGAATCAGAAAATATCACAATATCTGATAACACATGCAATGCAAATAACTGGAGCAGTATTCGCGTATGGCTTTCAAACTATAATACAATCCAAAACAACACCTGTAACTCAAATAATTGGTCAGGCATAGCGATTTTAGGCAATTACAATACACTTATAAACAACACGTGCAACCTGAGCGAGAACGGTAACGGGATTTATTTAGAATTAGACGCTATATTAAACACCCTTAAAAACAATAGATGCAATTTGAACAAAGTGGGTGGAATTTATATTGAAAGTAAATTAAACACCATAATAGACAATACATGTAATTCTAATAAGAGAAGTGGAATTTATCTAGACGGGTATTCTATAGCTGAGAAAAAATCAAACACACTAATCAAAAATATATGCAATTCAAATAATTGGTCTGGGATATATCTAGCTAGAAAATCCAATTCCAACCTTATAAAAAATAATACATGTTACTCAAACACCTTTATGGGAATAATTATTGATGGAGCATCTGATAACATGATCGATAATTGTACCCTTTCTTCAAATTTAAATTTTGATTTTTATTTTGAGAATAATTCGAAAAATAACGTTGCAATAAATACCACCTTTAATTCGATTTATTTCTATGATTCAACATCGGAATTGATTATAAAAAATTACCTTCATCTACAAGTAAATGATTCGGGTAACTCACCCATCCAGGATGTAGATATTAATATAAAAGATAATGATAAGAATGTATATTCAACGCCGGGGTATGGTGGTAGCGATCCAACAACGGATTCTATTGGTCGGTGCAAATGGATATTACTAACTGATAGGATTTATGGAGGAAATTCCGATCCTACAGAAAATGTAACTATTGCGAGAGTTGAATATAATGGTATTATGTTTTGGAATAACAGTAGGCATATAGATATGTCCACATCACATTTCGAGCATTTTTATCCAAATTCTATTCCAACTAAAATAATTTTGGAGAGCCCTGCCAATAATTCATATTTAAATAATTCATTACCAGAATTCAATTGGACCGCCGGCTTCGATGTGAATGGCGATGCATTGACGTATGAGCTCCAGGTGGCTGAAACCGGGGATGATTGGACGACATTAGTGGCTTATGGTAATACTGAAGCCAATGAATTAAACTGGACCGTTACAATGCCATTATTAGACGGTAACTATTACTGGCGTGTATGTGCCAATGATAGCCTGCAAAATGGCTCATGGAGCGAAGTTTGGAGATTCACAATAGATACCACTGCTCCGAGTTCTGTGGTCTCTATGCCTATTACCAATGAGTATTACAATAAGTTGAACGAACTCTCAGGAACCGCAACGGACCCCATGAATGGCACAGGAGTCGTACAGGTAGAGATTACGATTAAGCGGTTGAGCGATAAGCATTATTGGGATGGTATCGCGTGGAGCACGACACCGAAATGGTTATTAGCGGAGGGTACAACAACATGGTCATATGATTCAAGCACAGTTACCTGGGTCTCAGGTACTCAGTATATTGTTCAATCACGAGCCTGGGACTTAGTCAACAATATAGAAGAACCAACCAGCGAGTATATTTTTAATTTTGATTTGGATAAACCGTCGTCATCTATTAGATATCCACTGAATAATACATTTTTAAATTATGTGGATAATCTCACGGGTAGTGCAGAAGATAGTGGCGGGGCCGGGATTAAATTAATTGAAATTTGCATTTTGCGTGTAAATGATAACTATTATTGGAATGGTACAGCTTGGGTATCGCAAGAATTTTGGCTTACTGCCGATGGTAAAGAAGAATGGTCGTTTGGTACTGAAGGTATTAATTGGTCCACGGATTTTTATTATAGAATTATTTCACGTGCTACTGATAATGTGAGTAATTTAGAAACTCAAGGACATTTAATTACATTCATGTACGACAACAAGCCGCCAGAGTGTTCTATTTCGATTAATAATGAGGCGGTTTATACTTCCTCAAATTCTGTTATATTATCCCTTCATGCAATGGATTCCGGGTCAGGGGTAACACAAATGGCATTCGGTTCAAATATCTATCAATGGTCTGCGTGGCAGACTTTTAACACATCCAAATCGTTTACCCTGCCCAGTAATGACGGGCCAAAAAGCGTATTCTTCAAGGTACGAGATAAAGCAAATAATACTGCAATCACCAGCGATACCATTATTTTAGATACCACCCCGCCTCGTTCATTGTCGATTATAATTAATAATGGCAGCTTAGAAACAAATTCGACCATTGTTAAACTCGAGCTAAGTGCACTTGATGCACTTTCTGGCGTCTATCAAATGTCGTTCAGTACTGATGGTAAGACTTGGACAACCTGGGAGCCGTTCGCAAGTGAAAGGTCATTTAGCCTCACACCAAATGATGGTGGAAAGGTTATTTATTTTAGAGTAAATGATTTAGTGGGTAATACAGCAAGCCCGGTCTCCATGGCAATTATTCTTAATACTACATCACCGCCGATAAACGATACCACACCAGATGACGAAAAACCCTCAGAAGAAGATGAACAACTAGATATGATGTATTGGACCATTCTAATTCTCGTGGCAATTATCATAATTCTTATGATCATAATATTTTTTATATTTTTCATCCTCAAACGAAAAAAATCCGAAACCCCGGAACCCGAGGAGATCTTGGAAAGCGAAGAATGATCGAAATATTAATTAGATATTATATCACCAATCACAAATAATGATAATGCTATTATTTTGCTGCCATTAATTTTGATGCTCTAAATTTGCTGCCATTAATTCGTATCAATAATTTTTTAAGTTTATTTTGAATACCCTTTAAAACAACCCTTTAACAACTCTTTTAAATAACCCCTGGGATAACCTTTAAAGGATTAGTTTCGAAAAATGTACCAAAAATCAATTATATACCTGAATTCATAATTGGTTTGAAAATATAGGTTTGGTCTTATGGTCAGTAGTACGAAAATTATTCTAATTATCCGCGAAATCAAAATTACTGTTAAAGCTTCCAGTTTCAAGTTTTTAATTGCAATATTGATTTCCTTATTATTCTTATTGCCAATGATTCAATCATTGGGTGTGTCTAATTTAAAATCTACACCTGAGTCAGCACCACAGGGTCACAATCTTGAGAAAATCAATACCGTGGAACCGAATTATGAACAATTTTACTCTAACAATGCAGATTCACGGAGGGATATACCCGAGAATTTCCGTGCAGAAAGTAATGATTATGCGCTATCATTTGACCCACTTACACAATATTTGATAATACTCCCCGAGTCATTCCTGGCCTCTATCGAGCCGTTGGCCAGCTGGAAGCATCAAAAGGGGGTGTATACAACTATAGCAACAATTGATGGCCCAAATGGAATTAATTCTACATATATAGGCGTCGACCTCCAAGCTAAAATCCAGGCATATCTCAGGGATTTCAATAGCTCTGCTCCTAACCTGAAATGGCTACTTTTAGTAGGTGACTCAGAGGTAATTCCAACACGGGAAATTAAAATGAATAATACAAATAGCAGTGCTTTACTTGATAACTTCTGTTCTTCGGATTATTATTATTCTGCATTAGGTACTACCTGGGATACCAATAATAATCAGATATACGGTGAGTCAGGTGAAGAGGACTGGACACCTGATCTATATGTTGGCCGCTTACCGGTAAATAATAACACAGAATTAAAAAATACTGTAAATAAAATTCTCACCTATGAAAAATCACCCCCCGCCGGTGACTGGTACCAGAGAACTATACAGTGCGGTGCGCTCATGGACAGACCAAATGAATTGGATGATCTTTCCACTTTTGAGGACGAGGGGTACAATGATTATAAGGACAATGCTTATGAAGTGATATTGAAGATTTGCGATTATTTACCTGCTTACATGGAGAATTTAACATTTCTGGATTACGATAGAATAAATGGTTTAGAATATGCCAGAATTAATGATACTTTAAATGAGAGTGCTGTACTTACGGCATTTAATCTTGGTGCCTCAACAGTTAATTTTGCTTCTAAAGGCGATGATAATGGTGTAAAGCATTACAGTGGAAGCGGTCTTGGTAGAATAGAATATAACTCTGAGTATTATTTCAACCATGAAACTGCGAAAAAAACCACAAATGCTTATAAATTACCATTGGTTTATTCATCGTCATGCACCTCTGGTAATTTTACTGAAGAAGATGATACCAACCTGGAATATTTAATTACGGCTCCAACTGGTGGTGCCATAGGGTTTATAGGCGCAACAGTAGAAACTTATCGCTTGGAGTTT
>Ga0209636_10008518_pt1 | contig 10444 bp, 7 predicted proteins | sample DeeMarSWOR152_54_FD_187464 | JGI IMG/M metagenome (GOLD analysis project Ga0209636, IMG submission 187464) | Marine sediment microbial communities from White Oak River estuary, North Carolina - WOR-1-52-54 (SPAdes) (version 2) | ecosystem: Environmental > Aquatic > Marine > Intertidal zone >... | reverse complement strand
GCTGGCTGGGCTGAAGTAGATGCCTTAAGTCCTGGCTTCTTAATTTACGAAAAGGGAGTAAATAAAAGCAAAAGGGCGGGTATCTTAACAAACTTTTGGCAAACTTTTAACAACATAATGCCCAATATTCTCTTTTGTAAAGTTGATATAGGAAATATTGGGATAATGGTTTAGAAAAATATATGAAGATTGGAATAATTTCTTCCTATTTGCCCATTCAATGTGGAATAGCCACCTACTCCTCATATTTAATAGAAGAATTGCGCAGACTCAGAAACAGAGTGTATATCGTCTGTCATAAGGGAGGAAAAGGACTTGACTGTTGTCCTGCATTCAATTACGATGACCCAGACTTGCCTCATAAAGCTTTTAAGGCAATGATGAAGTTTGCGCCAGATCTTGTCCATATCCAACATGAATATGCCCTCTTTGGAGAGCAGAGAGGAATGCATGTTATTCCCCTTGCCAATAAATTTAAGTTGAGCCAAATACCAACAGCAATAACCCTCCATACTGTCCCTAAAAAGTGCGATTATGAAGAGCAAATAATTGAGAAAGCTCTGGTTGAGATTGTAGACGCCACTATTGTTCACGAACAATATCAAAGAGAATTGATTATAGAGCGCGTTGGCTATCAAGATAAAATTTGGGTTATTCCTCATGGTGTGCGTGAGATTGAACATGTCTCAAAAGCGAAAGAAGAATTGAACCTTGAAGACAAAAAGATAATTCTTCTTGTAGGTTATCTTAGAAGGAGTAAAAATTTTGAACGAGTTGTCAGGATTTTCCCAAAGGTTGCAGAGTTAGTCGATGATGCCCTTCTTCTTGTAGCCTCTGGAGCGAGGAGACCAGAAGATATTGCATATCGGGATGAATTTCTTGAATTTGTGGCTAACTCAGTTGCAAAAGACAGAATAAAAGTCTTACTTGGACCATTTTCCCAGGAGAAATTTGACCTCATTCTTTCATCAGCAGATGTAGCTGTCTTGCCATATCTTAAAGGCGCCCAAAGCGGGATTATGGCTCATTGTTACGCCTTTGCAAAACCTATGGTTGTTTCTTCCAATGTGCCAGCCATGTCTGATTTAGTTCAAAAAACAAGAAGCGGCCTTGTGGCTCGAACCGACTCTGAGCTAGTCAAGGCAATAGTTACTATTCTGACCGAAAAGAATCTGGCAAAAGATTTTTCAGATAATGCCAGAAGTTATGTCGAAAAGCATGCCTCCTGGAAGATTATTGCATCCAGATATATGGATGTCTATAATAGGATTCTAAAAAATCGACATACAACTGGAGTGAACTGTAATTGAAGAGGAGGATTCAATAAACGAGATGGGCAAAGACAGAAAAAAAGGAAAGGAGATTGTCAAGAGGTATGTAGGAAATCCCATCATCACGAGCACAGACATACCCATACCCTGTAATACAGTCTTTAATGCTGCAGCCACAATCTATAAGAGTGAATATATCCTTCTTATTAGGGTTGAAGGTGTTGAGGGTAAGTCTTCCCTCTGGATTGCGAGAAGCAAAGACGGTAAGAAATTCAAAATAGATAAAAAACCTGCCCTCACTCCATCGAATCAGGAACCCTTCAAGACGTATGAGAAGAGAGGTTTGGAGGATCCAAGAATTACTAAGGTAGATGATACTTACTACATCATATACACTGCATATTCCCACTATTCTCCTCGCCTTGCTCTAGCCAAGACAGAAGATTTTAAAAGTTTTGAGCGAATTGCGCTCATTTCTGAGCCAGTGAATAAAAACGCTGTTATTTTTCCCAAGAGATTTAAAAGAAGATATGTCCGTTATGACAGACCTATGGCAACTGGTATAGCTACCTGGATATCTTACTCCCATGACCTCATTCACTGGGGAGATTCAAAGGTGGTCTTTGAGACTCGACCAGGCTATTGGGATGCAGACAGAATTGGCCCAGGCGCTCCGCCTATCCGAACAAAGAAAGGATGGCTTCTTATATACCATGGCGTGAAAAATACATCTGCTGGTCCAATTTACAGACTTGGTGTTGCCCTCTTTGATCTAAAGGATCCAGCTATAATTATTGGTCGCTCAAGAGAGCCAATTTTATCACCTACTGAATACTATGAGCGCTCAGGTGATGTTCCAAATGTTGTTTTTACGACGGGGGCAATCTTGGAGAAGAACGGAGAGGTGAAAATATACTATGGTGCCTGTGATACTTCCATCTGTCTAGCCACTGCTCATATAGATGTTCTCCTTTCTTTGTGTAAGAAGCAAGAAACAGAGGCTTTGTAATTTTGGCTTCAGGATCTCAAGCTGTTATTATGTCTAGTTGGTAGACAGAATAAGAGCCAAGCGGAAGCAAAGCCTCAGCCCTAGCCTCCGCCTCATATTGCCCAAACGAACTCCTGATGTTAGCTGATATGAGAAAGGGAAATATTTCTGAAAGCTGATATTGTCTAATCCATAATTAAGAGGGAAAATCCATATCATCTTGAGCTTTTTTCATAATATTCACTTTGAATATATCTTTTTTCTCGATTTATCCATGATTGACTAGAAGATTTCTCTATGATAACTGTAACAGCGGATTTTTAAATGGAGGAAAAAGGATAAAAATGAGAATAATCGGTTGTAAGCGTAAAAACTAAATTCCTAAAGTTAAAGCGATAGGAGGAAAGATGAAAACAAAACAACCAGTGATGCTATCCATACTTTTAACCTGGTTACTTTCGCTACCCCTCATGATGTGCGTATCAGAATCAACCTCAGACAAATACGATGTGATCATCAAAAGCACAAAAATAGTCGATGGATCAGGCCGAGCTTCTTTTAAGGGAGATATCGCTATCAGGGGTGAAAAGATAGTCGCAGTTGGCAAAATCAAAGGTGAAACACAGAATACAATAGACGGGTCAGGGCTCATAACTTGTCCAGGATTTATTGATCCCCACACTCACGCAGACGAGGGGATCCTTCAATATCCTTTAGCAGAAAACTTTATCGTGCAGGGAATAACGACTGTGATAGCCGGAAACTGCGGCTTTTCCCCTGCTCCAAGCAAAAATCTCACCTTTGATGGATGGCTCTCAAAGATGGAAGAGACTAATGTTTCCATAAACATTGCTCAGCTTGTTGGGCACAATCAAATAAGAGCTCTAGTAATGGGAGACGATTGGAAAAGGGATGCAACAGATGCGGAAACGGAAAAGATGAAGATTCATGTGGAAGAAGCAATGAGAAGCGGAGCTTTTGGTCTCTCAAGCGGCATTGATGCTCCGTGGCCTGGTTTTTTTGCATCCATGGAAGAAAAAATTGAGCTGGCAAAGATTGTTGCCCAATACGGTGGTTACTATGTTCCCCACACTAGACATATCCGAAGCCATTGGCCGACGCAAAACCTCGAGGAATATTCCTACGTGTTTTACTATGGACCCTTGGAAGATATCTGGGTTGGCACTTACCGGGGCTACTTAGAGGCCATTGAAGTAAGCAGAAGAGCGGGAGTTCCTCTCCATATTGCCCATTTCGGTCCAGCATACAAAATTCCTCAGCCACATCCGGATTTTTTAGAAGAGGCAGCCGCAAGAGCCACGCTAACAGAAATCATAGATAGGGCCAGAGAAGAAGGGATTGATGTAACCTTTGATGTCATTCCTTCTCCTATCTCCATTGGGGGGAAATCTCCTTTGATAAGAGAATTTCTCACCGATCGATTCAGCTATCCAGACTGGCTTTCAAAATTAGACAAAGAAGCATTAATAGAGAAATTGAAGACCCAAGAATTCAGATCTGATATAAGGAAAATGTATGACACAGGCAGAATCAAGTTCGGGATGGTTCATCCAAAAGAAGATCCTTATTGGATGGAGTGCTTCAAAATATTAAACTGCAAACAGAAGAAATACGAGGGTAAGACCATCAGCGAAATCTCACTTATGGAGGATGAAGATCCTCTTGAAGTGATTATTAATCTGTTAGTGATAGATCCAGAGACAACATGGGTTCAGTATTTAGATAAGCGAGGAACCTCAGCTGCCATTCCGATTCTTCTCCGTAGCCCTGTAGGTATGCCCTGTACAGATGTTGAATCAAGACCTCTAGAGCTGGATACAAAAAATGAACAACTCCCAGGTCCCGGGACATACGGTATGTTCGCTCATTATTTAGGAACTTATGTGAGAGACAAAGCTACTCTTACCCTAGAAGAGGCGATTAAGAAGGCCACCAGCTTTCCAGCTCAGAGGTTTGGACTGAAAGATAGAGGAATCATAAAAGCTGGTGCCTATGCAGACATTGTTGTCTTCGATATCGATACGATTAAGATGAAAGGTGATTTTAATGATCCTGCCCAGCCTCCTGAGGGAATCCATTATGTTCTGGTGAACGGAAAAGTTGTATACAAAGATATGGCTCATACAGGAGAAAAGCCAGGGAAAATATTACGAAATAAATGAGTCTTTGTTAGACAGATAGATTCCTTTGATTAGAGAAATCCAGAGAATAGGCGAATCTAGAAGAGGTGGTTAAACTATGAGCCACAAAGCTCGTTGAAAAGCCCTTAATGTGGATGGTCCAAAGATATCATTGAACATCATGACTTCGCTTTTAGCAAGGAGGAAATTGGAAATCCACAAAAGCAGAATAAAAAGATGTTAAGTAAGAAGAGTGAACGATAAAAGAAAGAATAACCAACTTTCCACTGAGCTGGGAAAAGAAATAAAGGCTCGCCATTTTTTTTCTTTAGCCTTTGGGTGCATTATTGGAGTAGGATGGATCACTCTCCTGGGAAAATGGCTTGGTGAAGCTGGCCCATTGGGTGCTCTTCTGGCTTTTGCAGGTGGCGCCTTATTGATTATGATCATAGCGCTTTGCTACGCTGAAGTGGCGACTTTGTTACCAGCTGCAGGGGGAGAAGTGGTTTATGCTTACGAAATCTATCGCACAAAAGCTTCTTATATTGTAGGGTGGTTCTTGACTTTATCGTTCATCGTCACCTTATCCTTTGAGGCTATCTCGGCGGGATGGATTGTCAGCACATTGCTGCCTGGCATTGAGGGAAAGAATCTGTATGGATTGGGGGGCGAGCCAGTACAATTGGGAACGCTTCTTATAGGATTGGGTGGCATGGCGCTTCTCTTTTATCTCAATTACCGAGGTTTGAAATCAGCAGCTGTGTTCCAGGAAATTCTCACCTACGGGCTTTTAATCGTCTCTTTTGTTTTCATTTCCGCAGGTCTCATATGGGGTAAGACGAGCAACCTGCAGCCATTATTCTCGAAAGCAGATTCAGGATCTATAATTAGCGGGATCATATCTGTGTTCATAATGACTCCTTTCATGTTATCAGGATTTGAAGTCATTCCTCAGACTATAGAAGAGAAGTCAGCGGGGGTCTCTCTAAAATTGGCAGGCAAAGTCATTCTGTTCTCTATAGGCGCAGCCGCTCTATTTTATCTGCTTGTCATATTGTCAGCTTCAATGGTGATGCCCTGGAAAAAGCTTGTTCCCCTGGAGCTTCCTGCTGCTGGGGCCTTTGAAGGGGCCTTCCGTTCTCCGCTTATGGCTAAGCTCGTACTGTGTGCAGGTTTATGCGGGATTGTTACCACCTGGAATACATGCTTTATAGTTGCCACGCGTATAATTTTTGCCCTAGGCAGAGCACGAATTATTCCGCCTGCTTTTAGCAGGATCCATCCTATTTTTAGATCCCCATTTGTATCAGTTGTTTTTGTGGCTGTCATGGGTTCTTTAGGAGTATTTCTTGGTAAAGGAGCCATTGTTCCGGTTGTCAATGTGGCAGGGGCTAGTATAGCTTTTGCCTATGGTGCCACTTGTTTTGTATTTATCAAGCTGAGGCTTGTTCGACCTGCTCAACATCGACCTTACCGGGTCCCTGGCGGCATTTTCACAGGAATTCTAGGGTTACTTAGTTGTATTTTTATGGTTTTTCTTGCTCTTTACCAACCATATGTAAAATCTAAGAGTCCGTTTCCGATAGAGTGGGTCATAATTGTTGTCTGGTCGATATTAGGCGTTTTGTTTTGGTTTTTTGCTCGCAAATTCCGTATTCAGGTTAGCGAGAAAAAGAGATATAGATTGATTTTGGGTGAGTCTTCTCTTTTAAATAACTCCAAAGAAGAAGATAATTAAATCTATTTTTACAAGGAGAAACTTATGGAAGAAAAAGAATGGGAAGGCGTTAAGTGGGCTGAAATGGTTCTTCATCAAGAAAAAAATTTATCGATCGACAAACCTTTGATCATCACGGTTTGCCCGACTGGGGCTCTCTTTTCCAGGAAACAAAATCCCAACCAACCTTATACTCCAGAAGAAATCGCCCGGGAAACCATCGAATCCTACGAGGAAGGCGCAAGTATAGTTCATCTTCACACGAGGGATGAAAAAGGGAATCCCCGCACCTCGATCGATACCCTTAAAGAAATCATTGATATGATCCTCGATAAATGCCCTGATATGATCATACAACCCAGTTTGTGCGAAAGTTATGTTCCTGGGGCAACAGATTATAGCTACGAGGCGGCGAAGCCGTTTGTTGATAAACTCAAGGGAAGATATATAGAGTCCACAATATTTACTCCCATATCTTATGCACTAGAAGAAGTTGATGGAACTTTGGATGTTACCATGGCCACCGAGAAAAATACGCAATTAACGATTAAGTATCTTCAGGACAACAAAATCAAACCGGATTTCATGAATCACAATTGGGAAGGCGTACACAATGTCAAAGAATGGTTGATCAAACCAGGCATTCTTGACAAACCTTTTCTCATGTCTATGGGGCCTGGTATGCACAACACTGGTGAGACCTATCCGGATCCCTGGGGAATGATGTATGTTTTGGGGATGATGAAGATGATGCCTGAGGGAAGTGTGATTTCTATAAGCGCTGGCGGCAGAAATTGGCTTCCTCTTAGTGTGTTTGCCATGATGCTAGGAGTGGACAGTGTTCGGGTGGGAATGGAGGACCATCTTTGGATGTATCCCCATAAAGACGAGAAGATAGAACGAAATGCAGACGAAGCGAGGAAAATCGCTTTAATCACCAGGGAATTGGGGCGTGAGATTGCTACTCCTGCGCAAACCCGAAAAATCATGGGGATATATAAAGCTTCTTGAGAATTTCCTGACGGTACTTCTATTGCTATTTAACGATTTTGATGTTCAGCAAAAACCTACCATCTTCAGTATTGATTTCTTCTTTTTCTGGATTAGCAGGATCAAGAATCATTTCGCCATCAACCAGGAAGGCATAATGGTGTTTTCCTGGAGGCAAGGCAAAATCTGCTGCCCATCCTTCTTGAGTTTTCAGCAAGAAATTTGATGCAGGCAGCCAGCTAATTCCGAACACACAGATAAATTTTGCATCCTGGAACCCTTTAAGTTCAAATCGGGTATTTGCTCCGGAAGGCATTCTCCCACTAAGTTTTTCTAAAAACTTCTTTACATAAGAGTCAGATGAACGTTGAGCAACCTCATCTATTTCATTTGCTTTTGTCTGTTCGGAGAAGTAGTGCTTGGCTTTCGCATAATTTCCATTCGTAAGATGGATAATACCATTATAAAAGTTTGTTAGCTTGTCCCGGTCTTCATTCTCTTTTAGCCATTCATTAAAGAAGACTTTAGCATCGGCATACTTGTTAACAACTAAAAGACAGCTTGAAAAAATATGTCGCAAAGTTTCCGATTTTCTCTTTTCAGAAAGAGTGTTTTGTATTTGTAGAAACAATTGAATTGCCTCCTCTGTTCCTTTCGCCAAATAGGTCTCCCAGACACGCACAACAGGAGCATCAGGAAAGAGCGAGCGCCAAAGATAAGATTTTTTTCCCTTTTTCAACATTTCTTTCACATTGAAGTGATAAACGTTTTTGAAATCTCCTGCATAATAATTGTAAACATCTCCTGTTGTGAGGTTTATGACATTGCTGTAGATAGTACTTACAATCCTGGGTTGTTGAGTAGTATCCAGGACATCTCTGAAACTTTCAAGGCTTACTCCATTCTCTTTGAGCAGGCGTTCAGCGATGGGATAACGCCAGCACATCTTGTCTCCAGAGGAAGGTTTGTCGGAAAAGACATTGAAGTTCGTCGAAACCTGGTAATCGCGCTTTGCGAAGCGAACGCCCCTGGCATTAATGACAGCCAGATTTCCCAGTTTATCGGCCACATGCATCTGAGCGTATAACAGGCCTCTTATTCTATATTTTTTCAATAGTTCCATCACATCAAGAACGGTTGAACAATTGCGAATGATATGCACCACCAGAGCATCTTCTCCTGCTTGAAAATCCTCCTTATTGTCCCAATCCTTGTAATTAGATAAAGGTTCCTCGGGGAGGGAATTAAAATCGAAAAATAAACCATGCTCATTAACGCCTCCCTGAATGAAACTTTCAGGCGATCCATAAGTAAAAGTAATGACTCCCAATAGCTTCCCTTCGCTTGGCAAGACATTGAAGTAGGTGTTAAAATCAAAACAAAAATCCTCATTGTTTCCCGCCCAAACCATATTGTCTTTTGTTTTCCCTGAGATAATGGTACAAGGGAAGGCAAAAGATGAAATAAGGAGAGCAAGGAAAAAGATAAATGTAAATATGCGTTTCATTGCCCGAGCTCCTTTGCTTTAAATAATCTTAAAATTTCAGGCTTAGAGATCTTTCCCATTATATTGCGGGGCAGCTCATCTAGAATACACATCCGAGTCGGTATCTTGTACGGCGCCAGCCGCTCTTTCGCCCATTTTCGTAGTGCATCCAGGCTCAACTTACTTCCTTCATCAAGCACCAAAGCTGCACTTACACGTTCTCCCCATTCTGGATCTTCGATGCCAACGACTGCACACGCTTTTATACCAGGATGAGATCGTAGCACTTCCTCAATCTCAAGAACCGAAACTTTATAGCCGCCGGTTTTGATGATATCCACAGAACTTCGACCAAGAATACGGAAGATTCCTTTTTCCTCAATAGCCACATCTCCCGTACGAAACCATCCATGCTCAAACGCTTGCTGAGTCGCCTCCGGTTTTTTCCAATATTCATGAAAAATCCCAGGTCCCTTAACCTGAATCTCACCTGGGATTCCTGGTCTAACCGTATTTCCTTTTTCATCCACAAGCCTGACTTCGATGTTAGGCAAAGGTGAACCGACAAAGCCTGGAACTCGCTGTCCATGAAGCGGATTGGACAAGACCATGCCTGATTCTGTCAATCCATAACGCTCAAGAAGCACCTGGTCGCTGATGGCTTTCCATTTTTCCATCACGCTCACCGGAAGTGCAGCCGAACCAGACACCATAAGACGAAACTTCGAGCAGGCACAGGACATAACCCTGCGATTCTTTTCAGAAGATGCCTCCCAGAAGGATATAAGTTTGTTGTATATTGTGGGGACAGCCATAAACAGAGTCAAATTACTTCGAATAAAGCGTTCCCAAACCTCTTTTGCGTCGAATTTGGGAAGGATTTCACAGGTAGCTCCAGCCCACAAGGCGCAGATCAGCGCATTTGTGACCCCATGAATATGATGAAGTGGAAGTACATGCAGAATATGATCATCAGGCACCCATTCCCAGGCTTGGATTAGAGACATGACCTGGGCTTCTATGTTTTTGTGTGTGATGACAACTCCCTTTGGTTTGCTTGTCGTTCCGCTCGTATAGAGGATCATAGCTCCCTGAGAGGGATTCACTTCAGGTAGAACACCGGATTCCGCACAGAGGGCATCTGTTGTGAGTATAAATTGCAATCCGAGTGCCTTGGCCATAGGGAGTGATTTTTCTTCAAAATCAGGATGGGAAACCAAAGTCGAGGCCTCTGAATCTTTGATAACATACTCAAGCTCGGGTCGCGGGTGAAAAATCGACAAAGGAACGGCGATTCCACCAGCACGCCATATTCCCCACAGTATGGCGACATAGTGAAAACCAGGTGGAATTATAAAAGCGACACGCGTCTCCCTTAAATCATCAACACTATCAAGGAGACATGAAGCCACCCTCCCAGAATCCTGGATTAGCTGATTATAAGTGAACGAGCCTTCAGCATCGATGATAGCCACCCTTCCTTTGTGCCTTTTAGCTTGTTCGATAAGACGGATTTCAGAAATATTCATCATGAGGTTATATCATTAGACTGGCAGCTATCATGCGATTGGTTCTATTGACACGACTCTTTGTGTCTTAAAGCTCTCGTAGGCTGCCAAGATGACTTGTAACGCCTTCAAGCCGTCCATTCCAGTGACTTCAGGATTTTCATTCTTTTGGAGACGCCGAGCAAAAGACTCTATCTGAAGGCCGAAATTGGAAGGCATGGGTCGATCCAGGACCCGAATCTGTTCTTGGCGATCCTCGGTAAAGAAATAAAGCTTGTTAGCATAGTAGAAAATTCTCAATGCTCCCTTTGTGCCATGGACTCTGATGTTTCCTGGATGAGCA
>Ga0209636_10008517_pt1 | contig 10444 bp, 9 predicted proteins | sample DeeMarSWOR152_54_FD_187464 | JGI IMG/M metagenome (GOLD analysis project Ga0209636, IMG submission 187464) | Marine sediment microbial communities from White Oak River estuary, North Carolina - WOR-1-52-54 (SPAdes) (version 2) | ecosystem: Environmental > Aquatic > Marine > Intertidal zone >... | reverse complement strand
CAACCTGTTATGGTTCGACAAGCTCACCACAAGATCGAAGAAAAGAAAGATGAACTCCTAACCATAAATTACTGACATTTTTAATTTGCAAAAAACCTGACATTTTTAATTTGCGTTGACACAATCATATTTTTTGCTTGACAAACTGCAAAGCCAATCCTTAAATTTACCCATTCTATGGGTCCTGAATTCGGACAATTTCGCTAAGAGACTTTTAGGTTAATCTTTGGGAGGAGAAAAAGCTTTTGTGAATCAAATGGGTGTTTACAAGAAAGTATTGGGCTTAACCTCCGGATATTTTTCCAGGAGTCTGCTTTATTGCTCCCGGCAGGGAAGCTTTAGGTTTAATGCTTGCTACTTTTGAGGAATTCTGAGGAACAGATGAGACAATTCAGACACTGCATAATATTTCTGATCGATGGCGCCCGACCGGACGTAATGGAAAAGATGATGAAGAGGGGCGATTTGCCCAATATCCATAGATATTTATTAGAGCCCGGTAGCTATACCAAAGCTGTTACCGCTTTTCCCTCCACCACAGGCCCAGCATACGCGCCCATTCTGACCGGATGTTATCCCGGCACGGTCGATGTGCCAGGGATCAGATGGTTTGATAAAGAGGAAAGCAGTCGAAAGAAATTAAGCCTTAGAAGACAAAGAAGCTACATGGGACCGGAAGCTCCTTTCTTCAACTCCGACCTGAAGAAAGATAAGCTTACACTTTTTGAGATTTTCAAGAACTCCATCAACATCTTCAACCCCCTAACCAGAGGGATCAATCCTGCAAATAACCTGACCAGATTCTCTAAGACCTTGTATTATCTTTTGGTCCATCTCACTTCTGCGTGGCAGATTGTGGATTATGCCACCTATAGGTATCTGTTTAGAGCAATAAGCCGGAAACCTGAGTTTGTTTTTGCCCTCTTCCCCGCGGTTGATTGCCTCTCTCATTTCAGTCATCCTTTCTCTAAAACGGTTTTGAACACCTACCTGAAGATCGACAAATTTATAGGAAAAACTATCCAGCATCTAAAAAGGGAAAAAATCCTTGATCAGACCTTGTTAATTCTTACCAGTGACCATGGACTGACTGCAACTCACACTCATGTGGATCTGATCGATTTCCTTGACAAAAGAGGCTATCGGGCATTACACTACCCCAGAATCACCCGCAACCAAACAAAAGCGGCGGTGATGGTCTCAGGAAATTCCATGGCTCACATTTATCTGAAAAACCACCACGACTGGGGAAAAAGAATCTATTCCGATGAGTTGGAGAAAAATCACGCCAGACTTCTTTCGGATTTAATCGGTTTGCCTGAGGTTGCTTTGGTCGCCACTGCTTTAGAAGATGGAAGTGTTCAGGTCTACCATAATGACGGGAAGGCCAGAATCCGGGATCTGGGAGGAAACATTGAGTATTCTGTCGAAGGCGAAGATCCGTTTGGCTATAACGGGCTTCCCCAAAGACTTAATCATTATACCAGCTTAGAGCACACCTTCGATTCCGATTATCCCGATGCTTTAATTCAGCTTATTCAGATTTTCAAGTCCAGAAGATCTGGTGACATAATTCTTTCTGCTCAAAAGGGATTCGATCTCAGGGCTCGATTTGAGTGGCCCAAACATAGAGCTTCTCATGGTTCTCTTCACCGAGAGCATATGTTGATTCCCTTATTCATAAATACCAAAATCCAATCCAGAAAAATCAGAACAGCCGATATTTTCCCTTCCATTCTGGAATTGATGGGGCGGGAAAACACCAATGAAATAGATGGGAAAAGCTTTGTCTGAAACAAATTCAATGAAAACTATCTTGGATGGAAAGATATTAAGATAAACGTATATTTTACATATTGTCTGGAATCTGGTGGCACCCTTTCTTTTTTCGCGCCTCCAAAAACAGGTCTGATGGATCAAGTTCCTAAAAAATATCTGCGTTTATAATCGGTTGTGAAAAATATGATCTCTTCTAAAAAAACAGGTATGCTTCTAAAATATATATGGACCAAATTCAAGAGAAGACCGATCTTTTTGAATCTTGAAGTAACCAAACGGTGTAATGCCAGATGCAAGCATTGTGACTACTGGAAGGGTCCCCACGAATCGGAGTTGAAAGATTATGTTCCCCTGGTTCAAAAGATAAATCCCTTGATAATTTCCTTCACCGGAGGTGAACCTCTGGTACGCAAAGACATCTTTGATCTAATCCAAAACATAAAAGAAAAAGGAGGATTGCTTTACTTGACCATGGTTACTAATGGAGCTCTTCTGAACTTGGAAAAAGCTATGAAATTGAGGAAAGCGGGAATCGATCAACTCTCCATCTCTTTGGATTTTTTGGATGAAAGGCATGATCAAAACAGGGGAATTAAGGGTCTCTATGCTCATCTATCAAATCTGATGCCTGGTCTCTCTCAAATTGGTTTCGACTACGTTGCCCTTAATACCGTGATAATGGAGAATAATCTGGATCAGATTACGCAGATTGCAGAACAGGCCTGGCGTTGGGGAGTAAAGGTCTCCTACAGCTCTTATTACAGTATGAAGAATAATGATGGCTCCCTGTCCGTGCATTATGAAAATTTAAAGAAGCTCAAGAAGATGGTTGGCCAACTCATCCAATACAAATCTTCCTTGGATAATATAACCAACTCCACCTATTATCTGGAAAGAATTCCAGCCTATTTCGAAAGAGGAGAGATAAATGGGTGTTTGGCGGGTCAACGTTGGTTGCAGGTGACCCCGGACGGTTACTTAAAGCCTTGCTCGGAGCTTCCACCCATAGGTCATTTTGAGGATTTTCCTCTACCCAGAGAGAAGGTCTCTTGTGCAAGCTGCTGGTACAGCTGTCGCGGTGAAGCCCAAGCTCCCTTATCTTTGAGGAGATTGGCGGAGCTAATGGGGAACGTCCGAAATAATAGGAGAGAGACTTTCCATTCTTTTGAAAGCAAAAAAAAGCTCTTCTGGGGATTGAAAGGACAAAACCTTAAATAACAAACATATATTTAAAGATATAATTTTTTCACATCTGAACCTATGCGGGCTCATCTCAAGATTCAGGTGTTCCAAATGGGATCTTGCCTAATTTAGGTTTGCGGGACTTATCAGCTCTCAGACAGAGGCTAAAAACAAACGCCGGCACATATTATGACTTTAGAAAAGAAGCACATCCTGAGGGGTTTGAAGATATTTATCCTTTTAACCTTTACCACTTTGGCAGTAATATTTATAACCCAAGCCACCCAGGAAAGTCTTAAAGCCATAATCGAGTTCAAAAAGGGGTATTTGATTGTGGCTTTTCTCTTATCCGGGATGGATCTCTTTTTAGGTGGTTTAAGAATTCATATCTTTTTCACCAAAAAGATATTAAAAAGGGTAAGCCTCTGGAATTGCTGTCGGGCTAATTTGGCCACTATGTTCGTGGCGGCAGTTACCCCTTCTCAAACCGGAGGAGGACCTGCTCAACTCTATATCCTCAATCGTTCCGGTGCCCCCCTTTCTGGAGCGATGTCGGTCGGCATCATCAATTTTTTCTCCTGCCTTCTCTTCTTTTTGATCTCCGTTTTGTTTATTTCAGTTACTCTTCCCAGGGCGATAATTGAGTTGAAAATCGACCACATCATCCGCTACGGGATCGTGATCGTCGGCTTGGTTTTGGGCTCCGTCGTCTTTCTGATCATCAAGCCCGAATCATTGAATTGGCTTCTTCAAAAAATCACCAGGATATCAGGACATATATGGAAGAAAAATAGGGGCAAGAAAATCTCCCAAAAGATTACCGAACAGGTGGTTCAATTCAAAGATTATCTTTATTTATTCCTCACCAAGGAAAGGCCAACCCTGTTTTTGAGTTTTGTAATGACCGCAATTCTCTATTTCAATAAATATCTGATCGCATACGTTATCGTGAGAGGGCTAAATTTGAGTCCCAGTCTGTGGGATGTGTTCTACATTCAGACCTTGCAATTTTTCCTTCTGTATTTCAGTCCCACGCCAGGCTCTGCTGGGGCAGCCGAAGTCAGCTCGGCCTTTCTGATGTCTAAACTGGTTCCCCTCTATCAACTTCCTGTTTTTGTCATCTTATGGAGATTCTTCGTTACTTATATTGGGATAGTGCTTGGAGGATGGATCACCATCAAAGATTTAAATGAGTTTTTCAAAGAGAAGGAGATGCAAGTCGGAGATCCCGCCAGAGGCGGGGGCGGAAAGCTCGCTCAAAAGCCCCAGTTAGCTTCCTCCTGACCAAACTCCTTCGAACAATCCAGCAAACGTCCAGAGACACCTAATAAAAACCTTCGGCATCGTGACTGCTTCGCCTGGAGTAAAGAGACCTGCCTCTGGCACCGAGTGCCTTCAGAGAGACCTGTTGACTAAGCCCCTCCTTTGTGTTAGATTCAAGGAACGTAAAGTCGGATGCGCGTGTTCTACTGATTTTTGAGGTAAAGCGAGGTGAGTATGGGTCTGGTCTGTTTTGAGAAGGGGATCGCAAATCCTGCCCGGTCAAGTTTCTTGTCCGCTTTAACAGACCCAGTTGTCACCCATCTTTCATAAAGGAGACAGAATATCTTTATGGCAACGGTTCATCCAAGATTTGTGGAGGATTGTAAAATGAGATTCGTTATTTATGTCTACGCTTTGATTGCCTGCCTGTTGATTACCTCATGCGGGAGGGACAGCCTGCCACCTGGCGGGTCGGGGTTCATCGAGGCAACCGAAATAGTGGTATCATCTGAAATCGCCGGTCAGCTGAAGTCCCTAAGGTTTGGTGAAGGCGATCTGATAATGAAGGCTGACACCATCGGAGAAATCGATACGGTTACCACCATGCTTCGGTTGTATCAGACCCAAGCCATAGGGCAGGTAGCAGAGACGAAGGTGAAAATCTCTTCTTTGAATATCGAACAAATGTCCCAGAATTTAGAACTTGCCAAGAAGGAATATGATCGGGTTGCCGCCCTGATAAAATCCGGTTCGATCAACCAACAGCACTTTGACCAGATAGAGACCGTTTACAATCAGGCTCTCCTGTCGAAGAAACAAGCGGATGCCGCTTTCCAAGTCGCCCTGGCTGAATTGACAAAAGTTGAATCTGAGATTGCCTTGCTGGAAAAACAGTTGAGCGACTGTTTCCCTAAATCACCAGAATCGGGTGTGATCACGAATCGATTTGTTGAAGCTGGTGAATGGATCGGGATGGGCAAACCTCTGGTGAAAATTGCCAAACTTGACACTGTCTGGGTGAAGGTTTACTTGCCCCCGGAAGGTCTGACAAAAATCAGTTTAGGTGGTCATGCTCAAGTCGATCCCGAAGATGGGCGTACGAAACCGTTGGATGGGATTGTGAGCTGGATTGCAGAGGAAGCTGAATTCACGCCTAAGAACGTTCAGACCAAAGAGGCGCGGGCAGATCTGGTTTATGCCGTAAAGATAACCATTCCAAATCCAGGGAAAGTCCTGAAAATAGGCATGCCAGTATCGGTGAAGATTCAATGAGCATTGTCGAAATTAGTAATCTGACCAAAACTTATGGTCCTATAAGGGCAGTGGATGATTTCAGCTTTGCTGCGACCAAAGGTGAAATATTAGCCTTGGTCGGTCCGGATGGGGCAGGCAAAACATCGATCTTCCGTGCCGTGTGCGGTCTGATTAACTATGATTCGGGCCAGATAAGAATCGCGGGCTTTGACCTATCCCGTGATTTTGAAAAAATAAAGCCACTTCTGGGCTATATGCCCCAAGCGTTTTCGCTTTACCCTGACCTTTCGGTAGAAGAAAACCTGTATTTCTATGCCGGACTGTTTGGGTTAAATCCCCAGCAGTTTAATGAGAAAAAGAAACTTCTTTACGAGTTCTCCGGGCTTGGGCCGTTTCACGAGCGCCGCGCCAATGCCTTATCCGGAGGAATGAAACAAAAACTGGCGCTAAGTTGCGCACTGATTCACGATCCGGAAGTGCTGGTCTTGGACGAACCGACCACCGGAGTCGATCCACTTTCCCGGCGACAGTTTTGGGATATTCTGAGAAACCTGAGAGCCCAAGGGACGGCCATTGTCGTATCCACCCCCTATATGGACGAGGTGGAGTTATCAGATCGAACCATTTTCATTTATCAGGGAAGAAAAATGGCCGAGGGCACGCCAGACGAATTGGTACAAAAGTTCACCGGTAAAGTCTATCGCTTGGATGTCCTCCCAACTGCCAAACGCATGGAGCAATTAAGCAAGATTGAGGGAATGAGCTCACGAAGATTTGGTGCATCGGTGCACATCTACATCAAGGCTGATCACACCATCGAAGAGTACCTCGATGATCTTCGTCTTATCGAAATCGAGCCGGATTTGATTACGCCGGCACAGCCTGAGTTGGAGGATACCTTCATACAATTCATAGGCCAGTAGAACATGGAAAACGCTGTTGTCATCGATGGGTTGACAAAGAAGTTCGGTGACTTTGTGGCGGTCAACCAGGTCAGCCTTATCGTTAAAAGCGGAGAGATATTCGGCTTCTTGGGGGCTAATGGTGCCGGCAAGACCACTGCCATCCGAATGCTATGTGGGCTGCTTTTGCCGACCTCGGGAAACGGTGCGGTCAGCGGTTTTGATATCTATAAGGAGAATGAGAAGATAAAGAAGAGCATCGGCTACATGTCTCAGAAATTCTCATTGTATCAGGACCTTACTGGAGAAGAGAATCTTTGGTTCTATGGGTCGGTATATCAAATACCAAGAGGGGATTTGCGAAAGAGGATTGGTGAATTGTCGGAGAGTCTGGGCTTATCAGAATTTATCAACCGTCCAGCCGGCTCTCTTCCAGTAGGGTGGCGTCAGCGTCTGGCGCTGGGGGCTGCACTGCTGCACCGCCCGAAAATATTATTCTTAGATGAGCCGACCGGTGGCGTCGATCCTGTGTTCCGCCGCCGCTTCTGGGAAATCCTGTATCGCCTGGCAGACGAAGGGACCACCCTATTTGTTACCACCCATTACATGGACGAGGCGGAATTCTGCCGGCGGATTTCCATAATGCACCAGGGGAGAATAATAGAGGTGGGCAGACCCCAGGACTTAATCGAGAAGTACAACCAGCCAAACCTGCAGGAGACGTTCATCAATCTTATCTCACAAGAGGGCGGCAATGAGTAAGGTTGGATACATCGCCCAAAAGGAAGTCAGGCATATTCTTCGCGATCCGCGCTCCCTGATGATCGCCATACTCATGCCCATCCTGATGACCTTTCTATATGGATACGCCATCAACCTGGACACAAAAAACATAAAGCTGGCGGTTCTGGATTTCGACCGGACCGTTGATTCGCGGGAGCTGGCCGGCAGGTTTTATAATTCTGGTTACTTTCTCAAACCCCAGGTATCTCCGGTTCTGTCCGATCCGGAGAAAATATTGAGATCGGGCCAGGCTCATGCGGTCTTGGTCATCCGCGTGGGCTTGGCCAGAGCGCTCACCAATTTCAGTGAATATGAGCTGGGTTTATTGATCGATGGCGCTGATGCCAACGTTGCCGCCGCCACTGGCAGCTACTCGAATATCATGGTGGCCAGCTTCCTAGAAGATAGAATGCCTTACGATTTTGAGGTGCCGGGCGTTCGCATATCGCAGCAGGTGTTGTACAACTCGAATCTGGAATCGTCCCATTTTTTCGTACCAGGCCTAATTGCAGTAATCCTGATGATGATATCAGCCATGCTCACCTCGGTAACCATCGCCAGGGAGAAAGAGACCGGCACCATGGAACAGCTTCTGACCTCGCCGGTTACGCCCAGACAGATAATAATCGGGAAGGTTTTGCCATATATCGCTCTGGCACTTCTGGATGCGGTTCTCATCATTATCTTTGCTATGTTTCATTTTGGCGTTCCCTTTGCAGGATCAATGCTCTTGCTTTTGTTTTTCGGATTGATCTACGTGGCTGCTGCGCTCTCTTTGGGGATTTTGATATCGACTCTGGTTTCAACCCAGCAGCTGGCCATGATGATGGCTCAATTAACTACAATATTGCCATCGGTCATGCTCTCAGGCTACATATTTGAGATAAAGAACATGCCTGCGGTGCTGCGTTATGTTTCCTACCTTGTGCCGGCAAGGTATTTCATTCGGATTATCAGAGGCGTGATGCTCAAAGGCTCCGACCTGTCCGTGCTTTGGCACGAGGCAGCTTTTCTGGTTTTACTGGCTGTGGTATTGCTGGCGATAGCTGTCAAGAGATTTCAATTGAAGATAGGGTAGGTCATGGTTCGCACGATTCTGGCTTTGATGAAAAAGGAGTTCCTGCAGGTCCTGCGCGATCACAATATGCTGCGGATGATATTCATGATGCCCATATTCCAGCTTTTCCTTCTGGGCTACGTTGCTACCACGGACGTTAAGCTGATTTCAACGGCAGTCTACGATCATGACAGAAGCGAGCTTTCCCGCGAATACGTCCGTTCCCTTTCTGCTGGTGAGTACTTCCTTACGGATGCTCCCAGCATTCCATTGCTTCAAGCCGAGCGCGGATTCAAGGAAAACCTATATGAAGCCGTCTTGATAATTCCGCACGGTTTCTCAAACGATCTGGAGCAATCCAAATCGGTCGACATCGGCTTCGTGGTGGACGGCACCAATGCCAATTCAGCTTCCATTGCTCTGGGTTATGCTAACGTTATGACCCGGCAGTTTAACGAGAGGGTGACCGGTTTTTCTCCGCCCATAAAGCTGACGCAAAGGAAGCTTTTTAATCCCGAAGGGGAATCGGTGTATTACATGGTTCCCGGCATAGTGGCCTTGCTTTTGACCATGATTACCGCCATGCTCAGCGCCATGGCAATTGTGCGGGAGAGGGAAATCGGAACTCTGGAGCAGTTAATGGTAACGCCGATTCGGACTCCCGCGTTGATTCTGGGAAAAACCATTCCGTTTGCGCTGATCGGCTTTGTGGAGATATCTTTAGCTCTATTTGTGGGAATCATGTGGTTCAAAATACCCTTTGCCGGCTCATGGGTGCTGCTTTATTCTTTGGCCTTTTTGTATTTGTTCACCAGCCTGGGAACCGGCATGTTTATTTCCACGATTTCCACCACCCAGCAGCAGGCAATGTTTTTCACCTGGTTTTTTGCCATCTTTGCCATAATGACCTCCGGTTTCTTTGCCCCCATTGCCAACATGCCCCGGTCCATCCAATACTTGACTTACTTAAACCCCCTGCGCTACTTTATGACCACGGTGCGAGGCATAATGATGAAGGGAGCCTCCCTGGACGTTCTTTACCCCGAGGTAATAGCCATGATTATTTTCGGCCTCGCCATCTTCACCTTTTCCTGGATGCGGTTCTCAAAGCGGGTAAAGTAGAAAACCAGTAACAGCGATACATATCTTTACAATCCGCCAAGTAAAAACATCCACCTATTGGTTTTTAGCCAGGTACTACATTGTGGGAATCTCAATAAAAAAGGATAGAGCATATCTCTTTAAGGGTGAAAAAACGAAATCCTTAAGACCACTCGAGTTTGACAGAAAGAGTATAAATCTGAGATGAACAGGACTCATGGAATATTTTTGGGGAGTATTTGGAGAAATCTGTTGACTAAGCCATGGTTTTCCGTTAAATTTGAGAAAATTTAAAAAAACGTGCAGGTGCATACTAATTTGCAGGTAACTTTAACCCATCGCATGAAAGATTGAAGACAAAGACGTATTTGATCAACGACAAAAGGAAGCGTAGCAACTAAGAAGATGAATCTGCCAAATAAGCTGACCATAACCCGGATAATATTAGCCCCTATATTTATGATCTTTTTTCTGATCGACAACGTCTACTCCCGCTATTTTTCAACGTTCATCTTCATCGTGGCCGCTTTAACCGACCTATATGATGGATATTTAGCCAGAAAGACCGGGGTGATTACCGGTTTTGGCAAGTTCATGGATCCTTTGGCAGATAAGATCCTAACCTCCACCGCCTTTGTTTCCTTCGTGGCTTTGGGTTATGTTCAGGCCTGGATGATTTTGATAATCATAGTCAGGGAATTCTTGGTCACGGGATTGCGGAGCATAGCTGCTTACAAAGGGGTAGTGATTTTACCCTCGATCTTGGCTCAGTGGAAGACGGGATGTCAGATGACGGTGATAGTGATCATATTGGTCTACATCAATCTTAAATCCACCCTCCTGCCTTTGGGCTACAACTGGAGCATCCTGACTAGTGATTCGACGCATAGAGTTTTCGATGGCATGGTCTTTTTCACCATGCTTTTGACAGTAGGAACTGGGATAGACTATCTGGTCAAAAATGCGTTTTTATTAAAGGGAGTACTTAAGTAAGTCACAATCCGAGTGATGGGTTTAGTTAATTAGGTTTTCGCAGCTCGTCTAACGCTGATGAGGCTCGTATCGAGGTTGGAGGTTCGAAGCTCGAAACTAAAGCAGGCAACTTTCCCAGCATCGAACCTCA
>Ga0209636_10008515_pt1 | contig 10447 bp, 8 predicted proteins | sample DeeMarSWOR152_54_FD_187464 | JGI IMG/M metagenome (GOLD analysis project Ga0209636, IMG submission 187464) | Marine sediment microbial communities from White Oak River estuary, North Carolina - WOR-1-52-54 (SPAdes) (version 2) | ecosystem: Environmental > Aquatic > Marine > Intertidal zone >... | reverse complement strand
ATCCACTTCAAGGGGCTCAAGGGGTGTTTCCCGTATATAAGGCCCGGTTTTTCCCACAAAACGCTCGACACCTTGCCTTAGGTCCTCGTATATGCATTCCCCTAAGGTCCCGTGTGGCAGCTTCCCGGAGGCCCGTGTCAGGGGTAAGAAATCCTTGAGGTTGTCTCCTGCGAGTTTCCTCTTCACCAGAGTCTCTTCAAGCAGATATCTTTCCAGCCCCTTGATATCAAATGCCTCTCTTTCTTCCAAGATCGAGGCCCCTTCCTCAAGATGAATCCCCAGGCGCCCTTTGAGGACAAACCCTGCCGGATTGCCAAAAAAGGTGCACAAATCGCCCAAATCAACCGTTTTCCATTCCTCTCCGGGATCGGAGAGGCCCCTCGAGATAAACGGCACAGGGACCTCGCGCGCCTCCAGAATGCGTTGGGCTGCCAGGCGGTTTTCCTCGGAATAGCTGAACAGTTTGTGGTTCTCCTTGAAATATTCCGGGCTGAAGGCCTGAAGGCGATGCTTGGTAAAGATGTGGTCAAGGACCTTCTCCCCGGGGACCGTAAAGCCTTGTTCAACATAATCCATCAGTTCGCTCACCAGGACAGATGCAGGAATAAGGCTGTTATCCTGGATACTCTGCCCCACATAACTGATATACAGCCCCTCTCTGGCTGAGAGCATCGCCTCCAGAAAGAGATACCTATCGTCATTGCGCCGGGACCGGTCGCCTGGTTGAGGATGCTTTGCCATGAGATCAAAACCCAATGGCCTGGCCTGCCTTGGATAGGCATCACCGTTCATTCCCACAAGGCAGATGATCTTGAAGGGAATGCTACGCATGGGCAGCATGGCGCAGAAGGTAACGCCGCCGGTAATAAAGCCGAACCCAAAGCCTTCCCTTTCAAGGTAATGCCGCAGGTGCCACCTGATGACCTTCACATCAATCTCCTCATCAAAAACCCATCCGCCCCAGGCGGACATGTCACCCAGGTCATTGAGCGTGCGCCGTATCATCTGCATTTCCGTTTCCCTATCTTCATCAGGCACAAAGAACCCCTCAAGCAGGTCGGTCAGGGTCCTGGACCACCCATCCAGGGTACGCGGTTGACCAAGGGCTGTGACCCGGGTAAAGAGCAGCTCCGTAAATTCAAGAACCCTCCCCAAAACCGACGCCTCGCTACCCTCGATATGGTCGTAGGGCAGGATACCGCCGAACATGTTCTCGTCCCCTCCGGGCATGGCATAGCCCAGCATGAGCCTGTCGAGGCCAGCCTCCCAGGTATTTTCAGCCAATGCAGGCAGACCCAGTTGCCCCCTGCTTTGCCTGTCGATTCCCCACCGGATCCGGGTTTCACGCACCCATCTCCGGATAAGGTCAAGATCCGCCTCCAGCAAACCGAACTTGCGCTGGACCGCGGGCGACTCCAGAATGGAAAAAACCCCTGAGGCAGCAAAACGGCTGGCCTGGAGATCGAGAATTGCCAGAAACGTATCGATAATCTCGCTCTCTTTCCTGAAACTCCGATCCGAGATGCTGAAAGGAATCCTTCTCGGGTCATCAGCAGGGGTATCAAATACGGCCTGGATGTAGGGCGCGTAGGCTTCTATATCCGTCGTCATTACCAGGATATCCTTGGGCAGCAGGCCTGGATCCCTCTCAAACATGTCGAGAAGCTGGTCGTGAAGGATCTCTAGTTCCCGCATAGGGCTGTGGCACGAATGGATCTGGATGGAGGTGTCATGGACCCCAACAGTCTTTTTCCCATCCAATCCCTGCTGCCCCTCCCGAAGATTCAGAATCTCGGACTGAAGGCAGGAGAGCAGATTATCCTCACCGGGGTCCTTAAACGATGGAAATTCCTCACACCCAAACTCGTTTACCAGATCAAAAAAGTCCCTGCCCAGTGTTCCCATGGAGGCAAGGAGGCTGTTTCCTTTTTCAAGGTGGAGTTCCTCAACGGTCAAATCCTGAGTGCCCTGTCTGGCCGCTGTTCTTTTCATCTCGCGTTCAGAGAGGATATCGCCCCAGTATTCTCTACAGGGATTCATGAGAAACAGGTCTACCTCCCTGATCCGTGATAGACCGGCAAGCACCTCCATGTGAAACCGGGGAAGTGCAGATATGCCAAACACCGAGACCCTCTCGGGGAGCCCCTGTACCTCGGTGGAAGACTCCTCAATAGCCTCAAGAACGGCCTTTCCGAGTGCCGCACGATGTTTTGCTTCATTGCCTTGAACCAGTTCTCTCCAGAGCACGGCCTGCCAGTGGTCTTCCTTTCCACTTTCCCACCGGAAAATCATCTCCGGTCGAAAAAGCAGGTACTGGTCAAAGGTGTCTGCAATCCGCTCGGAAAGCTGGAAACGCTTGAGATTCGCCTGGGTGTCTCCGAGATAGATCCTGAGGCTCTCAAATCCTGGCCTTGTAATGCAGGACGGGAGGATCTTCATGATCCTCCACGTCATTATTCTCGGGTCAAAGGGTGAACATTCGGGAAGACCTGAAATCACTTCACGGAAAACATCATAGACAAAGGCGTTGGGGAAGGGAAACCTGTAGTTTGCGCAGATACCGTGGCGTTGGGCAAGTTGCATGGACACCCAGCGCTTCATGCCCTGACTCTGGACAACAATGATTTCTTCATCGAGGACTGACGCCAGGGGTGTCCTGAGGACTTCGGCCAGTTCCTCGGCCAGGATCTCCAACCGGTTGCTGGTAAAGAGCCTTAAGGTCATTATGGGGTTTTGTCGGTTATCCTGTTTGTTTCAGGTCGGCGTTCATGCCCGGAGAGTATATCACATAATTCTGCCAAATAAGCTCAAAACTGGAGGCCTTTTTCAAAAAAAACCGAGGATGTCAAATCCTCGACGCAGTACCATCATAACTTAATTCTTGTGGGCATATCCTGTCCTGAACAGTGTTGCCGTTTCAGGATCCTGACTGAAAGGCTGCCATTGCCTCCTGGATGAGTTCTTTCTCCCTGCCAAAATATCGAGGTGAGAAGTGAAAGAGTGTCAGCTCCTTGGCCCTCGCCCTCGCAGCTATAAGACCAGCTTCCCTGGCAGTCAAGTGGTACTTTGTTCGTGCCACATCCCTCTCTTTATCCAGAAAGGGCGCCTCAATAAAGAGATGGTTTGAATCCAGGGCCAGATTGACAGCCTTCTCCATATTTTCAGGGGTTCCGATTATATCCGTAATATAGGTGATCTTCTGTCCTGGTGAAATCCTTGCAATCCTTTCCTTCAGTTCACCAAGGGGAAAATACTTTTCCTTTGTTACCCTGTCCCTATCCTGCCAGGTTACCCTAAACTTTTGAGCAGGATCCCGGCCTTCATGGAGTGCCTTCTTGAATGCCCTGAGCCATGGACCAACCGGGAGCTTGAGTCCTTTTAATCCCTCCTTGATGATATTGATGGAAAAATTCTCTTTCAGGGATAATCCGAAGCAATCTATCTTATGATCCAGCAGAACAGCATCAACTGAAAAGGACTGCTCGGAAAGCAGATTCCCCTTAAATGGTATTTGCCTCTGAGCCCCAGCAGGCTTGAATCTGTTCCTGCTACTATAGCTCTGGATAACGCCCTTTTCGCCCCGTATCTCTGCCACCGTGATAGAGAAGGTATTGTCGTAGCTTTCTATCAGATTCCAGGTGTAGGCACTGAGCTTGGCCTCAACCTTTTGAATAAAGTTGGAGGGTCCAAAGAGATGAATCTCCTTCTCTCGTCCGAGGAGAAGTCGAAGGAGGGTATCGAAGCCGACAAAATGATCCATGTGGGTGTGTGTTACAAATACGTGACTGACCTTCAAAAGATCCCGAGCCGACAGCGCAGATAGATCTCCCAGGTCGAAAAGTAGTGCCCTCCTTTCAAAAAGGAAGGGGATGAAAAGCCCGGGATCTGAGAAGGGTTCATTCACCAATCTGGGATGGAAAGATGGTTTCATAGAAAGCGTTTGTTGACTCAGTTATATAGCCGTCCCGCTCGACAGGCCTAGCGAGACAGGCTGGAGTTGATAGAGTTCTAACACAACAGGGACAAGAAACACAACAGACTCAAGTGTTTTTTCTTGAAGAAAGCTCATACATTTGGTACTTACTTTCAATTAAAAGAAGGGTACCCAGGTTTGAGACTATGGCCAAGAAGAGAGTAACCAGAAAAGAGCTCCTTAAAAAGGATGATGAATTTATCTCCGTTTCCAATAGAATCTTTAACTATGTCTCTGCTCATGCAAAACAGATTCAATACATGATTCTAAGTGTAGTGATTATTATTGCTGTTGTTATCGGTATCGGTCTCTATTTCAGGCATATAAACAAAAAGGCCCTAGCCGCTTACAACCTTGCTTACAAACAGCTCGTATCACATTCTTTCGGCGAAACTTCTCAAGACAATATCAGTAGATCTACTGCGGAACTTGAAAAACTGATAGAGAAATACGGGTGGACAAAGATGGCCACACTGGCCATACCCCAGTTGGCCTACCTCAAATTTGGCCAGGGGAAATATGATGAGGCTATATCCCTCTATCAGACGTATCTGGAAAAAGACAGGTCTGGCTCCATTTACCGTTCTATGGCTCATTTTGGCCTTGCCGCTTCCTATGAGGCCAAAGGAGAGCATGAGCCTGCCATAAGCCATCTAAAAAAGATCGTTGATGACAAAGACAATTTCCTTAGAGAAGAGGCCATGTTTTCTCTGGGGAGGCTCTATGCCCTGAGCGGCCAACAGGAGATGTCAAGGGAAATATTTAAGGAGTTTGTAATTCAGTTCACGGGATCGCCTTTACTTCCCCTGGCAAAGGCACATCTAAAGGAATAGCGACGTGAGAAAGAGGAAACCCATGAAAAAGCTATATCTGGCCCTATCGTTGTTGTTATCTGTACTGCTCTTGCCAGTGTCCTCGTTTCCCTTTGAGATCGGGGCACGAGGCCACTACTGGTTCCCCTCCCTCGATGGTACCGTAAAAGTGGATGAAGCCACTATAGTTGGTACAACCGTTGATTTTGATGAGGACCTTGGGATCGAAGATGAGGATTATCCGTCTGTTGAGGTTTTTGTTGGGGGTGGCAACCATCATCTCTCTTTTATGTACACAGACATTGATTATTCAGGCAAAAAGACGCTTACCAGGCAAGTCATATTCGGCGGAAAGACCTACCCAGTTAGCGCCCTGGTAACTTCCACAATTCAGTATGAGATGATGGATGTTCTCTATCAATACGACTTTTTGAATCTGGAAGATGTACTGGGCGGTTTCTCTCTTGGTGGTGTCTTGCAGGTTAAGTACCTGGATGGTAGTGTGAGCCTGAAGACCACGGGAATTGATGAAAAGGAAGATTTCACCATTCCTATTCCCATGGTTGGCCTTAATCTACAGATGGGAATACTGGCTCAGATCTTACAGGCCAGATTACGGGGAACTGCCATCAGCTACTCAGAAAGTGCAATCTATGAGGTCATGGGTGATATATCCTATACTCCCTTTCCTTTTGTAGATATTCACGGAGGTTATAGAAGTTTTATCATAGACATAGATGAAGATGATTTGACCTTTGACTATAATATGTCTGGCCCTTATGTAGCGCTTACCTTGAGTTTTTAGCCTTGCTTTTTTGGTGCTTCAAACACCCCCTTGTCAGCCTAAACCCCTCTCCAGGCAAAATTCCCTGATCCGGCTTTTCCCTTGACATCCGGGCATCCTTTACCCATACTCTCCCTGTGGAAATCCACTGATACAATGATGCTATTATCATGAAAAATACCCTTGCTTTTATCATGGCCGGCGGTAAAGGCGAAAGGCTCATGCCCCTTACCCGGGACAGGGCCAAGCCGGCAGTTCCCTTTGGCGGCATCTACAGGATTATTGACCTGACCCTTAGCAATTGCATAAACTCCCAGCTCTATAAGATCATTGTTCTACCCCAGTATAAATCTCAGTCGCTAAATGAACACCTGGAGGCTGGTTGGAATATATTCAATCGGAAGCTCGGACATTTCCTGAAAATCGTGCCACCCCAGCAGAGGATTAGCGGGGATTGGTACCGTGGTACTGCTGATTCCATTCGCCAGAATGTCTATCTCATTGAGCAAACAAGACCACGTCATGTCTTGATCCTGTCAGGCGATCATATTTACAAGATGGACTACGCTCGGTTCCTGAGGTATCACCTGGAGAAAGATGCGGATCTGAGCATTGCCTTCCTTGAACTGGGAAAGGAAATGGCCCACCTGATGGGTATTGCTGAGGTAGACGATGAGTATCGGGTCCATGGATTTCAAGAAAAACCCAAGGAAAATCCCAAGACCATTCCTGGAGATGCCAGCCGGATCCTCGCCTCCATGGGCATCTACCTATTCAGGACAGAGGTGCTGTTGGATGTACTCAAATCAAACACGGGAGACGATTTTGGTCGAGACATAATTCCCCACTTGATCCCTGAATCGCGCGTGTACGCCTATCACTTTCAGCAGCTGAATATGATTGAGGATTACGTCCATGATACCCTTGAAAGCGGCGAGCGAAGGCTCAGGTTAGAACCCAGGACCCACGACTCTTCATATTGGAGGGATGTTGGAACCCTGGACGCCTATTGGAACGCCAATATGGATCTGACCGGTGTAACTCCCTCTTTTAACCTGTATGGCCGCAACTGGCCCATACAGACCTACCAGGTACCAGCTCCACCTGCAAAATTCGTGTTTAGCACTGAAAGGAGTGATGGCTTTCGAGTGGGCAAGGCCCTGGATTCCCTCGTGGCCGCAGGCTCCATAATAAGCGGCATTGTCAGGAATTCAGTGATTTCCTATTACGTGTTTATCCAAAGTTGGGCAACCGTTGAGGAATCGGTAATCATGGATAATGTGGTGGTAGGCCGACACTGTAAGATCAAGAAGTGCATCATTGATAAGAATAATGAAATACCACCCTACACTGAAATCGGTTACAACCCCGTGGAAGACAGGAGACTCTTTACCGTAACGCCCAGGGGAATTGTCGTAGTGCCAAAGGGGTTTTTCCAATAGCCTTCATCTGCCTAAGATATGAGTGGCAGGCAATTGTTGTGCGAAGCATCGGAAGCTAGGGGAAGGCTGGTATAGTTTTGTGAGCATGAATCGGGTATTATGGATGTCTTGAAAGGGCTGCTGCCCAGGCATAGACCTCTCGTAAGGCGAGATTGTTCTCTCGTGCTATTCTCCTGCATTCCTCATATTCAGGCAAAAGCACTGTTCCCCCGTCCTGATTGATGACCTTCTTAACCATCATCTTTCCCCATGGAGAGTCAACCATCAACTCTCCCCGTTGTAAGACCGCCCGCTGGCTATAATTAGTGCGAACCCCCAATGCGGTTGATTCCCTGAAGATGACAGCCGTGAGCCTGTCCTTATCCTCAGGCTGGCCCACCACCTGGAGTTGGATTCCAGGCCTATTTTTTTTCATCTGAATGTGGGAGAAGCTGACATCCTTGGCACCTGCATCAAACAGGCTATCCATCAAATAACCCAGCAATTCCGGGCTCATATCATCGAGGTTTGACTCCAATACTACCACCGTCTCTGATCCCTGTTTATCCACATCATTTCCTATCAGAATGCGTAAGAGATTAGGCCTGTCTGCTAAGGCTCTACTCCCTACCCCATAACCTACTCTATCTATGGTCATTGGGGGCATAGGCCCGAATGAGGAACAGAGTGATGTAACCAAGGCTGCTCCCGTCGGGGTAACGATTTCAACATCCTGGCCACTATGATAGACGGGGATACCCTTCAGAAGTGCTATGGTTGCCGGGGAAGGCACTGGAATTCTTCCGTGGCCACCTGTCATAATTCCCGCACCCACGGGGATTCTTGAGGCAAAGAGCTTCTCAATACCCAAGAGATGGATCCCCGCGATTGCCGCGACTATGTCAATAATAGAGTCAATGGCACCAAGCTCATGAAAGTGCACCTCATCTGGCGAAATATGGTGTATTTCACCCTCGGTCGTTGCCAGCTTTTCAAAGATCAGGATGCATTGTTCAATAACTGATAAAGGAAGATCACTACTCTTCAGTATCTCTCTTATCTCATATAAATGTCGTGCTTCTTGATCCTCTTCTTGCAAGGAGACAGAGAACCTTGTGCCAAAGATACTGTTTCTTTCCTCCTTGTTCGCTGATATCCCGTAACCATTGAGATTAAGCCCGGAGATGACCTTCTCAAGATCTTCAAGAGGCAAGCCAGCATCGAGTAAGGAACCAACAAACATATCGCCGCTTACACCGGAGAAGCAATCAAGGTAACCTATTCTCATATCGCCCTGGCTCCCTCACAGACCTCGAGCCTTTTCCCTGGCTTCCTGCTTCTTTTTACAGTCAATACACCGAGTAGTAACGGGCCTTGCCTTCAGTCTCTCTTCTCCAATGTCTCTCCCGCATACCTCGCATATCCCGAAGGTACCGTTATCTATTCTCTCAAGGGCCTCTTTTATCTTCTCAATCAGCTTCCTTTCCCTATCCCGTATTCTCAAGAGAAAGTTTCTATCTGTCTCCAAGGCGGCCCTATCGGTTGGGTCAGGAAAGGTATCCTTCAGATTGGTCATTCCATTGACTGTCTTAATAGCCTCTTCAATAAGCTCATCAAGCTGGTTCTGGAGTAAGCCCTTAAAGTATTCCAAGTTTTCCTGATCCATCAGGCGAATCCTCACATGTAAATCATCTTACGTCTTACATTTTCCTTATCTTATCCCAGAAATCCTTGGTCTTCGTCCCGATCTTCTGCCTTTCAAGCTCGCTAAATTCCATCAATAGCTCCCGCTGTCTCTGGCTCAGCCTGGTAGGTATCTTGACTATAACCTGAACAAACAGGTCACCGTATTCCCTTCCTCTCCTCAGGCTCGGCATGCCCTTGCCCTTGAGCCTGATGATCTCCCCTGGTTGGGTACCCTCTGGGATGGTAATCCTTCTGTCCCCACTGTTATCCAGAACAGGGATAGAGATCTCATCCCCAAGAGCTGCCTGGACAAGAGACACCGTAATCTGACATTTGAGATCATGCCCATCCCTGACAAAGAATTCATGCTCCTTAACGTAGATTACCACAAAGAGATCCCCTGGTGGTCCTCCATTTTCCCCGCTCTCTCCCTCTCCCCTCATCCTCAATTGTGTGCCGGTATCCACACCTGGCGGTATCTTTACCAGGACCCTCTTTTCAACCTTAACTCTTCCCCTACCCTTACATCTTCGGCATGGGTCAACTATGACCTGGCCTGTACCATTACATGTCGAACAGGTTGTCCTGATCTGAAAGAAACCCTGAGAATGGACGCTCTCGCCTCTACCATGACAGGTAGGGCAAACACCGGGTTTGCTTCCGGGCGTCATCCCAGTGCCACTACATACATCGCAAGATTCCCATTTATCGAAGACGATCTCCTCTTCCTTTCCCCCATAAGCCTCCTCAAGGGTCAACTCTAAATCGTACCGGAGGTCATTACCTCTTCTTGATCTTGTTCTCCTTGATCTCCTCCCTCCGAAACCAAAGAAATCTTCAAATATATCTCCAAAGGCTGAAAAAATATCCTCAAAACCGCCAAAACCCGTAAAACCCGTCCCTCTTAAGCCATCATGGCCGTAAAGATCATAGATTCTCCTCTTTTCACTGTCCCTCAACACCTCATAGGACTCTGCGGCCTCTTTAAACCTTTCTTCCGCCTCTTTATCCCCTGGATTTTTGTCCGGATGATATTTAAGGGCAAGCCTCCGGTAGGCCTTCTTTATCTCATCCTCACCGGAGTCCTTTGAAACACCCAGGATTTCATAATAATCCCTTTCGCTTGACATGGTTATCACGTTGTATCCGAACGGTGCTCACCTTCATCGATGTGCGTAGTGCCTTCTTCATCAGGGCTTTCAGGCTCTTTTTCCAAATTGTCCTCCAATAGATTTGCGCCCTCTCTCACCCTGACCTTGCCTGCGGCAATCTCTCTCAAGGCAACTACCACTTCTTTGTTGGAGCTCGTGACCAGGGGTTCTTTCCCCCGCTTCAATTGAAAAACCCTCTTTGCTGCGAGATGGACTAAGGCAAACTTATTATAACCGGCCTTTAGACAATCTTCTATAGTAATTCGAGCCATCAACAAAACTCCCCTAAGAGATTGATAAGCGTCAAGAATTGTGGCATCTTATTAAGATTGAGTGCAGGGTTAATTCTCCGTATCCTTTATCCAAACCCGCGGGATCGCCTTACCTCCCGCCAGGAGTGGGGAAAATCGCCTATTTGAAAGCCTATTGGATAGCAAAGAATTTGCCAACCTCTTGACTACTATAAAAAAATTAAACAGTTTTTATAGCTTGCCTTTTTCGAAAAGTAAAGTTATTTTTCGTAATTATGATCAAGAAGCGCGTTTCTACAACATGAGCATATGATCTCGTTGTGAAAAAGTACTCTTTTAATTTATTACTGGTAAGAAATCATTTATCCT
>Ga0209636_10008514_pt1 | contig 10447 bp, 6 predicted proteins | sample DeeMarSWOR152_54_FD_187464 | JGI IMG/M metagenome (GOLD analysis project Ga0209636, IMG submission 187464) | Marine sediment microbial communities from White Oak River estuary, North Carolina - WOR-1-52-54 (SPAdes) (version 2) | ecosystem: Environmental > Aquatic > Marine > Intertidal zone >... | reverse complement strand
TATTTCCCCCTCAGTCACTGCACTCAGGACTACACGTGCAGTCTTCAAACTCTGCTCATTAATGGCTCCGACCACGCTTCTGTTCTTGATTCCACCTTGTAGAATTCGTGCTGACAACGGACTGTAGGCCAAACCGAAATCTTTCCCTGCCTTCAGGCCGGATGATTTTTCGAGGCTTTCTTTTACCAACCTTTCGGTTACACCTGGACCTATTCTACTTGTGAAAATAAATAGAGATCCTGAACGTAGGCTGAGACCCGCTTCTTTGCAAGCCTTCATTATGTATGAATAGCCGGGTGATTTCCTTTTGCTGATAGCTGCGGGAACCGATAATATTACGATGTCGCTTGCTGAGGCGGCTTTCCTGATGTCGTTTTCCACCTTGAGCCGATCATGCTTTATCTGATTATTCAGGAGCGTGTTAAGTTTCCGTCCAGCGGAGGAAATTCCGCTTTTTTCCGTCTGGTTGAAGATGCGGTGATCTGTATCGGCGTATACTACTTTGAATCCTGCTTTAGCGAAAAGGCAAGCTTGTTTTGAGCCTGTTTGCCCGCATCCCAAGATGCAAACAGTGTATTTTTCGCGTTTTTCAGGCGTATCGATGTCTCTCCTTCTAAGCATCATTGCTTCAGGCATTTTTGCTTACGTCATCCTCATTCTCAGGTTTTGCACCACCTACATTGAGGGGTCTGTATAATAGTTTGAGTAATAGTTTCCAAACATAGAAATAATGTTTCAGAATACGTGTATCCTGCTGAAGTTAGAACTCTCTCGAAAATTTTTATTCAATCGTTTGTAAGTTTGCCAATCAACTTACTCAGTTTTGCTTTGTACTCGGTGAGCAGTTGACTTGCCCTTTTTCTCGTTTTTCCTTCTGCATAGAATCTGTATATAGGTTCGGTTCCGCTTGGTCTTATGAGGATTGAGCTTTTGTCTGGAAAGCGCATTTTGACACCGTCGGTCGTGTCTATGCTCATGCCTCTAACCTGCTGGATCAATTCTTCCAATAGGGGCTGTTTGAGTTCTGTTGGGCACTCAAGCTTGTCCTTTTCTAGGTAATAGCGAGGCAGACCCGCCAGCAGCTGCGAAAGTCTTCTCCCTGTTTTGGCCATTATATCCAGAATCAATGCCGTCGCCATCGCCCCGTCTCGGACTGGTTGATGAGGCGCATAGAAGACGCCACCGTTCTCTTCGCCACCGAGTTTGGCGTCTACTTTCCTCATCGTGTGAGAGACAATGATGCTGCCGACCTTGGTCCAAACAACCTCGCCCCCATACTCCTCTGCTATTTCCTCCACGAGATAGGAGGAGCTTACCGGCGTGACTATCTTCTCTCCAGGATTATCCTGCAAGAAGCTTTTCTCGATGAGGGCGAAGGTTCTGTCTCCCCAGTAGATTTCTCCCTTTTCGTCGACGAAGATCGACCGATCCGCATCTCCATCATAAGCCACACCTAAGTCTGCACCCACCGCCCTGATTATTGATGAAAGTTCGCCCAGATTTTCTGGTCTAGGCTCGGGTGGGCGGCCAGGGAAGGTCCCATCGATGTTTGCGTTTATCGTCGTAACCTTACATCCAATCTCTCGAAGCAGATAGGGCGCGACTAGGCCGCCGACACCACTCCCGGCGTCAACCACGACGTGAAAGCGTCTTTTCTGAATGGTCATAGCATCTACGTGTTTCTTTACAGCATCTCTATAGACATCCAGAATCCCTGGCAACTGATAAATCTCTCCAATCTCATTCCACTTTGCCGCTTTGAGTTTCTCATCGGAATAGAGATTCTCGATTCCGATTTCTCGCTCTCGAGGCAACTCGATTCCGTTGTCTCCGATAACTTTGACTCCATTATACTCAGGTGGATTGTGAGAGGCAGTAACCATCACTGCACTGTCCATTTCGCAATGCTTAACAGCGTATTGAATAGCTGGGGTAGGAACCATTCCTACGTTATAAATGTCACATCCTGTTAATGTTAACCCTGCAATCACAGCCTGAGCAAACATGGGGCTGCTGGTTCTGCCATCATACCCAACTAAGATATGACCTCTTTCAAAGAATGTCCCGACGGCACTTGCGATTTTCATCACGAATTCTGGTGTCAGCTCTACATTTACAACACCGCGGATTCCGTTTGTTCCGAAGAGTCTCCTCGATCGTGACAAGCTATCCCCTCCAAGCGTGACACTAGTTATTTTCTCGTGATTCTGTATTAACAGTACCTGCACATTCTTAGGGATTTCCGATTTTCTGTAGCATTTTCTCGGTTTCTCTAGCCAATTGCAGGGTCAAAGGGTCTAAAACCCCGCGTAACGAAACGTGGGTATCCTCTGGATTTTTTCAAACTACACACTAAGAAAAATAGGGTTGCGGAGGATTTTATGTTTTTACAAGAATATAAAAGAGGTCAGCAACCAAAACAAATAAAGCATGCTACCGTAAATCATGACAAAACGGAGACAAATAGATGCCCCAAGAGATCAAAGATGTAGAAAAGTTCATTCAAACATCAGATCGCGCCTACTACTGTGACATAAAACGAGTGAGCAGGGTTGTGAAGCTGAAACTTCGAACGCCGGGGAAGCTTTACACATTAAAGGTGGATCCAGACAAAGCCGAAGAGATCATTAAGAAACTACGCTGCGAAATACGCGAAATCTGATGCTTCAGAGAATCGACTTTTGATGTTTGAAATAAATGCGCGCGCTAAGAGACCACAACTGCACCGTCAAAGAATATGCATACATGCGTAACCCTTAAAGCAGCCTTCTTATCATATATCTCAGCACTGAAATGAGATAGTTAGCGGAGAATGGAGATTTGAATTGAAAAGCAAGGCGTTAGCTCTGATTATAATTTGTATCTTAACGATGGCTTCAGCGGCTCCGTTGTTTGTGTATTCGTTGCCGCCACCTTCGCATTTGGATGCTAAACGCGGCGCATATGTCGATCAGGAATGCTACACGCTGATGAAGTCACCAGTCGCCCAAAAGGTGGCTTTGCTGAGACACGATATCGATGTCTCAGGTATACCCCTGCCCGAGGATATGAGGGACATAATGGATGCCGGATTCACAATCACCAAGATGCCACAGATTGGATGGGCAGACCTAACGTTTCCGAACAACCGAGTGTGGCCCTTCGGAATACCATACATATACATCGATCCAAACGACCCACAATCAGGCTACAAAGATCCTGCTTGGCTTGAATGGGAAGATGAAGCTGAAAGCTTCAGAAAGGCCCTTCACCGCCTCATTGACGTTGATCAGATAGTATCCGATTTCTACACACAACCCTGTACAGGCGTAGAATTGAAGTCTAAGGCGGAACGTTGGTTGCCGCCAGGCATGGAAACGTGGACTGCCATGGGACAGGAACCATGGATCCCCGACGTCTCGACTCCTCCCTTTGACCCCTGCGCGGCAGCCGCTCTGCTGGACGCCGCAGGATTCGTGCAGGGCTCAACTCCCAACCCGTACTACGACCCAGACTTCTCCTGCTCGGCAGAGTACATGCGAATCGACCCGAAGACCGGAGAAGACCTGGACTTCGAGTACTACGCGATAGGTCCCGTAGACTCGCCTCTCGGATTTAAGACTGCTGAGCTAATAAGCAAATGGTTCAAGAGGGCAGGCGTCGGCCACCATCTGGTAGCGGGCACGTGGCGTGGTATGGTCATAAGATTAGTTAATCCAGACCTTCACGATTACGAGTTCATGACTGGTATGGGCATGTACTGGGGCACAAGAACTCCAGACATACTGCGTGATTTCACCTATTCGAGGAACCTTCCACTCTGGAACTTCGTTTACTACAACAACAGTGATGTAGACTACTGGGGCGACGAGATGATGCGCACTCTGAACCTGACCCGAGGGAAGGAATGCGCTGTTAGAATCCAAGAGATCCTGAGAGACGAGGAGCCTTACATGCCCCTTCTACTAACGAACAACTTCGCAGCCATTACAGGCCCGTGGGCCGGAGGAGCCGGAGGCATACGCATCGTAAACATGGCGGGCCAAGGAATAGGTCTGCCGCATTCAAACTGCGGTCTACTCATTCCTAATGGTCAAATCCAAACAATCAACATTTGGAACAAACAGAGAATGTGGGCTGGAAGGACCCTTCCAAGCGGGGAAAAAATAAACAAAGGGGTATACAGCTGCGAGATATTCTCACTGAACCCGTTAGAAGCAGACTGCGAGGTTGACTGGACTACATGTCTGGGTAAGGTTATGGGAGGATTCTGGGGATTCACTCCGTTTCTGAGAGACTATGTATACTTGGGTGTTCTGGATGAACATAAAGTAGATTTATGGATCGGTCCAGGAAGCTCTGAGTATGTAGAAGGCAACGGAGTGTATGATGCACCTTTCAACGGAACCCACTATGACGGCATACCGATCGCCGACGTGACAACTAGCAACCTAGTTGGCGACGACGTGCTGGGCATGGAGACAACTTGGCGCCTGCGAGACGATTTGTACTGGCACGACAGCGACCCGGGACCAGACGGCGTGCATGGCACTGGAGATGAACCTTCTGGCTCGGTACACAAGGTTACCACGGCCGACATGGAGTACGCCGCGAGGGTCTTCATGGGTAAGGAGTATCCCGAGTATGAAAACTTACGGTACTATTCCTCGTGGACGTTCTTTGCTGGATACACCGACACGTATGACGGGCCTTTCGCAGTTGAGATTGTGGACGACCAAACCTTCACGATATACGAAGAGCGGAGATACGTCTTCGCCTTCGAGGGTCACGACTCAACACTAGCCATAGTTCCGAAGCACATCTGGGAACCCTACATTGAAGGACCCGACGCAACCAAGGGCACCGAAGATGACGGCGACCCCGCTGCATGGACCGGCTGGGAAGACGATTACATGATCGATCCTGTCCGGCAGAGGCTTGGCTTGTCAGAGATGCACCTCACCCACCTCATAGGCTACGGTCCCTTCGTATACCACTTGGGAGGCTGGACGCCGGGCGTCAGCACAGCCATCGAATACAACCCACTATACTTCGCAGGCAAGATAAACCCCGGCGACGTAGACCTAGAGTTCTTCTACAACCCAGAACTGCCTGAAGGTCTCCAGCGCTACGGATATGTCGACTTCGCCGATTACGGGCGCCTACTCGACGCAAGAGACAACAACGTAGGTGGCTGGGCCGGCGGCATCCCCAACGATCCCATGTGGGACCCAACAGCCGACCTAGCAGGGCCAGCCCAAGTAGTCCAAATGGTCGCCGGCTATGACATCAGCTCATGGTATGCGAGTCTAGGCGAACGCTGGGGTCCTGGATATCCCCTTGATCCGTAATAGGCTCATGCATGCATAAAATAGAATATGCACGCTTATCATTGTTGGAGGGAGGAGTAAAGACGAATTGAAGGTGATGAGATTGAGAAAAATTCTGTCATGGCTGTCAGCCGTATCCACGCTTACGCTTATTCTCCTCATCGTAACATATGTGCCTTTTAAACCTCTTCAACCCGCACGTGCCGATTCCACCTCAACCGTTTATGTGGACCCAGCCAACGTCACCGACCTCGCCCTAACCCCCGAGGCAACCACGATTCTCAGACCAGACGGCGATGGCACCTGGGATGACTGGACATATTTTGGCGGCGGAAACTATGACGACTGGGATGAGGCGGATCCACACGATGGGGACTCAACCTATGTCTGGGTAGATCTGGATTTCGCGGTTCAAAGCTCAACCTTGGACGATCCTCCTGCAAACACCTGGGCAATAGCTGGCGTGCGGGTCACAATAACCGCGAGAACCACGGACCCGCTCTCGAACGATAAAGTCTTCCCAGTAGTAGTAACCGGCGCTATGTCTCGGGACTACTGGGGGTTCGGCTACACGCCGACAACTGAATATCGGAAATACACCAGCGACTGGGCCGTAAACCCTGATACAAGCGACTACTGGACTTGGGCAGATATAGCCAGCCTAGAAGCTGGGGCAGCGACTGAAGCGGTCGGCTCGTGGACGGGCGAGGTTCGAGTCACGCAACTCTATGTGGAAGTCTTGGGTCCTCGACTGACTGTCGACATAAGAGTCGATGAAGTCACAGACCTATGGCTCTATGAGTTTGAACTAACCTACAATCCAGATATCTTACAGGGCGTATGGTATAACCCAGAATTCGAGGAACCCGTCGAAGCCGGTGAGGACTTCATGCTAAGCGCAGGAGCCTCCAAAAACCAGCTCAGGGGCATACCAGGAGCGTGGAACAACACCCTAGGCAGGCTCAGCCTCTCAGGTGCCTGGCTCAACACCACAGACACAGCAAACCTGCCAGACGGAGCTGGGACCCTCTCAACAGCCGTCTTCTGGGTCAGACGCCAAGGCGAAACGAAGATAACCCTTGGAAAATACACCAGCCTCCAATGGCTCCCGCCGCCGAGCCCAAACCCCATCCCAATCCAACTGGAGCACGGCTACTTCAGAAACGTAGACACAACCCTCATGCCCACCGCGAGCTTCACCAAAACACCCGAAGACACACCCCCAGCCGACGGACCGCTCAGAGGCTTCAACACAAACTTCACATCAACATCAACAGCCGCCATGGGCAGAACAATAACCACACACAAGTGGTACTTCTGGAAAAAAGGCTTTTTCCGCACGAAGCTCATAAGCTTCACATCCCTGGTGCTGAGGCCTGACGGCGACGGAACCGAGACAGACTGGGCCGGATCCCACACAGACTGGGACGACGTAACCCCAGACAAGGACACCACCCACGTCTCCGCAGGCGCCGGCGACCTAAACGAAACCTCGACCCTGAAAGACTACGCCGCCGAGGCCTGGCCTATATCAAAAGTTGCGGTCACCGCCCTCGCACGACAGACCGGCGACGACGAGAGGATGCGCCTCATCCTCCTCATCGGAGGAGACGAATATCACAGCAAACTCCTCAAGCCCACAAAAACCTTCGCACCTCACACGTATGAATGGGGAGAAAACCCTGCGACAAGCTCCCCATGGACATGGTCAGACATAAACGCGCTGGAGGCAGGCGTGAAGTCGGTACAGTTCGGCCCTGCATGGGCAGGTGAACTGAGAGTCACCCAGCTCTACATCGAAGTTTCATCTCCCCCATCAATAAGCACCAATGCGCAGTCCCTGCTCCGAAGATACACAATCCGAGGAACATTCAACGTGACCCTAAGTGTGATCGACGACGCAGACGTCGTCGGAACAACCACGGGCCTGGTGATGATAAAATCCCACGACATATCCTTCACCAAAATAACAACAAATACAAGGAGTATTATCGTCGATACAAGTTGGAGCCAATATAACTCCGGCAACTTCACAGAGATAGGAGACATCGTCGAGATAGAAGCCACAGCCATCAACGAGGGAGACTTCACCGAAACCTTCGACGTCTCCACATTCTGGAGCATCTACACAGAGGACGAATGGCAACGCCAACTCATAGGAACCCAGACAGGCATAACCCTGGGTCCAAGCGCCACCCAAGTGTTCACCTTCAACTGGGACACAGCGGGCCGAAACGTCACCCACCCAGAGGCCTTTGTCATAAGCGCCAACGTGAGCAGAGTGCCATACGAACATGACATAGAGTGGACCAAGTTAAAAGCCGTCCCAAACGAGTACTCCCTGTCTGGCGACCCCATAAGGGTGAGACACCACGACGTATCCGTCACAGATATTCACCTCTACAACGCCACGGGAGACCCGCTGACCGGATCCGTTACCCAGGGAGAGACGGTTGAAGTGAACGTCACCATAGTGAACCAGGGCGACTTCAGCGAGACCTCAATACTCGTAACAGCCTACTACGACGGCACACCCATAGGCACCCAAACAATCCCGCTCCTATCCAACAAGACCTTCTCCGAGAACGAATACGGTTACTATGGGAAGCCCGACAACTACACCACCACGTTACAATTCCTCTGGGACACAACAGGCGTTCCAGCGGGCGACTACACGATTACCGCCAAGGCGATTCCTTGGTTCGCTGGTGACTGCGACCGCAACGGCGATGTGGACGCTTTGGACCTGTACATGTTAGGCAAAGCCTATCACCCAAGCTACAACGCCAACTGCGACTTCAACAGGGATGGCAAAGTGGACGATTTAGACCTTTTGGCCTCAGTCGAAAACTACGGCGGCATATACGAGTATGATCCACATGACAACACAATAGTCGATGGAGTAGTGACTGTGACCTAGCTAGAAGTATACTATAGAAGACATTGGGAGAAAAGTTAAATATGATTGGTGGAACAGAGCGAGAGAAGGAGAAACGAGAGAATCATACCTTAACAGCTATGGGGGAATAATATGAGAAAGAGAAGATTGTTGGTTACTGCGGCTCTGATTTCGGCAATCGTGATCCTACCCGTAGCTGTCAGTTTGGGCATCGTAGATGTGCCGAAATTGCCATTTTTAGGCAGCACAGCTACTCCCTTGGGAAATCCCTAAACGACCGTCTTTCTCGATCCGGCCATGAACGCGACTGTAATTGAGAAGATGTGCGAAAGAAAAGACCTTACAATCGCATTTGGCTATGTTAAAATGCCTTTAATTATATAATTGTTGTGTTATGTGGGAAGGTGAGAAAGGAACTGGTTGATGATTTGCGAGTTGATTACTCTAGAAGACCTATTCTGCCAGAAACTGTTGTAGAAATCGTAGATAGAGGTAAACATGAGGGAGAGGTCATCGTAGTTACCCTACCGCGCGCGCATTAACGCTGAAGAAGAGTTCGGCTGTGAACCTGAAGACGTAGAAGAAATTTGGGAAGGAGGCAAAAGAGCGAAAGAAGCAGTGAAAGAGTCAAGGAAAAAACTGCCATCTGCCAAGCCTGCAAAGCGCATAGATTATGAAGCGTTAAGCAAACAAGTGGCAGGAGAGATGAAGCGTTTACCGGCTAACGGCATCATGGAATCATATCTACACTGTTAAGGGACAAACTGAAATTAGACAAAGAAAGCGGGCGTGATCAGATCAGGCGTGTCATGAAGCGGTTGGAAGCGAAAGGCGTAGTCGTTATCAGCAAGAAAGCCTTTCAGGGGAAACGGAAGCGCTACATTTACCGTTTAAGAAGTGATCAAAACGAGCAGTTTCCAGTGTGCCGTTAAAAGCAAGCGTGTGTCGAACAGCGAGTGTAAAGTCTGTTTCGCTGCTAACGAGAACCGTGAGCAGGCCCCTGGCTATTGTCAGCAGGTTCAGACGGAGTTGCCGCAAGTCCGCCATCGAAGAGACCGTTAACTGCTACGTCAATTTTATATCAAAAATCTTCCCATTTTTGTTATCGCGGGAAGGGGAATGAATGTTTGGGAACCAACATTCTTTACACTCCTAACCTCTCTGTTTGGGTGTGTTGCCTCCCCTTCTCGCTCACGCACTTTATTTCTTAAACTAACCGCAAAAACCAATCTTAAACGTCAGTTAAATAAAGCTTTAAGGCAGCCTTTCCATTCGAGATATTATGTTGCCCCGGTAGCTCAGTGGCTAGAACAAGATGGCAAAAGCAACGGCCTTGTATAAGAATAAGGACAGCCGTAGGTCGCGGGTTCGAAACCCGCCCGGGGCTCCAACTCAACCTTTCGATTGTGTAAGTTTAGCTGGTCTTTATTCAGTGATGGCTGGAAGGTTGCGGATAAAATAAATATGCGCATCAAAACATTTTGTAGGGAATGCTTATGAGAAAGGGCTTTGTCCTTGTGGGTTTTTCTCTCTTTGTGATTGGTATAGCTACGGGCTTTTACGCTTCTCAGCGAAATTGTCTCGTCGCCTTTGTCACCGAGGGTTACATGAGTTTCTGGACCGCCATCGAGCTTCTGGCCGGGTCTGCAGCCCTCGCAGGCCTAGTTATCGCCTTAGTCGGCTTCATTAGGAGAACATGAGCTTCCATGCGCTCACCTTAAGAGCCCGCGTTCCATTCTAAGGAAGGAGTTAAAAGAATAGAAGTCCCAAACTGGGACTAGTGAGGTATGATAGATGGATTGGGGAATGAGAAACCGACTATCCCGACTGATACAGAAGGATGGTCATTGCTTGTGGTTGCCCATAGATCATGGTTATTTTCAAGGACCTACTGCGAAACTGGAAAAGCCTGGAGAGACTGTCAAACCACTTCTTCCTTATTGTGATGGTATCTTTGTTACAAGGGGTGTTTTGCGCAATTGCATAGATCCGAATAGCACTAAACCCATTATCTTAAGAGTTTCTGGCGGCACAAGCATGGTTGGCGAAGATTTAGCCAACGAAGGAATCACCACTTCTATTAAAGAAGCCGTTCGACTCAACGTGTGCGCGGTAGGTTTATCCATCTTTGTTGGCAGCAAGTATCAGCATCAAACTCTATTAAACCTTGCAAAACTCGTTGATGAAGCTGAAGAATATGGCATCCCAGTTATGGCTGTAACCGCCGTTGGAAAAGAAA
>Ga0209636_10008513_pt1 | contig 10447 bp, 3 predicted proteins | sample DeeMarSWOR152_54_FD_187464 | JGI IMG/M metagenome (GOLD analysis project Ga0209636, IMG submission 187464) | Marine sediment microbial communities from White Oak River estuary, North Carolina - WOR-1-52-54 (SPAdes) (version 2) | ecosystem: Environmental > Aquatic > Marine > Intertidal zone >... | reverse complement strand
AGAACCCCAGGTTACTGTCCCGGCTACAGCAGCCGCTTCAGGTACAGACATTTCGACGAGCTGCTTGGAAGGAATATCAATTTCAAACTCTGTGCTGTCATTTTTAAACATGGCAAGTTTATTAGACCAGTTCACCATAGAAGCAGTATAAAGCATGGCCTGTTTTTCCCGCAGTTCAGTCAGTTTCCGCTTGGAGTCTTCACGGGCCGCCCTCGCTTGAGCCAGTGCACTGGTTAAATCGGTTCGTTTTAAAGCCATCGCACTGTCCTTATCGGCCATGTCGATTAGACGTTCGGCCTTGACTTGCTGTATTCGTGCGTTGAACCTGGCCTTTACAGCACCAAGATAGACCTGTGCGCCCTTACGTTTTGCAGAGTTGGCAGCCAGCATAATATTCATGTCTGCTTGCGCGGTCGCATGTTCGGCATCAATGTTGGCATTTTTGCACGTTTTGCTTGTATTTGCGTCTGCCGTCATACGGTCACAGACAGCTTCGCTCCGGAGGGTCTGACTAAATGCCAGTTTTCTGTCTCGTTCTATCTCTGTCTTCAATATCGCCTGTTCCATCGTAAATTGTGCGTTAATGCGGTTGGTTTCTGCCTCCGTTCTTTGCCGCAGAACGGTTGCTTGCGCCAGTGTCTGCCGATGGTCGGCTTGAGCGATTCTTTCCGCGGATTGGATTGAATTTTCGATTTTGGCCAGTTCTGCTTCAAGATACCTGCGGGCAGAATCAATCTGCGCATCAATCTGTACTGCGAGAGCTTCTTGCGAGTCAGAGATACTGTGGGCTTCTGCCTTCAGTTTTGAATACTGGGCGGAGCCGCGCTGTTGCACGGCCCAAAGTGTAACTTCTAATTCTTTAACCTCATTTTCGCCGATCTTAGTAACGGCTTTTGCTTCTGCAAGAAGCTGTTCTGCGCGGGCGTTGACTATCTGCTCCAGAGCGTCCGCCTGACTCTGATAATCCATGACCTCCGCTTCTTTCTCCTTACGAAAGGATGCCGCTTGCACAAGTTGCTGGCGGTATTTTGACTCTGCGACGTCCATCTCTTTTTCGGTCTTGGCCTCAATTTCGCTGAACCGCGAACGAGCCTGGGCTTCAAGAGCATCGGCGATGCCTAACTTTTCTGATGCAATGGCATCTTCCTGTGTTTTTACAGCCAGGAGATTTGTCTTGGCTTCTGCGAATGTCGCTTCTGTGACCAATTCGTACGCGTCGGCTTTCGCCCTGGTTCTCATAACCTCCGCAAGGCCTTTGCGATATTCTGCGATGTGATCCGGTTCTATCCTGACCGCGACAGCCTGGACTTGCGGAACATCCGGCACCTCGTGCAGTTCTTCCGGCTGCTCTGGTGCGGCAGTCGTGTTATTGTCGATTTCCACTTTATTGGCCGCTTTCTTAGCCGCAATTTCTTCTAAGACTTCCTGTTTGATTTTTGCCGCTTCCGCTTCTGCTTCGGCGATAATCTGAAGTTTTTGTGCTTCGGCTACAGCTTCGGTATGAATCGCTGTTTGACGTACGGCCTCGGCACGAGCGGCAGCTTCTGCCTTAACGAATTCGGCACGAGCGACCTGTTCGGCCGTGTCCGAACTAAGTCGCAGTTTCTTGACTTCATTGAGTTCATCGTCGAGTTTGGCCTGAATTTCAGCAAACTGCGATTCGTAGTTAGCTGATGAGCTGTCCTGATTATGGCGAATCTCCGCCCGAAGACGGGCAATTTCAGCCATGGCCTTTTCAAGGCGGGTAGGCGCGTTGGCGGATTTCTCTTGTGCTTTCGCCAGTGCCTCGGCCTTAACAGACGCGGCTTCTGTCAGTTTTAATTGATACTCTTCATTCGCAAGATTCGCCTCAATGGTAGCGGCTTTGGTACGAAGCTCTTTTACATGAGCCGCCGCATCTTTAAGGATTGCTTCGCGGGTGGCATTGAGTTTGTCGGCTTCTGATTTTGTCTGAATAGCAGCAGATTTGATTTGCTCATTAAGTTCATCCACACGAGCTGTTGTTGCCAGTTGAACCGCGCGACCTTTCGCCTCAAGTTCCAACACGGTGGCAGCGGCCCGTTCCCGGATCGCCTTCGAGGCTTCTGTCATTTCAAGAATCTTGGCATTGCTTTCGACTTCAATCACGTTTTGAATCTCTTTGAGCTGTTCAATATGAGCGGTTTCGCGTTCGAACTTTTCTCGTCCGTTAGCGATAATATCGTTACATTTGCTGTCGCCTTCTTTAATTAATGACGCTACAATTGCGTCTTTCCGCTCGACGAGAACATCAAGCTCTGCTTCTCTTGCTGCGATTTGTGCCATAGCCTTACCGTATTCGCGGTTGTACTTTTTACGAAGAGCATCAGCTTCAGAGAGGCTTTTGTTGGCTTGCGCTTCCACTTCCATGCGGCGGGCATTGAAATCAGCCACCTTTTTATTCAATTCTGCACGAGCCTGTAAATCACCAGCATCGGCTGCTTCCAGGGCCATTTCGACGTTGGAAACGCCAATTTTACCTTCACTTACATACATGATCGGCAGATCTGAACTGTTAGCCAGGACGGAAAATTCCGAATGAGTTTTCGAAATTTCGACACGCTCATTTGGCGGCTTCAGGACCCGACCATACCTGTCAGCGCATCCCAAGGCGAGCAAAATGAGAATCAAATATGTGTTTACCAAACATCGAGCAATCCGCTTCTTTTTTATGTTCACCATTTCCTGCCTCCTAAATTATGAATTTCGATATGCCCCCATTGCCATTCAACGGGCCCGGCTTATGGAGTCTTTCGTAATAATGAAAGAACCACTTTAACAGGTAGAGGCAATTTTTGGGATTCTTCCGGCAAATAGGTTGATCGTGGCCAAAAAACGTGCTTTAGAGCGTGGAGAACACGCCTACTTAATTCCATAGAAAGCGTTCATACAAAACTTATCGGAACGCAGAGCATGAAAACGTAAACTGCTCGAACGGTTGGATTTCCGATTTCAGTACCGTAGTTTGATACACAGGGGAGGGCAGTCTGCGGCTAATTGAGCACACCTGGAATCGACATCTTTGCGTCGGATACGGTAAATTATGCCGGATTCGCCTTTGTGTCGGTAAAGCACATCACAAACCCATTCTGACACCCGATTGCAAAACGGGGTTTTTTGGGGAATGAACGGTCAAAATCTATTCTTTTGTCGGCGGGCTAAAATACCGAAAAAACTCCGAATCGCTCAGCAAAACGATGGTCGTGCCTTCGTCGAGCGACTTGCCGTAAGCTTCCAAAGTCCGGACAAATGAGTAAAACTCAGGGTCCTTTTCATAAGCCTGTGCGTATATTCTGACAGCCTCGGCGTCGCCTTCGCCTTTTAATTTCTCGGCCTGCATGTAACTTTCGGCGAGCAGAATTATCTTGTCCTTGTCGGTCTGAGCCTTAATCTTTACAGCCTCTTCTTCGCCTTCAGAGCGATATTTTTTTGCGATTCTTTCCCTTTCGGCCTTCATTCGGGCATAGACCGAATGTGTAACCTCTTCGGGCAGGTCGGCCCTCTTTATTCGTACATCGATAACCTCGATTCCATAGTCCGCAGCTTTCTGATTGCACTGCTGAGCTACTTTGTCCATTATCTGCTGGCGGTTGACCGAAACTATTTCCGTCAAGGTGTGCCTGGCGAGCTCTTCGCGCATCTCGGAAAAGACGATATCATCCAGTCTTGACTGGGCGCCGAACTCGTTTCCCACGGTTTGATAGAACTTGAGCGGCTCGATGATTTTCCACCGGGCATAGTTATCAATAACCAGGTGCTTTTTGTCATCGGTTATAATTTTTGCCGCAGCAGCGTCGTATTCCAAAACCCTGGCTTCAAATCTGTGCACTGTCTGAATTAGTGGAATCTTGAAATGCAGGCCTGGCTCTTTTGCGTCTCTTACGAATTTGCCCAACTGAGTGACGATGGCCTGTTCGGTTTCATCTACCGTGAACAGCGAAGTGGCCAGTACCACCGCAATTATCACGATGATTACAATCCCGACGATGACGTTTATATTCATTTTGACCTCCGACTTTCCGGGTTTGGATTTTGTGGTATATTGCTAAATGGGGCACCCTCAAGGGGCAAGAGTTTCAGCAGGCCGTCTCCCATCTCGGAATCTATCACAAACTTTCTTATGCCCGGGAGCACTTGCTCCATCGTCTCCAGATATAGCCGTTTTCGAGTTACATCTTTTGCTTTTTGGTACTCTTGAAGCACGGCCAAGAATTTCTCCACATCGCCCTGGGCCCGCTTTATCTTCTCTTCCTTGTAAGCCTCTGCCGCCAAGACTATGCTCCTAGCTTCGCCGCGTGCCTTGGGGATGATGTCCTCTTTATAACCTTCAGCCTCCTGGATCAATTTGTCCTTATCCTCCTTGGCGCTTACCACGTCGCTAAACGATGATGCGACCTCCTCCGGGGGCTGGACAGTCTGAAGTTTAACCTCGGTTATGCGAATGCCGCTTTCGTATCCATCGACTATTTCCTGAAGGAGTTCTAAGATGTCGATTTCCACCTGGAGTTTTTCTGTGATGAGCACATCGTCAATCGGCCTTTCGCCAACAACTTGCCGTAGCGCCACCTCAGCTGCGTCCTTAATTGTACCCTGCGACCCCTCAAGATTGCGTACATTAAACAGGTAGTCGGCTGCGTCCTTTATCTTATACTGGACTATGATTTGCGCATCGATAATCTGCTCATCACCGGTAAGCATCAGAGATTCCTCGGGGTGGAACCTATACCTTGCCGGCGGGCCCGGGCTGACGGTTTCAAAGCCGATTTCTATTCGCCGTGCCTGCTGTATCTTGGGTTTGTCGACTTTTTCGATCGGTACCGGCAGATGGTAATGCGGACCTGGTTCAGTTATCCTTACAGCCTTGCCAAAGCGGCGTACCACTCCCTGCTCATCAGGTCCCACAATATATATCCCCGACAAAAGCCATAGTACCAATAGAATAGGGACTGCCAATTTGAGCCAGAAGGTCCACTGTTTGGGAAGTTGAAATTTAATTCTGTAATCATCCTCCCAACGACTTATCCGTTCCATGCGAGGCCCTTTCTAAGACATAAATTATGTAGAGTTGCTACCGCATATCATCAATTATAGGTTGGCCCTACACTGCGTCAACAAAATTAAGGGGCAGCGCGACCCTTGCCCGGCCGCCATAACGTGGGTATTATATGGCATTATGTCGAATTATATACGATGTATCTTCAGGTAAGTTGGTGGAGCGAGCCCTACTCTGCGTTCTGAAAAAATGACAAACAAAAAAGGCAAAAGTCCTAAAGAAAGCGCGGTGGAAGCAAGATACTTGCTCATGCCCCACCAGGCCAATCCACAGGGTACAGCATTCGGCGGAGTGATTGTCGCCTGGATCGATATGGCCGCAGCAATGGCGGCACAAAGGCACTGCGGAAAAGAAGTTGTTACCGCAGGTATCGACTCGCTGGTCTTCAAAGAGCCGATCCGTGTCGGCGACCATGTTCTTCTAAAGGCCTGCATAAATTATGTCGGCCGCTCGTCAATGGAGGTGGGCGTTCAGGTCACCAGAGAAGACCCATACGGCGGCGATAAGGTTATAGCTACGACAGCATATTTGACGTTTGTCGCGTTGGATGAGAACAAAAAGCCGACTGCTGTCCCGCCTATACTGCCCGAAACACAGCAGGAAAAAAGACGCTACGAGAACGCCAAACTCAGAGTCAAAGCTCGAAAAGAGCTTTTAGAAAAAATGAAATGATTTGATATTGTAAGACTATGGTTGCGCCAAGGATCAGCTCTTGAGCTCGGGGACAGATTCAGCGCCGCGCTCAGAACGGGAAACCAACCGGATATCTATCTTGTCAGGAGCTACGGGCGCGTATCCTTTGGGTCCATATTTTTCTTTCAGCATCTCCTTCTTTTGGTAACATTGCTCTGTGAAAACTGCAATCTCCGAATCAAGATTTGCGCTCGGCGAATCGCCGAAAAAAGCGTGAATGATTGGAAAAACCAAATCCGGCTTTTTCTTTCTTAACTCTTTCGCCATCGCCTCTATTTTTGCTGTTGCGACTCCTTCTTGCATGCAGGTAAAAGGACCCACATGAAATATGCCCGAAATATACGCATCGCCTCTCGGCTTGGTTAAATCATGCATAAAATGATAAGCGATGCCCGTGCTCAATGGAGATTCCCCTTCGATATCGCCGTGACATTCATGATTCTTTTCCAAGGTTTCTATCATCTCAATCGGTTTTGGAAGAACGTGCCTGCCGTAAAGAACCTCGTGAAACGGCTCGGCTATTTTCTCCTCAACAGAAGACATATATCTTCCTTTAATAAGAGACTTGGCAAGTTTGCCTGCTGCTTTTGCGGCTCTATTGAAATTGAAATCCTTGATTCTCAATCTCACGTCCCTCTTGGAATTCCTTTGATTCATTTTATTTACATAGTCCAGCCAATCCGCCACGGGGTCTCTCACAATCTCCAGGCCTTTCTCTTCCAACTGACGAATCACAAAATTCGTATAAGGGTCATGCTGCCTCATATAGATCTCGCCTATGTAAAGAACAAGAGGAAATCTCTCATGGTCTCGCAGATTACTCGCCTTAAAAAGAAATACTGTTTCTTCGCCCCACTTTATCAGCTCCGACGTTTCAGCGCCATTTTCCACAATTCTTTCTAACTCACCCAGCCTCTCTTTTTTAAGTTTTTCCATCAGCTTTTTATCTTGGGCGTACGGATGGAATCTCCGAAATATATCTTCCAACAGATCTGATGCCTTTATCCCCTTAAACAACATTCGCTGCATCCTCATCTTGTCTGATAAACCAAGCTTTCTTGGAAAGGGTATGTCGAGATAGTCAGTTTCTGATGAAGGACCTGCTACCGGCACCTTTTCTAAGCCCTCCCTGTCCATAAATTCTCTAACCACCTCCGTATATTTTCCAAATCTACAAGGCCCGCTTGTTGTCGGAAGCATGACAAGATAGTTATTTTCGACATATTCTTTACCTTTTCGTTCAATTTCCTCCTGCAGGAAACCAAGTGCATCACCGACAACCCCTTTAAGAGGATGACAAACTTCCGTATAGATGTGCTTCCTGGCTATTTCATAGCCTCTCTGCGTGTTGGTCGGTAATACCCTACTGTTAACGGCGAAATATCTCAGACCCGCAGCTCCAATGAAACTCGCATCTCCCATATAAGGAATCAGCCAGGTTCGCTCTTCGCTGCGATTGTGTGCACGCCTCTTTAGTCTTTCAATTCTTAATTTCTCTCGCCTGCTCTGATTTACAACTCTTTCATGGGCTTCTGTTCTCGTTACAAATGGGGCATTGTTGGTTTGAGCATCCGTCAGCAAGACGAGAACAGGTTTATTCGCAGCCTGCTGGATTTTCTCCTCCTGGTAAATCTTCAAGCTATCCGGCCCACAGGCAAAATTCATCATTCTTATAGCAAATAAGTTCGGGTGATTTGCCACAAATAAATTAGCTTTTAGAATCTTGACGCTCTGGACCCAAAATTCATTCTCCACTATATCGTCAAGACCAATATCTGTGAATCTATGTTCTAAAAACAGCTGCGGTATGTAATTTAGGCCTCTGGTCTGAGAAAACATGGCTCCTGAGCTTGAGCTTGCTTCAGGATCCAGCAATACGTAGTCTCTGCCGATACCTACGTATGCCTTTTCATTATTCTGCTCAATTCTCCTCAACAATTTATCTCCCTCTGCATAAAGTTCGTCTCTGAAGCTCCTCTCCGCTGCATCAGCATATTTGATAGCGCTTCTTATCTGTTTATCGGTGAAGGCGAATCCCAATCTGTCAAATTCCTGTCTCAATGCCTCAACAAGAAGCTCGGTGTCTCCAAAGTGCAAAATGGGATTTATTTGTTTGCTCTTATCAAGAGAAAGGACGTCGTTCAAAACGTAACCTTCTGATTCCGTATAAATACAGTATTTCAGATCCGGCGGCTCATCTTTTCTTTGCTCGATAAAACTTGGATTAAACAAGTATTCTATGTCGCGATTTTTATTTAATACTGCTGCGTGTCCTGTTGCCAACTTTCTAGCTATACAGAACTCGGTCTTTGAATTGTCAATTCCTATTTTCGCAATCTCTTTATCGGTTCTCGGCGATACTACAGGATAAAACCCGAGTTTTCTGAACAAGGCGGCACTCCAAATCCCCTTTTCTCCAAGCGTTGCCGTGCTCCTCTTAATTCCGACTGTGCCCGGCCCTTTTCGGTCTAACTTAACACAAGAGATTTCTTGCAGTAAAGCTCCTTGCTTCTTGAAATGTTTTTCATATATCCTGTGGTATTTGTCCACATAGTTTGTTTTTGGCTTGCCGGCTGTGTCAGAATTTCCTCTCGGACAGAAGCCACCCGTAATTATTTCATCATCCTCAATAGAAAATACTTCGAGCTGACAATCTCTTGTGCCGCAGGATTTTTCCTTAAATAACTCTCTGCAGGATACCCTGCGCTTTTCAAAAGGCATATTCACTAAGTCCCAGCCCCTGAATGCAGATTCGTAGCTCTTGCCCTGCTCCTCCAACTGTCGTATGTTTTCAATGATGTCCAGAGCTTGGCCCCACGCTCCGAACATTTCCCTGTGAGGATAAGCCTCTATCTTCTTGTCCGTTACCTGGGCAAGGGCGGCAAGAAAAGCTTTTCCTAACGGCGGCCCCCCTTGGGCTGAGCATTTCTCTCCGACATGCTGAGCACCTCCAACAAACTTATAATAATAACTCGCCGCTGTCCCTCGTACTATCGCGGCCGCTATTTCATCCTTGCTAAAACCTTCCGCAATCAACCTGTTCTCGTCCATTTCCATAAACACGCCGCAAGTCGAGTCAATTATTGGAACCCGCCCCGCTCGCAGCGCCGCTTCCTGTAGAGAATTCTCTACGTTCAAATTTATGACATCCGCCATATTCTCCAGAGTCTGGCCTGAACCCGCCTGGCAGCTATAATTCATTTTCGCTTCTTTGACCGTCCCATCCTTGGCAAAACTGGTAAACTTCATGTCCTGGCCGCCTATCTCAAAAATAGTATCAATTTCAAAGTTGTAATGTTTAACGCCAAGAGCATGACAGGTAATCTCGTCAGTTATCCTGTCTGTGATTTCTGTTCCACTTTTTCTTAGCTCGTCAGTTTTTTTCTTGCTGACTAAAATCTTCTCATACAGTTTCCTCGCAGAACCAGTCGCGCCAACTCCTTTAACGGCCACCTTGTCCTTGTGTCTGCTTAAGTATTTTACAACGCGTTTCAGTGAGTCCTCCGGCTGGCCATGAGTTTTAATATAAAGCTTATCCAGAAGCTTTCCTGTTCTTAATTCAACCAAAACCCCCTTTGTGGTTGTGCTGCCCCCGTCTATTCCCAGCACTACCTCTACCGTTGTTGGTATTTTCCCCTCTAAGTTTTCACTCTTCTCATTTAATTTTTCGAGACATTCCAAAAGAGCAGGGGCGAACTGCCTTTTTTCCCTGCTATATGCTGCAACTTTATCAAGCTGCTCAAGATTAAAAGAGAAGCTGTTGTTGTCTTCTATTCCTTTTACTGCTGCACCTATGGCGGCTATATTATGATAGTGTTCCGGCCTTTCTATGGAAACGCCGAGAAACTGCTCCAGGTTCTTCCTTATGAGATCGTTCGCCAAAACCCCACCTGTCGCGATGGCATTATCGCAATCCCCCGATGCGTTAAGCTCCCTGGCCCCAAGAACATCAATCCTGTAATTCCTGGCAACCGTTTTAAAAAGCCCCGCTAAGTTATCCTCTCTCTTCGCACCCTCATTTTGTTTATGAATTAGGTCGGATTGAATAACGACGCCACATCTTGCCAAAAACTCACTCGGCTCTCTTGATTTTGCTGCTTCTGTTTCCGCCCTGGAAAACATCTCCTCCAATCTTGCCTGTAACCTCCTTCTGTTTCTTATCCTGATGTTTACCTCTTCTTTGTCATCTCGCCCCGGCACGGTATTTTCTAATTCGGGGCTCGCAATCTCACCTTCAAACAGCCTTCTGCACTGCTTTTCTATCAATGTGCCGGAGCCGCCGCCGCACTTCGTCCCCGTTTTCCATTCCTGGATAATCTTTTTGCCGTTTATGTCCTTTAAGTTGAAAAAGTATGAATCCTTTGCCCCTATGTGGAAGATATAATTTGCCTCCGGCTTGAGTACTGCCGCCCCTTTGGGAACTGCTACGCTATCGAAGACATATGTGGCATCTGTCATAACTTTCGCAAAAGACCTAGCACCGCTCCCCGCAAATGCTGTGTTTTGTATTTTGTCGCCAGCGAACCTTTCGGTTATGTCCCCCCACGCCTCTTTTATTGCATCAATAGGATTCGCAAAGTGCATTATTGGTTTCGGTGAGTATATTACCTCCTTTGCCTCATTAACAACCACATAATGGACGAAGCTACTGCCCACATCAAAACCTGCAAAGACACGTCTATG
>Ga0209636_10008510_pt1 | contig 10449 bp, 13 predicted proteins | sample DeeMarSWOR152_54_FD_187464 | JGI IMG/M metagenome (GOLD analysis project Ga0209636, IMG submission 187464) | Marine sediment microbial communities from White Oak River estuary, North Carolina - WOR-1-52-54 (SPAdes) (version 2) | ecosystem: Environmental > Aquatic > Marine > Intertidal zone >... | reverse complement strand
AAAGGCCTTTTTTTTGCTTCTTCAATGGCCTTGTCAGGGTTAACGGGCAGGCCAGACTTATTAAGACACAGGGCCAAATAGTGCCCGACATGGATTTTCTCCCCTTTAGGCGGGAAGGGCGGAAAAGAGAAGAGGGGAATATGTTTCAGGCATGTACGTAAGCCTTTTTCTGCACAACCATCAGGGTCGCTGAGAAAGGAGATAACCTTGTTAACCTCTTGGAAGGGGAGGATCTCACAGCGAGGTTTTTCCGAAAACAGGGTATGCCACCCTCCCTTTTCGTAATCAAGGCAATTGCTTACGAGATGAAATAAAAAATCAATCGCCGGTCTTCTGCCTACCAGTGTGAATTCCGCCTTATGTGACAGCTGAGAAAGGGCTGGGGCCAGTAATAGAGTATCACCAAGGCCACTCGGTCGGATAATGAGAGTCTTTATTGTTTCTTTCTCAGAGTCGATCATATAAATACAATAAAGGATGGGAAGTATCCAATTAAGTCATTTTCGAAATTAGAATCAGGAATGAGATATGAGGTTTTATATAGGCTTTGTTCTATCTTAATGTATTCTTAACCTTCTCAATTTCAATATCAAATAAACCTCCTGGCCAACCATTATGTCCATATGTTCAAAGATATCCTTAGGCAATTCAGCGAGCAAGCTATTTTCTCCTACCTTGACTTTTAGTCTTCTCAAGGAAGAGAAGGGTTTAATCTCTGTCACAATCCCCTTAAACCGATTTACCTCAGGTCCCGGCGGTTTACTCGTGGAAACAAAGATGTCTCTGGGGAAAAGGGCAATTCTCCTGACCTTATCACCTTGATAGGGAAGAATTATGGACATCCCACCGCACACAGCCTCTATTAATCCGTATCCTAAGGACCTGTAATGATCGCAATCCAAGATGTTTGGTGTTCCAATAAAATCAGAAACGGTTTCACTCTGGGGGTAAAAGAAAACCTCTTCCGGCGTACCAATCTGTTCCAATTTGCCCATATTCAGAATGGCCATTCTATCAGCCATCTCCTCTGCCTCCATTAGATTATGGGTTACATGTAACGTGGTGAGCCCCAATTCTTCATGAAACCGCTTTAACTCTAGCCTTAGATACTTAGAGATCCTGATATCTAAACTACTCAATGGTTCGTCTAAAAGTAAAATTCTGGGAGAGGTGGCAAGGGCCCTGGCTAAGGCTACCCGCTGTTTCTCTCCTCCGCTTAAGGTACGCACATCCCGATTTAGCAGGTGGGAAATACCTAATACATGAGCTATAGTTAATAGTTTATCTCTTATTTTGTTTCTCTGAGCATCTTTTACTCTCAATCCAAACGTTATGTTCCCGGCTACGTTGAGAAAAGGAAACAGGGCGTAATCCTGGGGTACATAACCAATATCCCTTTCTTCTGGTAGCAAGGAGGTAACATCAGTTCCATCTATCCATATCTTTCCTCTCCGGAAAGAATATAATCCAGCAAGACATTCAACAAGAACGGTTTTTCCCGCTCCTGTTGGCCCTAAGATGACGAAATATTCTCCATCACCAACACTCAGGTCTATGTCTGTTAAAGAGAAGTCACCAATACACATTGAAAGGTTTTTTATCTCGATCATATTTGATACATCCTACCACTGATCTTTCTGAGGATAATCAAGGCTACTACAGCTATAGCAATGAGGATAAGGATCACTGATATTGCCTTTTCAACATCGGCGGTGGCCAAGCTTAAGAATATGGCGATGGGTAATGTCTCCGTCTTCAGTTTGGTTGCCCCGGCAAGGGTTACGGTGGCTCCGAATTCCCCCACTGCCCTTGCCCAGGTCAAGATACTGGAGGCGATCAAACCATCTCTGGCCAGGGGTAGGGTCACCTTGAAAAATGCCTTTATTTTGCTGCACCCCAACGTCCTTCCCACCCGCTCGTATCGAGGATCAATGCTATCGAAGGTAGACTTCAGCAATCTAACTGCCAGGGCACTGACCACCGTGAATTGAGCCAGGATAATACCCGGTACTTCAAAGACAAATCTTACGATCTTGTTCTCTAGTCCAACCCCTAAAGGTGTATTGAAGAAGAGTAATAGGGCCGCCCCCAGGGCAATAGGCGAGATGACTATGGGAAGATCAAGTATAGTATCAACAATATCCTTTCCTGGAAATTCAATTTGGGAGATGGTGTAGGCAACGGGGATGGCGATGACAATGGAAATTATGGTGGAGGCGGTAGCGGTGAATAGACTAAGTTTGATAGCGAAAAGGATCTCCTGTGACATGAGGGTAGATACGAGCGTCCCCCAGTCCGTATAGGCCACCATGGAAATCACAATTCCCGTAAAGAATAGGGTTAGGAGGGCGAGAGCAGTGATGGCAGCTGTCTTAAACGCCCTCTCACTGGTTATTGCCTTTGTAGATGGAGATATGCCCATTCCCAAGCTCTCAACTCAATACTTACCTGGTCACCAGGGATTTATAGTCATCAGGAAGTCTGTACTCTCCCCCAATCCCAGCCTTGGGGGCGAACTTTCTTGCCTCTTTTTCTGTAGCTATATATCCCCACTTGGCAAAGATTTTTTGACCCTCCGGTGAGGTCAGGAAATCAACGAACCTTTGAGCGCTCACCTTATCATGGCTATAAGCGGATATACCTGCCGGAATATAGGCCAGCCGAGGCAGCTCATCCGGCTTCAAAAGGACCGCATCGATCTTGTGAGGATTCCATTTGGAGAAGACCCTCCATCCTATAATGGCATCTACCTTATTCATGACTAAAAGGGAGGCTGTGGCAGAGCAACTGGGGGCATGGGTGATGATATTTCTCTGCACCCCCTCTAAAAGCCCGCTTCGCTCCAGTACCTCCACGGCATACAGCCCTATGCAAACCGCCTCGGGATTTCCTATCCCCACCTTGATTCCCGGCCTTGCGAGGTCGGCTAGGGTTCGGATATTTTTGGGATTCCCCTTTTGGACATCAATGGCAATTACAAGATAAGCGATGATCTTTTTCGTATTGAGGGCAACCACACCTTCCTTTTCAGCCTTGACCATATAATCAGGTGAACCGGGGATATACAAATCCCCTCGCCGGGACATCTTCATCTGGGAGAGCATGGTCCCGGAGCCACTGAAGTGGAGATCTACCTTTATCTCGGCCTTTTGTTCAAAAACCGTGGCTGCCTCTTCAATGGCTGGCTTGCTGGCCGAACCACAAAAGGCAGTAATCCTTTTCTCAGAAGCGCTCAAATTGCCAATTAAGGTGAGCAGTAAAATTGTGATAGCCAAAAAAAACAACATCTTTTTCACATGAAGCCCCTCCTTTTAGTGGTTAAGGTATGTATCGCAGACTTGAAGCCACATGAGAATTGCCTCGATCTGGTAGATCTTGAATTGGAAAACCAAACGGTCAAGCTCATCGCGGCTGACCTCATCCTTTTGTCTCACGGCTTCCAATTGTCGCTGGCACACCTTGATCTGTTTTGCGATAAGTTCACCAATGCCGGAAAGTTTCAATTCCCTCATAAAAAAGAGTTTGGCCAAAAACTCAAGTCGCAGATCGCGGATCTTTTCGACGGGCCCATGAACCCAATTCAGGAAGGTTTCACGCCCTCCAGGGGTAATTGAATAGATCTTTTTCGCCGGTCGGTTATCTTGAATTTCTATTTTAGGTATCACTTCTCCTGTTATTTCAAGATGCTTGAGGAGTGCGTAGATATTGCTTATTCCTGCATGCCACAGGTGCCCCAATCCAGAGGAAAAATAGCGGTGGATTTCATAGCCATGCCTATCCTCTTTCATCAACAGTCCTAAGATTACATACTCTTGGGGATGTCCAGTCAAAGGTTCACCCTTTCAATATATTCAAAAATTGAATATTCATAATTTGAATATCATCATTTAAAAAAACAGTCAATTCGAAACTTAATCTCTGGGTTACACATGAAAGAAACTGCACTTTGAGCATGGAGGTGTCTTTTTTTGTGTTATGCCCTTGAAACAAGCTGCCGTGCTGTGCCCTGATAATCGGGATTTATTGCAACGTGACAATACTACTATAATCTCCGTCTATTAAATCCCGATTATCAGGGCCACTCCTGTGCATTTATAAGGGCATAACACAAAAAAAGACACCTCCATGCTCAGCTGGAAGCTTCTTTCATAAATAACTCCGAAGAAGTTGGTAAGATCGTGTACCTCGATGGCGGGAAAAAATCCCCATGGTTTGGCTATAGTCATCTGGGCCAAGACCGAGTGCGAGGAAGGTGTTTTTGCCTATCTTTTTTAATCCCCTTTCCTACTCTCTTTCTTCGGGAAGTACCTGTGGAATATCTTTTATTACTTCTTTACCTTCAGAGATCGCCTTTCCTACTACTTTCGACTCCTTGGTTATTTTCTTCTTCCAGGCCTGGTAGAGGTTTGGTGATACGAGCCGGGATATGGATTGATATGTGACAATCACAAAATGAGCTGCCTTTGATTTAGCGATCAAGGGACTCGTGGAGGGCATAAAAAAGGTAATGAGTACTATGAGGAGATAGGAGAGGAGAATCCCTTTACAAAGAGCAAAACAAATACCAAGAGCTCTATCAAACCAGCCAATTAACAATCTCTTAAAGATAATGTGCAAGAGAAGACCAAGCAGATGAAAGCCAATAAACACCAAAAAAAATAAGATGATAAAACTGATAAAAGGAAGGGATTTCTCCAAAGGAATGTAGGCCTTTAGGAGGTCAGCCATCTGGGGATAGAAGTGATTACCAATCACGAGCCCAAAAATGATACCAGCAAGGGAAGTAATCTCTCGGAAAAAACCCCTGAAAATACCCTTGATAAGAAAAAATGTTATCAACCCAAGGATAATTACATCAAGAATATTCATGTGTCATTCCTAACAAAGGCGATTTTTATAAGTCAAGTTATAAAATCGCTTTGCGATTTTATCCTCATTTGATCATAAAGAGAGGTTATGCTACAAGGATAACTATGAGCAAACAAAACCGTATTCTATTGGCCTTGGGAATCATTTTACTCGATCTGGTTTTCTTCTTTTTCCCCTTGACCGCATTTTTTCTTGCATATGTGATTATATACAATCCACCCTGGGTAAGGGATTTCCTTGAAAGATCGGGCTAGCGAAGTGAGCAGTAGGGCGTGGGAAGGAAGCAGTAACCAGGTGTTCATACACAAGGCAAAAGAACTTGGCTTTATTGCTGTGGGCTTTTCCAAGCCAGGGACTCCTCTTCATTTTGATTTCTATCGCCGCTGGCTAAAGGAGAATAGCGTTGGCAGTATGTCTTATTTGAGAAAGAATCTAGATATTAGAGGAGACCCTGCGAGACTCCTTGAGGGGATAGAGACGATAATCTCACTTGCGTATCCGTATCTGTCTGGAAAACCTTCAACCCCGGATGGATACACTACATCGAGATATTGTACACCTCATCAGAAAGATTATCATTTTCGATTGAGGAGATTGGGAAAGCAATTATGTAACATTATTTCGGAGATATTTCCCGGAAGCTGCTCCAGGGTATGTGTTGATTCCGCCCCTATCCTTGAGAGGAGCTTTGCTGCATCGAGCGGAATCGGATTTATTGGCAAAAACAATATGTTGATCGTTCCAGGTTATGGCTCGTACTGCTTCCTGGCTGAAGTTTTGACGACAGCCCAATTTCCTATCCCTTCTATAGAGAGGCAAGAGAATGGCTGTGGCACATGTAGGAGATGTGTGGATAGTTGTCCTACAGGGGCACTGAAGGCCCCTTTTTACATTGATGTTACTCAATGTCTCTCGTATCTGACCATTGAGTCAAAGGATGATCTCGATAGAGAAGTAGCCGAAAAAATGGGACACACCTTTTATGGCTGCGATGCTTGTCAAGAGGTGTGTCCCTTTAATAAAGAAGAACCCAGTATCATCTCACTCCCATCCACGAAGGATATTCTTGCAATGAACGAAATCGAGTTTAAGAGAATCTTTGGAGGGACCGCACTTGAAAGGGCAGGGCTCACAAAATTGAAGGCAAATATAAGGATACTCGTTACATGATCAGGAAAGAATGGAGCCAAAAAAGCAGCAAGATATAGTTGCGAGTTGCGGGTGAATGTAATTAATTGATGGATTAGTAATACCTGGCTACTTCGTGAAGGAGCGCGCGGTCGGAGTTGGCTTGATTAACCGGGGAATCAGGATCGGGATACCCAACGGCCACACCAATAACCACGTCCTTGTCCTCGGGGATATTGAGCATCTCCTTGATTTCATCAGCAAAGGCACTAATGAGCCCGATAGGGCATGTCCCTAGCCCCATGTTGTGGGCTGCGAGCACCATATAGCCTACTGCTATACCCACGTCAACAAGTCTGGACTTTGAAAATACTTGATCAATGGTAAAGATAATGGCTACAGGCGCCCCATAAAAATTGCAAGAGCCCTCATTTATGAAATCTTGAAAGTCCGTTCCTTTTTCTAGGTAGGGTAGTATGGAATCCATCAATTTTCGCTGGCGATCCATGAAGTACTCTGGAAGAGGCCTGACCGCACCGGGGCCACAGGAGATGTTTCTCTCGCGCATGCTTTTTACCAGAACCCTGCTTAAGCGCTGACGTTCCTCTCCCATAACAACAGTGAATTCCCATGGTTGAAGATTGATTGCTGAAGGGCCCCTAGTGGAAAGAAAGAGCAATTTCTCAATTATCTCACGAGGGATTGACTTGTCCAGAAATGCCCTCGTGCTGTGACGCTCAGTTATGACATTTTCAAATTCCATATATCAATCTCCTATTATTTTTCAAGAAAATCCCGTCAGAATCCTGAAGGGAGACCTTTATAAAAGAACTTTCAGACAGGGTAAAGGTATGAAAAGAGGTTGCCTATTGTCAAGGATTAATGCTTGTTTAAAGGTGAGGTATCTGTGCGGCCGATCCGGAAAGAACAAGGCAATGTTATTTTACAATGGGTTTGACAATATGGTACTCTTCTCTATATATTTCACAGGGTCACCAAGTAACTATTGAGAGAAAGCTCACCCCTTTTTGTTGAGCGAAAGGGAAGAATGTATCTAGTAAAATCGGTATGGGATGATAAAATGAGAGGTAAATAGATGATCAGGGCAAAACTATGGTTTACCTGTGCTGCTATGTTTGACCCAGTAACACCGATTATCGTCAGACCAGCAGTTCTCGGGTGGAAGGCAAAAAAGAGAGACATTGAGCTTACCATTGAGCGGGCATTCAGTGGGGAAGAGCTTGTCCGCAGAATGAAAGGCTGGGTGACAACAGATGTAACACAAGTAATTGAGACCATCAGGCCCCATGGATATCTAAAGATGTTGGATGAGCAGGATTTGGTAGTGGAAATGGAATCTGACGGAGGTTATCAACAACTCACCAAAGTCCTTGAGGAAAAGTTTGGAGATCAGGTTTTCCTAGAAAAATTATAGGTTTTCTTGACCCTCCTCTGATCCAGTCTCATCTGGTTCCAGGGTTTTTTCCTCTTTCTTATAAATAATCAGCCTATCACCGGGGTAGATGTGAGCCTTCAGATCAAGCTTATTCCAAATGAGGAGGGCTGCCAATGGAACCCCGAACTTCTCAGCAATTAATGAGAGATTTTCTCCCTGTTTGACGATATAGACAAACTCTTTCTTCGATGCCATCCAATTCGTAACAAACTCTTGGTATCGGCTGTGAAACCCTTTTGCTGAACCTTTTGGGATCAAAATGTCATGGTTTCCCTTTGTGAGGTAATGCCCTCGAATCTCGGGATTCAGATCCTTGATCACCTTGAAATAGGTTTTCGCCGCCCGGGCCACAAGCCGTAACGGAGTATCTTGCTCGCAGTTAAGCTGGATCCTGTCAAATTCCAGAGGCAGATAGCAGTCTTCCTCAGAGAGAAAGAAACCATATCTCCCCGGGTTAGTGAGAATCAGCTTTGCGGAGATAACCCGAAATACAAACCGCTGGGTTTCTAAAGGCAGATACAAGTGATAGTAGGTATCTGTCTCCTGCTCCAAAATTTCCGCCTCAAGACCCTTATCACCCATATTGTAGGCTGCGGCCGCCAAGGTCCACGATCCAAATTTTTCATAAAGCTCCTCAAAATATCGGATTGCCGCTTGGGTCGATGCGATCACATTTCGTCTCTCATCAATGTGTTCATTGATAGCGAGACCGTAATTTCGGCCAGTTTCCTGCATAAACTGCCAGAACCCCTTTGCTCCCCGTTTTGAGGATACGTGAGGTCTCAATGCACTTTCAGCAATGGCAATGTACTTGAGATCGTCTGGTAAGTTATTTTCTTTGAGCATCGTTTCTATTAAAGGCAGGTAGCGGCGTGACCTCTTTAACCAGAGAATCACCTGGGGTCGATCCCAGAGGCTAAGAAGGAGCTCTTTTTCAAGCCTTTCCCTCACATCCTGAATTTCAACAGGAACCATTTCGCCACAAAAGTAAAGAGGAGTAGAAGGCCTGAGAGAGGAGATCAAGGGAGGCAGATGAGTTCCTTTGAACTCCTCACAATAGGCATCCGGCAAATAAAAAAGTAGTAATCCCAAGAGAAAAAAGAGCTTCAATTTCATCAAAGGTTTATCCTTTTACTTAGTTTTTTCATTATTTCCTTAGCTAGAATAACACTATACAACCTCAATGTAAAAGAGACAATTTATCTTCAAAGATGATAAATAATAGGTCGTCACAGAAATTAAAGTGGTTGACAAAAATAGACCAAATCACCCATAGTAGTAAGGCAATGCGATTACCGGGTTAATTACACGGAGATGTGATTCATGGCAGATTTCATGGAAATGGTTAAGGGAAGACGGAGCGTGAGGAGATATCGAGATCTTCAGATCCCGGAGGAACAACTCAATACAATTCTTGAGGCAATCAGGTGGGCACCTTCCTGGGCCAACACACAAACTTGGGAGGTGATTGTGGTTACGGACCTAGTCATCAAGGAGAAACTCCAGGGAACTTTAGCACCGGGGAACCCAGCAACCAAAGCGGTGCTAGAAGCGCCTGTGGTGATTGTCCTCTGTGGCAGGCTTCAGAGTTCGGGCTTTAAAAAAGGCGAGGCTAGCACCAAGTTCGGGGATTGGTTTATGTTTGATCTTGGTCTCGCCAGCCAAACTATGTGTTTAACTGCTTATTACCTTAATTTAGGAACAGTCATTGTTGGTGCCTTTGACCAGGATAAGGCAAAAGAGATTTTAATGGTGCCAGATGGATACGATGTGGTGACGCTTATCCCTTTAGGTTATCCTGAGAGGGAAGCCAAAGCACCTCCTCGCAAGGAGATTCGCGAGTTTGTGCACTATGATACATTCTAGTAGTTGGTACCCTCCTATATTTAACATTGAACAGACGTAGGTATACTTACTATAGGTCTTAGCCTTATGTACGCCGGTGGGGTTTTAAAACGAGTCAATGGTCTGACCTACAATAAACTTCTCTATTTTGTTCGTGCAGGTTATCTTGAGCCCAAGAAAGTTAAGAAAAAGAGCCTCTACTACAATGATTTTTCAGAGGAAGATGTGGAGTTGATTAAACGTGTGTGGACATTTATCTCAAAATATAATGTAGGGGTAAGAGCAGCATTTGAAAGGGTTAGAGACGAAGGGAAAGAGCTGCAACTCAGGCTAAATTTGAAAACCCGATCTAATAATTCATCTTGAGATATTCTATGAGCTCCCGAGATGCTCGCATGTCTATGGAAGGGTTTGATAATGGAATGTCAATGAGTGGTTTGGATGAGGAACAACGCAGGCTGAAGAAACGGAACTATGAACACAAAGAGCTATAGAATAGTTATAGTATGCATTGCAACGATTATCGCTCTTTTGTTCACTGGCTGTGCCCCGGTGATTTCTCAAGAGGTGATGAAGGATGTCGATAAAGCAATCCGTTTCGAACAGTTATTGGAAAATCCCGAAGCCTATCAGGGAAAGACTGTGCTGATAGGAGGTGATATTATTGAGGCGAAAAATTATCCTGAGAAGACGCTGATCGTGGTTCTCCAGCGTCCCCTTGAGTTAAGAAATAGACCAGCTGCAGACGGTGTGTCAAAGGGAAGATTTATCGTTTCTATATCCGGTTTTCTTGATCCTGCCATCTACAGAAAAGGGAGGCAGGTCACTGTTGTCGGCTCAGTATTGGGAAAAGAGGTGCAGCCATTGGGCGAGATAGAATATGCCTATCCTGTCATCGCCAAGCGTGAACTCTATCTCTGGCCATCTGATGAATCCGCCTTGAGAGAACCCAGGGTGTACTTTGGTGTAGGGGTAGGAATAAGTTTTTAGCAAATGACCCTGGCGCTTCGCTACAGGGTTATTGTGAAAAGAAACTTTCATGGGAGTATGGAGATGTCTTTTTTATCTCATGCCCTATACGTAATGCATCGGCAGGCCCCGATAAATCGGGGCACCGATCACTGTGTTCTATAATAGTCAGATCCGCGTTG
>Ga0209636_10008509_pt1 | contig 10450 bp, 11 predicted proteins | sample DeeMarSWOR152_54_FD_187464 | JGI IMG/M metagenome (GOLD analysis project Ga0209636, IMG submission 187464) | Marine sediment microbial communities from White Oak River estuary, North Carolina - WOR-1-52-54 (SPAdes) (version 2) | ecosystem: Environmental > Aquatic > Marine > Intertidal zone >... | reverse complement strand
ACCAGCGCTACAGCGCTGGTTGGATCTGCGGGACCGAAAGTCTTGTTGTAGTCGAAGTCCAGCGTTTCGTATATCCTTATCGCCTCAGGATCCTGCAGGATACCGTCATCGCGGATCGCTTCCGAGACGCGATTGTGCAGCGTCGAGAGCATGGTCAGTGGTACACCTGACAAAGTTGGTTTCAACTTTTTATGGAAGATACAAGTTCTCCATCCAGCTAACGTTGCGGATAAACGGCTTCCAAAACACGTAGCTTTTTGGAAGTCCGATTTGATCCGCTTGTTAGCATGTTAATAACAGGCGATTTTTTTAATCTCTAATTTAGCTTTGAGTTCAACCGACTAGAAGTTTATGTCAAAATTCCTGTCATTATCATTATTAACTTTCTTGATTCTGTAGTTTTGCCATGTAAGCTTGCGATCACGAAGATCAAGACACTTACCGGTGGGCGTAAAAAATAGATGCCGTAGATGCTCATCCAGTCGGCCACCATCATCGTCGTGAAATACGATGCTGTCGACATAAAGATATCCATCTTTCTCGAACACCTTTACATGAGTGTACTCGGTCGTTAAACCCAAGCCCAATGCGATCCTCATTAAGATGCTTGGCTTCCAGCCGCTCATAACATATTTGTATGTACCGATATACTTTTTCCATGCTGGTTGGAACGGCGTGAAGGTATTGGGATCGAGCGGCTGATAGGCCGGATACTCGGCGGAAGGGATCTCGAATGATCCGTTTTTCTGAACGAGATTCTCGTCAATCAGATCATTAGAGATACTAAACGAATGATTAAGATATTCAGAATTATACAAATACACACCACCAATCCCATATTCTGGAAGCCAAAACATAGTTGAATTAAATCCCACCCCTGAACCACCATGACCTAAATGGATGTATTTATTATTGGGATAAATCCCGACTCCAAGTCCATACGGCTTATTTTGTATTGAGGGGGTAACCATGCTGGTCATGAGGCTTTCATTAAGAACGGTTTGTCCATCCACCTTGCCCCCATTGAGAAAAAACTGCACGAATCTGGCCAATTCCTTGGCACTAGCATACACACAACCCGCTCCGACCCAAGGTACATCCAGTGTTAGAGGTAGGCGTTTGACATAGGGCATGTGACCTATGGCCCGGTTGGGATGGTTTCTGATGAACTCAGGATCTGCAGAACAGTTGGGCATATTTAAGGGGGTAAACACTTTGTCCTCTAAGTATTTAGCAAACAGTATACCGGATTTGACTTGCAATATGTACGCCACCAGATCGTACCCGAAGCCGGAGTAGCTGTATCTTTCGCCCACCTTGTGACGAAGCCACGTGTCTGAGACGCTCAAAATGTGTTCTTCGAGCGAACCGTAAGACGGCTCCCTGCCATTGCCAACAGGGGCTTCATGCGCAATGCCTGACGTGTGAGATAACAAGTGACGCAGGGTTATCTTCTTATGTGGATTCTCTTCGAATCGACTATTGACAGTGAACTGTGGGAAGTACTCAATGATAGGAACATCCAGGTCAAGCAGGCCATCCTGAACCGCAACCATCACAGCTACGGCCGTGATCGTCTTAGACATGGAGCAGATCGCAAATATAGTGTCAGTTGTAACAGGTGTTTTTCCGTTATAATCTGTATAGCCAAACCCGGCTGTCCATAGGATACTGTCATGATCGACCAATGCGATCGATATGCCAGGTATCTTGTCTTTGACCATCACCTCAGGAAAAAACTGGCGGTATTTTTCAAATACAAGATACATACCCTGGCTTAAGCCAGGCCTTATGTATTCATCCTGTAATTTGGGACTGATTGTTTTACAGCCCGATATGTACAAGACTAACAGAATAATGAAAGCAACAATTAGTCGTGTATTACACTTTGTCAGAACACTACAGATCTTGGTTTTAATAACTCATACTCCTTTCGGTTGAAAATTTAAACCACTTGTAAGATATATTTACTAATCTCGATATTCAGGGAGTTTTTCCATTAGCTTAGGTAAGAACTCCTTAAAGTCTAATTTGCTTTGTTCGAAATCAACCAGCAGCTCATAGAACGGTTCCGTCAGCAGCAATCCATCTTGGGTTTTCTTCTTGACCAGGGCTTCCCTGCGTTTAACTGTTTCCGGATTGTCTGTCATTAGAATCGCGATTCTGTGATCAAGCGCTCTTACAAGACATTCTGAAGCATATCCCGCAGGATTGCCGTAACTCTTAGCTATAGTCGTGTCTTTGCCAGCCTTAAAGTAGACATCCAGTTTCGATTGATAGGACCTGTAATTCTTGTCGACCAAGACATTGATAATTGAATGGAGATACTCGTGCACATTGAAATCATAGGAATGAGCGCCGGGGCTTTCCACTGCGTACCAGTAGTCCTCATAGCGTGCCCCAATAGCGTGACGGTTAGTGTCGAGAAGATTCGGAATTGAAACGAACGTAAAACTATCTTTGCGCTCAAGTCTCAAGTACTCCCACATGAATGTCAACTGATTGGCCATGTGGTCAAGATTGTAGGACTGTATTTCTGCAAGATAGTCAGATTTGACCTCAGCCCATATCTGCTCCAGACCAACCATTTCCCAAAACGTATTAAGAATGTCTGGGAAGTCAGTAAGCCTTCGGCCAGTGGTTCGATAGCCCAGTTCACTATCTGGCCGTATTCGCCTAAATGGGTAGTCATCACAAAGACTGAGTGCATAATCCAAGTAACAGAAGTTAGATAAAGCCTTTTTTCTGTAATATCGTTTCCATTTAGCAAGTTCATGAGGATGTGCTTCTGCCTTTAGCCTGATTGCCTCACGAACATGTATGCGCACCGGGTGCATAGGAATCCCGTCGATCTGTTTGTCATACCCACAGGCATTCATAAATGCCATCACAGTGAAAACACGACGGTCTGCCAATATGATGAAGTCTTCATTATGGGCCATTTCATCAGCATGGCTAAAAACCACCGGTTCAACCTTTATCGATGCCATACGTGAACGACAGTCGACTGGAATAGTACCGAATAAAATTAATAGGATCATGGTTGATTTTGTTTCAGAACGCATCTTGTTGTGTCCTTTCGGCGGTAATGAAATATATTAATGATAAAATCAGCCGAATATTTCAAAAAATGTTTTTTTGTAGTCACGGGTTGAATCTATTTATTGTCGGAATAGTTTTCCGCCCGGTAGAACCACCCCCTATCTTTAAATCCTAATGAAAAGTATAAATTCCTTGCAGCTTCTCTAGGCAGGACCATATCCAGTCGTATACAATTATAACCGACATTTTGGGCATGTTTAACGCCTGCTTCAGCAAGCGTTCTGCCAATTCCCAAACCTCGGAACTGTGGCTTGACGTATAATCTTTTAATTTCACAAATGTCGTTATCGAAGCGTTTTATCGCGACACATCCTATAGCCTGATTCTTATCTATAGCTAATAATAAGCAATCATCAGATGAGGAAAAGTGATTTGATAAGTCAGCTAATTCCTGTTCAAAGTCCTGAAAGCTTAAGTCGAAGCCAAGAGAATCCGCATATTCGACAAGCAGTTTCTTTGTAACTTCAAAATCTTCTTCTGTTTGTGCCGGATAAATTTTAAGCATCCAGTTTTTCTCAACTGTTTTATTCTTGTGAAATATATTTTTGTGTCCAGGGGCATACGTTGATGCAAATGCCACAAATTGCTACTGCTCCTGTAGCTGATCGAATCCCTGCCTTTTTCGCCTATTCTATTGCTTTATCGCAACAAGCAAAAGCATCAATTGTCTGGCGTCAATCATATATTGAATCGCGTTGGGCTCCTAACTGTCAGTTATTTCCTTTAATTGCCTTGGCTGGACAATGATCAACACATTGTTGGTAATCGCCGCACATTGACTTTTCCACCGGTTCTGCTAAATCCAACTCTGCATCGGTAAGTACGGTTGCCAGACGTACAGCGGCTCCGTATCTTTTTGTTATGAGTAATGCGGATTTTCCTATCCAGCCAAGGCCTGCTTTTGTCGCGACGGTTTTGTGAGGCAGTTGTTTATCAATATTGCTTAAATCGACCACTTTTATAGTTGCCTCGAGCGCAATAGCTTTATGTCCTTCTTTTGTTATCATATCTGCTGCATGGTTGCATAAATCAGCCAGTAAGTTGTTTACTCTGTTGTATTCCTGGTAGTATTTTTTTGTAGGGCCTTTGGATATTTCGCTAATTATCGTCGGATTAAGTGCAACAGCTATAGACACAACGTTTTTAAAACCTGCCAATACCTCATAGGAAAGGTCGCTTACATCAGCATATTCGACTAAGCAGGCATTTTTTTCTAAAAGCGATGCTCTTATATTTGTGCTCAAATTGCTCATTTTCTATTTCTTCAATATAATGTCCGGATTGACAAATAGGATCAATTTATATGCCTTCCTATTCGTTCAGCATTTCTTCGAGAATCTCTGCTGCATCCTGTACCAACTTGGGACATAAGGAAGAAAAGAGATCTTTGACCTGTGCTTTTTTCATACCATCCGGCGTACTTATGTCGTGGCCAAGCAGTTCTCTGCATGCGGCGGATTCGTTGCGAGTTTTGAACCGGCTTGTAAAATCTTCGATTTTTTCGTATGTGTTTGCTTTTGCGTTCTTGTGTTTTCAGGACTGTTTCCGTATTTCAATCTGAGAATCATGAAGGCACCTGTGACCGCACCTCATGTCCCGGCCATGCGCATTCCGCAGCCAAACCCTGTTGCTACTTTACAAGCTACGTCACTATCGAGGCCAAACTGCTCACTAAAACTGCTAAATGCGGCCTGAGAGCAATTGAATCCTTTTTTGAATTTTTTTACTGCTTCTTCAGTTTATGCGCTCATAAGTTTGCTCTGGTTATTTTTCATCTATTTTTATCTGATGGTATCAATCAAAAGTACAATTCCCAAGACCACCAGACATATATAGACGTAATTATCAAATTTACCTTCTGGGATTTTACAATTAAGCCTGCCACCTGCAAATATTGCAATTAAAATAATTGGTAGCGAGATTAAATAATACAGCAGCACGGTCCTGGTCCAAAAGCCTCCGAGACAGTGTCCTATAGCAATCATTGAGCTGGTTGGTAGAAAATAGCCCTGTAAAGTTGCCCTGAAATTTTCCGACTGCCATCGTCTAAGTGTGCCGTAAATGACAATCGTCGGGCCGTTTGTATTATAAGCACCTCCCAGGATACCGGCAAGCAGACCAAAGATGCATGCGTATTTATCATTTGTCAAGGTGACCAGCCTGAGTTTGAACATCTTATAAAGTGAAAAAGAGATTATCACACCTGCCAGAATTAATTTCATTACGTTTTCATACACACCTTTGAGTAGTAAAACGCCGATTGGTATTCCTATTAGTGTGGGCACTATCAACGATAATAAGCTTCTGAAATGAACATGTTGCCAATGTCTGATGAGAATGGTTATAGAAGTAGTAATTCCCATTAGGCCTACAAGTGGAGTGGCGACATTTAAGCCGACAGCTATACTTAACAAAGGCATGGCGACTACGGCATCGCCGAATCCGAATATTGAGCGTGTTAATGTTGAGATGAAAATGATTAGTAATACCATTTGAATTGAAATCATTTGTTCTCAATTATGAGCTTTTTTATTACTTTGGCCAGACGTTTTATTCCCTCTTCAATTTTTTCCTCGTTCGAATTTGAAAAATTCAGTCTGAGGGTATTATTTCCGCCGCCATCGACATAAAACGCTTTGCCGGGCACGAAAGCCACATTTTCTTTAGTTGCGAGCTTAAACAAATCTAATGATGAAATACTCTCCGGAAGTGTCACCCACAAGAACATACCCCCCTCAGGTTTCGTACATTTTATTTCTTCCGGGAAATGTTTCTCTATCATCGTTACCATCAAATCTCTCTGCTTTTTGTAAACTTTTCTGATGTTCAGAATATGCTCGTCAATGTCATTGTCAATCAAATACTGATAAACAGCTCTCTGCGAAAGATAATTCGAGTGCAGGTCAGATGACTGCTTTGCTACGATGAGCTTTTCCATTACGTCCGGAACAGCACAAATCCATCCGAGCCTCAATCCCGGCGTCACTACTTTCGAAAATGAGCCTAAGACAACCGTGCCATCCGGCAGGTAATTCTTCATCGAAGGCAAATCTTCTCCCATGAATCCCAGTTCGCCATAGGGATTGTCCTCGATTAAAACGATATCGTGATTTTTGATAATCCCGGCAATCTTTTCTCTTTTTTGTCGTGAGTATGTCACGCCCGACGGATTCTGAAAATTGATTACCGTATGGTACAATTTTGTACGACCTGCTTTTAACGCATTTTCGAATAAGTCCGTATCTATACCGTCTTCCAACAAGGGTATGGGTATAAATTCCGGCTCAAAAATACTGAATGCCTGTATAGCTCCAAGATAGCCCGGCCGTTCAATTATCATCCGGTCCCCTTTATTGAGGAACACTTTGCCGACTAAATCGAGGCACTGCTGTGAGCCGTTAGTAATCAATATCTCATCGGGGCTTGCATGCAGCCCCTTTTTTACGAAATATCGCTCGGTAATGAATTCCCTCAAGGGCAGATACCCTTCTGTCGTGCTGTATTGAAGAACATTTTCGCCGTCTTGGAGCAAAACTTTCTGGCACGCATCTGCAAACTCCTTCACCGGATACAGCTTCGGATTCGGTAATCCACCGGCGAATGATATGACGTTGCTGTCCTGGGTAACCTTCAAAATTTCCCTGATGAACGACTTATGCGTTGTAGCCATCCTGTCGGCAAACAGTTCTTTCATTCCTACTGACCTTCCAATTCAAGCCCGGCTTTCTCCAGTGATTCAAGCGCTCGCTTAACAGGCGAACATCAAAGAGATTACGGGAAAACACAAGTCCTGCAAAAACAAAAATGTTCTTTATCCAATGACGCAATCACATGGATACAAGTATATATTTGATTTGAACGTTCATTCCTTTCCATGCAACATGCTATTCTGCGGATGCTGCCCCGATTAACGCCAAGTGCCGTTTGATCTCATCTTAGTTGAAGAGTGGTCGCCATGTGGTTTCTCTTTACCTAATTGCTTCTTCGTATATTCTTCAGCCGCCGATTGATAGATGGTATTGATAGATTTGAGTTATATATTTCTCATCTCCCAGCTGATATTTGCGTATCATTGCTGATTGCTGACCGTCCGCGATAATCCTATTTGTCGGTATTCATCGCGTTGTTATATGATAAATTCTCTGATATCTTGCTATAGCACTCACTACATATATGGTGTTTTCTGACAAGGCCGCGCACCGGATCCGGAGGTGAAAACAATATTGCTCCAGGTCTCTTCAAGGGCTGGCCACAGTGCTCGCAGTCGAAATGTAGACCCCCACGGCCTTTAAACTGACGATGTTCTTCCGTCATCTTCGTCTCCTGCCTCGCTCATATAAGGCTCCGCTTCACAAGGCACAAAAAAAATGCGGGCTGTGAACGAAGTACGTTTAATGATAAAGCCGCTGTTACCAAGGCCGCCCGCCTTTTGTGCTCCTGTGCAAGCGGTTGTTATACTTTCAAAAATTCTATACCTATTCGATTTTATCAATTGTCACTTCAGATTGAACATTACCTGTGTTTGGTACCCCCCTCTGGTTCAATGAGAATGGCTTTATATCCAATACTAGAAGAAGGCTTATGCTCAACTCCTTTTGGAATGACAATCATCTCACCAGTATGAATTTCCTCTACTCTATCCCGGAAATTCATGATAAGCGTACCTTCAATAATTATAAATGTTTCGTCGGTGTCCGGATGGCTATGCCAGACAAAATCACCTTTGAATTTAACGATCTTGAATTCATAATTATTCATTTTGGCAATCAAACCTACTGCATAATCGCCAGATGGAAGTTTTTGAAATTTCTCCATCAGATTGATTTTTCCAAGATTCATTTTTTCACCCTCAAGTATAACGGGCGTTTCAGCAAGCGCATGGTCCTTGCGCTCCGTTGAAAACGCGGGTTAGAGTCTCCCTTCAGAATTAGATGGAGCGGAAGGCCAAAGGGAGCATTCATATTGATCACTAAATGCCGGTGCATTTGCATTAAGGTATTCCAACACATCGTTGCCAATGTTCTTTATTCCGTGATTTGAATTTGAAGGAATATATACAGCATCGCCTGCAAAGACCTCTCTTGATTCCTCTTCTATTATCATAAAACCTTTACCATTTATAATGTAATAGCATTGTTCAGGCTCATGTTTGTGGATTGGTTGCTCTGAACCTGCTGGTATTTCTGAAATTTGTATAGACAAATTTTGGGTCGGTGAATTTTTTGGGCTTATAAGCATCCATGAGGTAAGAGTCGGAAGTTGCCCAGTGTTATTTTAGTTGTTTCTATTAAAAACTTCCATACCTTCTTCCTTATAGAGTCGGTGGCAGCTCTAACGCTAGGGATATCCCTATAAGAATTATATGATTGGGGTTGATCACCCAGAGTGTTATCCCACCTTTTAAGATAACATTTTTACCGAAATCTAATTCAACCACTTGTTCTAATATTTCCGTATAAAACTTCTTTGAGACCTCAATGTTTTACGAATACGGCTGTTGAGTGAAACTTGATTTCTGTCTTATGCTTCATGTTGTCCTTTCATTCTTTTCGTATAACCTTATCCCCCGCTCTTGCCACAAGCCTACAATGTTGATGGTGACTATTGTCCCAGGCTTCGTATTCAGGAACGCTGGTCTCAAATGTTGCATTTCCGGTTGCAATGCCTTCGTGATAGACAGAGGCGATCTGATCCCAATCTTCGGCGTTCATCTTATCGGTAATGAAATTCATATCGAATTCTACCAATCCGTCCCTTTGTAGCCGCTGGTTATAATATCTTTTGCTCAGGCCATAACTCTTCTTCTTTCAGTTTTCCAAACCCCTGATTTGCTGTTAAATATGTTAAAACGTCGCTCCCAATGTTTTGGATCCCATGTGTTGAATTGGAGGGTACAAATATGGCATTTCCTTCTTGTACTTCCTCAGTTTCATAATCAACAAACATCAATCCCTTTCCTGAAATAATGAAGTAACATTGTGCCTGGATATGGGAATGTAGAAATTGCATTCTATTTGGATCAACATGAGTAATCTGAATAGATATTTCTTTAGAGCCAGAGTTTGACTCACCGATTAGAAGGCTAGTAGAAAAACCATCATACATTCCGAATCTGATATTTGAACTATTGGTGACAAGCATGTCCGACCTCTACTTTGTAATCTTTAGTCATTGGCATGTTTCATAACACCCGTGGTCAGTCGCGACGCGTCAGCGGTGTCGAACTGAACAATGATGTTAGCACATATTTAGTTACTACCACGCCTCTATATCACCCAAACACTAATCCACATTGTCCTGTCATAGTCTCGTCAGATACGGATTAATCCCGTCAATTGTTAAATCGCTCATTTTGCAGATTTCTTAATTAGAGTTAGAGTGCACTTCTTATTACGTCTAATCGCGACTTAGACTCTGGGTAATCAGTAAAGAACTTGTCAAGTCTTTCACAGGCATATTCATTGCAATGCGCGCAATTCTCAATACCATTCTGGCGTGCGCATTTTCTTATTTCACAGTTCTTGCAGCCTGAGAATAGTCTTCCATTTTTCGTCTTGCACCCGTCACAATCGGTGATACCTTGTGGTTTATATTCTCCCCCACCTTGTTCTTTAATTTGCAATGCGATTTCAACTCTCATTTTCCTTCTTTTTTTGTCATTGCTCTCCCTTGTTGCCCAATAGATTGGGCAACCTTGACAGACCAAACCGCAGTAAGAAATTGTTTCGTCCATCTTTCTACCCTTATATAGTTAAGTTAACAATTTTTGTTACCGATCCCATTGGGTCATATTTACTTTTACATTGCTCTGAAAGAACTAAATTATAGGGTTATGACCATCTTTACTTCCGGCTGGCAAGTCCCTCTGGATTTACTTTTCGGTCTTTATCTTCTTGCGAGTAAATTCAACGTTGTCTTCCATTTTATTACCGTTGGGCAGTATATTTGTGATTATAGGTAAACTTATTGTCGTTGATTTTTTTTATGATGCCTACACCTGTAGCCCCCTGGGCGTTCGCGGTCCATGTCCATTCTATGATCTCTTTATTCCCTTGGCGTCTAGCTCTGCCTTCTGCTATACAACGCAAGCCATCAAATAAATAACCAGCAACTTCGCCGGTCTTTGGATCAATCGTGTGAATGTACAGTTCTTCGAAAATCGAATTTTGATACATCTCGATATATTCATCAGAGGCATACAGAATCTCCTTAAGGTATTGCCTTTGCTTATCAGTTATTTCTGTTATTTCGGCCTCGCTTTTCATAATCAAGAATTGCCCATTCAATCCAAATTCTATCTTCATCCGAATTTTACCCGTCCCCACATCTGATTCGAATGAGCCTTCCC
>Ga0209636_10008507_pt1 | contig 10454 bp, 2 predicted proteins | sample DeeMarSWOR152_54_FD_187464 | JGI IMG/M metagenome (GOLD analysis project Ga0209636, IMG submission 187464) | Marine sediment microbial communities from White Oak River estuary, North Carolina - WOR-1-52-54 (SPAdes) (version 2) | ecosystem: Environmental > Aquatic > Marine > Intertidal zone >... | reverse complement strand
ATAGCCTTGGGACCACTTGGAATGTACACTTCGTTGACCCTCCATCTGCAACCAGCTACATCGTATCTGTTGTCTGCGGTGATTTAAACCATGATGCATATGTCGATATCGTGTGTGGTGTGTATGTATCTTCAGCGCGTAACATCGTTATTATGTCTTACGATGGTACAAGCTGGAATGAGAAGCTGGGTAATCTACCCTATTTTGGGGAATATGTTGATTTTAGTATAAATGATATCAATCTGGATGGCAATCAAGATATAGTTGCATCAGGTGGTGGTGGTGCTGATGTTTTACTGGGTCATGGTGATTTTAATTGGACCTTATTAAATAAGGGACTTTCCTCAAGCTCCTATGCAAATTTTGTTGTTGATATCAATAACAACGGAATCCTTGATATTGTGGATACTGACGGAATATATGAAACCAAAGGTTTAGAAAATTTATTTGTAAAGGGCTTTGAAATAATTCCAAGCAACTTGCCCCTGGGTGAAAAATTTGCCCTCGATCATGGGGACTTGAATAAAGACGGTTTACAAGACCTCCTTGCAATAAGAGAAAGTGGCGTCATTTACAATAGTATGGTGGTTTATTTCAATAATGGAGATGGAACATGGAATTTTTATAGCGTTCCACAAGTCAGTATTGGTGACATGAAAGACGGAAAAATTGGTGATATGGATAACGATGGTGATCTAGATATTGTGTTTTGCAGCCAACGGTGGTCTCAAAATATTTTAATCGTGAGAAATGCAGGCGATGGAACCTTTCCTGATCCACCTGAGAATATATATTCATTACCAGTTTACCCAGTGGTTCCGCCTAACAGGGCTGGACGTGCTTATACCGTGGATCTAGGTGATTATGATTGTGACGGCGACCTGGATATCTTATCCACAGCCATGAACGATTCATCAACACCGCCTCCTGATCCGTATGAAATATGGTTAATAAGAAATGATGGCGGTGTTTGGACAAACGCGACTTTATATCACTCAGAATTTATGATTTATGACGCAAAATTCGCTCACATTGACGATGATGCTTATCTGGATATTGTTTCCGCAGGTTACTCAGGCTATGGTATTAAAGCATTTTTATATGATAATAGTTCAAATAGTTGGATCGAGACAGGCAATCTACCTTCAACCCCCACCTGTAGAGATGTCGATTTCGGGGATATCGATTGCGATGGTGCAATAGAGATTCTAGCAGGCATGGATATCTATTCTTATGATAATTCCACTCAGAGTTGGACTTTTACTTACGATTTTGGAGAGGCCTGCCAGGAGAATGTTTTCATGGATTTGAATTTCGATGGGAAAATAGATGTAATTCAATTAAAAGAATCATGGTATGGAGGATTTACGGTATGGACAAACAAAGGTAATAATACCTGGCAAAAAGGTGTTTATCAAAATCTCGATGAGGAGTATTATCAGGTCTTTACAGCGTTCGATTACGATTTGGATGGTACCAAGGAGTTATTTTTCAGCTCTCCTGATATAGGTATAAGGGTTTACGAGGTTGATATAGAACAGGATAAAACAGATGTTCAATATCTTAATCCGCAACCTTCAAGCGATGAATGGTTAAATGATTTTATCGTCGAACCCAGAGTGACAATATCGGATATCGAAGGTAGTGGTGTGGATGGAAACACGATTGAATATGCCATTAAAACCCATACACAGGGTGCTTTTGGTGCATGGACTGCTTTTACCCCAATCCCGGAAGATGCCCAGGAAATCGAGGTCGCAAAACAATTTGTATTTGAAGAGGGCGATCAAAATTACATCAAATGGCGTGCAAAGGATTTGGTTGGAAATGGCTACATTGAATCACCAGCTTACCAAATTTTAATCGATATCAGCGATCCCTATTTCCAAAATGAAAATCCCTCATCCGATAGCTGGGTAAATTCACCGTCTCAAACGCTCAGTGTCGAAATTACGGATGAGTGGTCAGGATTGGACGCACCCAGCATCAAATACAAATTGGACACGGGCATGGGATACGGTGAATGGGTAAGTGCCGGTGAAACATCAGGTGGGAACACATTGGTACCTTCGATAATGGCATATTTAAGCGAAGGCACAAATAAAATTATTTGGAAGGCCACAGATAAAGTCGGTCATACCGTAATTTCAGATAAATATATCATTAAGCTGGACACCCAACCCACGGTATTTAAATCTCCTTACCCAGTAGATGGGCAATGGATGATGACAAATAGTATAAAATGCTCTGTGAATATATTTGACAGCGGCATCAATGGTAGCGGTGTTAATTCAACCAATATCCAATACAGATATTCCACCAATGGTCTCTTCGAATATGGACCTTGGATCGGTGCATCTGATCTATATGAAGTGGAAGATGGCCGGCAAACTGGCATACATGTAAATACCTCAACCATTACATTTTTTGAAGGAACAAATAATTATATTCAGTACCAGGCTTTAGATCTTGCCACTAACGGTTTCACACCCTCCCCAGATTATCGAATTTTAATTGATACCACACCTGTTACCTTTACCACCCCATTACCTGGAAGTGATGACTGGCAAGCTTCTTCCGAGATGGTTTGTTATATCACAATCGAAGATATGGACGGAAGCGGTGTTGACGGAACTTCAACTGAATATTGGGTGGTAAAAAATAATCCTAATCCCGACTTAGTTAAACCCAATTGGACAAAGGCAATTACCCAAATAAGCGCTGAAAGTGTAACCTTCAATGCAATTGTGGAATTACCAGATGGAGTTTATAACTGGATTAAATGGCGTGCAAAAGATGTTGCAGGAAATGGTTTTACAGAATCGATTTGGTATCAAATCAAGGTGGATTCAACAGATATTTATTTTTCAAATCCTGAGCCAAGTGCTGATGAGTGGCAAACTTCAACACAAGTAAATTCAAGTATAATTTTAACGATAGACACAGATTCAGAACATTTGGACTATTCAAATCCCCAATCTTTACAATTCAGATATTCTACCTCAGGAGTTTTGGATTTCGGACCCTGGAATGATGTGAGTTCTTATTCGATAATAGACTCTACAACACTTATTTGCAAGGCCTCCTTTACACTCTCAGATGGAACTGACAACTATGTTCAATGGCGGGCCATTGAGAATGTTTCGGAAGAGTACACAGAATCTGCACCATACAAAATAAACATTGACACCATGGAAATCACATTCAGCAATCCTCAACCTCTGCCCCATGAATGGCAATCCTCAGGTCAAGTCGTATGTTATATAACAGTCGAGGATATGGGTGGAAGCGGTGTTGATGGTACCTCTGTAGAATATTGGCTGGTGAAGAACAATCCGAATCCCAACTCGGTTGCACCCAATTGGACCAAGGCAATTACACAAATCAGTGCTGAAAGTGTAACCTTCAATGCGATGGTTGGATTCCCGGATGGCATACATAACTGGATTAAATGGCGGGTCAAGGATGTTGCGGGAAATGGTCATACTGAGTCCAACTGGAATCAGGTCAAGGTGGATTCAACATATATTTACTTCTCGAATCCCACTCCTGGTACTGATGAATGGCAAACATCCACCGATGTGACAGCAAGTGTGGTTGTTAATATCGATACAGACCCAAATAACTTGGATTATTCAAATCCACAATCTTTACAATACAGATATTCCACCTCTGGTGTGTTGGGGTTTGGTAACTGGATTAAGGTCGATGGATTCTCAGTAATCGACAATTCTACCCTTGTATGTGAAGCTTATCTTTCACTTGTGGATGGAACCGATAATTATGTGCAGTGGAGAGCTCTTGAGAATGTTTCAAAAGGTATCCATAGCACCTCCTCACCCTATCAAATAAAAGTTGATTCTACACCCTTGACCTTCACAAACCCGATCCCCACATCAAATACAGTCAATGAATTTCTAGAGATTACCTGTTACATAACCATCCAAGATTCGGGAAGTGCTGTTGATGGGAGCTCAATCCAGTTTAGACATTCTATTAGCGGCAGCGATGATAGCTCTTTCACTGATTGGAACAGTACAGTGAGCCAACCCAACAGCCTCCTAACCACGATCTCAGTGATGATACAACTTGAAAACGGTGATGATAACTACTTACAATGGTCTGCAAAGGATGTGGCTGGAAATGGTCCGACTTATTCTCAAAAATACCAAATCAAGGTGAATTTTATCGATTCCGATGGTGATGGTACATCCGATGATAAGGACTATGATGATGATAACGACGGTGTACTTGACACCCAAGATAAATTCCCCTTAGACCCAGATGAATGGCAAGATACAGACAACGATGGAATCGGTGATAATGCAGATAACGATGATGATGATGACGGTGTACCAGATGACGAGGATGCTTTCCCCACAAACTCTGGAGAATATTCAGATTGGGATCAAGATGGAATCGGTGACAATGCCGATTCGGACGATGATAACGATGGTGTACCAGACATACAAGACGAATTTCCGTTTGATAATACGGAATGGTTGGATTCGGATGACGACGGTGTAGGTAATAATGCCGACCCCGATGACGATAATGACGGGCGACCTGATAATGAGGATGCTCTTCCATACAATTCAAACGAATGGGAAGATTTTGATGGTGATGGTGTTGGTGATAACACAGATTCTGATAAAGATGGGGATGGCGTTCCAAATACAAATGATGCATTTGCAGGCGATCCAACAGAATGGCATGATACAGATGACGATGGTATCGGTAATAATCTTGATACAGATGATGACAATGATGGCTTTAACGACACCATCGACGAATTTCCGTTGGATAAAAAGGAATGGTCAGATTTTGATGGCGATGGTTTTGGTGATAACTCAGATCCTGATAAAGATGGGGATGGCTATCCGAATACAAATGATGCATTTCCAGACGACCCAACCGAATGGTATGATACAGATGATGATGAAATTGGAAATAACGTAGATACTGATGATGATGGTGATGGTTACAACGACGATATAGATGAGTTTCCAAACAATCAAAATGAATGGAAAGATACTGACCATGATAGCATAGGAGACAACGCTGATTTCGATGACGATAACGATGGAGCTCTGGATTATGACGACTTCGCACCGCTTGATAGTACAATCCAAAGAGACCCGAACTTAATAAGAATTTGGGGCGTGGAATTCGAGATTGGTGAGTTGGTTATGGGCATTATGATGGCAGCGGGCGCAGTGTTATTGGGTATGGTGGTCTTCACACGCAAAAAGCGCTTGTACAGCAAATATAAAAATCGACTTGATGAGTGCGACTCAGTTACCGAATTGAATAAGGTAAATTCCGAGGTTAAAGCCGATATGGAAAAAGAACGCCTAACGAGCATCCAACTAACAATGCTCAAGGAGCAATACGACGGGAAATATATGGGGTTACGCCAAAAAGAGCTCGAGGAAAGATTAGGTAAGCTACCTACCAGAGTGGAAGACACAATACGAGAAATTATCTCAGATAAAATCATAACAGAGGACGAGTTTGTAGGCATGCAAAGATGGCTGTCCAGACTTAGAGAATCCAAGGACTTTGATTCCAGTAAAAAGGAGAAAATTCAGGAAGTACTAAAGGACTGGATTGACGAGAACGTTGCTGAAGAGGGAGAGATATAGACAAAAAAGATAACAAATCTAGCTTCCGAAAAACGAACAGATGTTCATGCATGATAATTAATAAATTCGATTCTGTGGATTTTTTATTTTAAGAGATTTATCATTTAATTTTTTCAATTTTATTTAAAATTCCCTCGATGGGTAATGCTGTTTTGAACTTTTTTAGAAGTTCTTTGTCTTGGGTTACCAAAGGAGCTTGGTTTTTCTTACTCAATGCTACATGGACTCCATCATAGTAGGTTATATCATTATCTTGTGCCTGGGAAATCGCCTCGCTTGCTAAGTTATCGTCTACGGGTATGAATTCGATGTTCAGTAAAAAGAGCTGTTTAATATACCTGCTTCCTTTCATTTTCTTTTTTCTTAAATTTTTCCAAATGGTATTTCCAACCTCGTAAATTACCAAATCCGATGCCAAGAATTCGATGTCCAATGCATCACCAAACTCCATGAGCTTTATTGCAGAATCGGATCCTGCCTCTTTAAAAAAGAGCTTAGCTACAACCGAAGAATCAAGTACCAATTTCATCGTAAATCCCTATCCTCCCTTATAAGTTCCTCGGTTGATTTTCCACTCGTTTTCAATCTATGTGTTTTAAGCCAAGATAGCGTCTTTCGTGCGCGTTCCTTCTTCAATTCCCTGATAAGTATTTTTTTTAGGTATTCACCGGGTTGGTATCCTAACTCTTCGATACTCCGTTTTATTTCATCGTCGACCCTGATGGAGATTGTAACGCTCATGTTTACACCATGTATATATATCTGTTTACGTATTTATATACTTTATTGTATACAATAATCTTTTTAAAATTAGGACTATATTGTTTTAATTTACCACTTGATTTTAGAAAATGTAAGAACTGAAATTAATAAATATTAAAAACAAATATTTAAAAACCCAAAAGTATTTTCCATATTCTGAACCTTCAATAGTATAAGGAGGAGAAAATATGTGCAAGATAAGAAGTTCAATTATAATTGCTATCCTTTTTGTGGGTTTGTTTGCGGGCATTTTGAATATCTCCCTAAATTCTGAGGCTGATATCCAGGGAGACTGGATCGAGGAGATAATAAGAGATGTCCCCACAACTGTCAGGTGCGTTGCCATAGGAGATGTCGATCTGGATGGAAAAAACGAGGTAGTAATAGGCCAGTATGATACGACATATGAGGTGAGGATGTACAAGAAAGAAAGTGGCCTTTGGAAGGAAACCCTCATAGCCGACACGCCAGTTAGTGTCACAAACCTGGTTGTGGGGGATGCTGATAACGATGGTGTTGATGAAATAGTGTGCACATTAACCTCACCAACAAATCAAGTGAGAATGTACGAGTATGCAAGTGGTAGCTGGAATGAGCAGAACATAACCACTGCCCCGGCTCAGATATATGCTCTAGCTCTGGGTGATGCTGATAACGATCAAATGAACGAAGTTGTCATAGGCATGGTCACCACCACAAATAATGTAAGGGCCTATCAAAAATCAGGAGCATTATGGTATGAGCAAAATATTACGGATGTGCCTCATGATGTAGCAAAAGTGGCTGTTGGTGATGCGGACAACGACGATTTAAATGAGGTGGTAATAGGGATGAGCGGGAATAATCCTGTTGGATTTCCTCCGGTATACATAACGAACGAGATCAGATCTTATGAGTGGAACGGAACAGCATGGCCTGAGGAAAATATCACTGATACAGGGAACATGGATATAAATTCTCTAGTCATCGGAGATCCCGATTCCGACAGCAAAAATGAGGTTTGTTTCGGTACGTGGAGTGTTATGGGAGGCAACATGGAAGCTCGAACCTACGAATATAAATGGGGTGGATGGCAGTTAGAATATTCTATTCCCGCAGCTGCTGGAAATACCAAGTGGATTGGAGGTGTGGGCGACACGGATAACGACGGTAAAAACGAATTGATCCTAATGGAGGGGTCCTATATGGGATTCGGTACAGCTAAGATAGAGGTATGGGAAAACATCAGCTACTTCATCTATGGAGACATAGTGGCAAGCAACCTTCCAATCCATCCTCAGACCGCCATTGGGGATTGTGACTCAGATGGTATCAACGAGATAGCAGTAGGACTGGTAAGTTCATCCTACGAGGTAAGACTCTATGCAAACGATAGAGGAAAAATAAGATTCACATCCCATTATGGTGGAGAATACATCTCAGGCACGGAATATATCGAGGTTGCTGTTACATCCAACTATGTGGATGCCGTGAGGTTTTACGTCAATGATATGCTCAATTTCACGGATACTGTTTATCCATATCAGTTCCTACTCGACACTACAGTGTTGGTGGAAGATGCAATTTATACCATCAAAGCGGAGGGTGTAAGAGGGCACAATTCCCCCTTGGTTACCACGATAAATCTTGAAGTGAACAATAATGTCCCAGTGGGCGATTATATCTCTGTATCCACATTGAAGAGCACTTATTCCCCTGACCAGGATGTGACTGTGCTCATTGGTCTTAAGTCCCCTCCATCTTTTACAACATTGAATTTGATAGTGAGCTATGACGACCCCAGCGGAAATACCTTATACTCGGTTGAAAAGGATCTTCCGTACAGCAGCCAGTACATGATGATACTGCCTCTTCAAAGCGATGCAGAGCAGGGCACTTATACAGTTTCTGTGGAAGCTTATGGTATCAGTAAAGGTATGATGGTCTGGAGCGGCACGAATACAACAACATTTGATGTTGCGGGAAAGAGCATTCAGGAGCAATTGGAAGATATGAATGCCACCCTCGCTCTAATGAACGTCACTCTCTTTAACATACAATCGGACTTGGCAGGGATGAATTTAACTGGTTTATTGGGGGCTATAGACTATCTCAACCAGAGCCTGGGCTCCATCGAGTCTCAGCTTGCCGGGCTAAACGATTCCATTCAAAACACTATATCAGGGATCGAGGGGAATATACTGGCTAATCTTGCAGATGTGAACACTTCCCTATATAATGAGATCCAAAATTTACTGAACATCATTACAGATGATATCACGGATTTAAACGGCTCCCTCTCCGAACAATTGACAAGTATTTTGGAGAACGTAACCTCAGGCAACAATGCACTGCAGTCGTGGCTGGATGTGGTTCTCTCGCAGATTAAGGCTAATCTCACGGCGGCGAATGAAACACTGCATGCCCAACTTGCATCCTTGGAATTTACTACCCAAACTTTTTACGACGATATGCTCGTGGAACTTTCAGAAGTGTTCAACTCTCTCGCGCAGCTTGAGGGAAATCTCAGCTTGCAGCATACAGCGATTTTGGATGCCGTCGATACATTAAACGACACCATTGCAGGTGCTCCCGGACTTTCAACAGGGGATATCCTGGACAGGATAAACGATTCAATTGCAATCATGCAAAACCTCAATGCTAGTATGACCACCCATGATACAGATATACAAAATATCCTTAATTCATTGATGGATTTGGTAGCAAATCAAGGCAATCTCACCAGGGATCAACTATTGCAAAACGCAAGCGAGATATTAGGTCAGATGCAGGACTTAAATGCAGATATTGTTTCCCATGATAATGACGTGAAGGAGAATCTCACCACCCTTCAAGATTTGATAAACAATATCGGCGCCATGGACATCTCTGAGATCATGAGTGCGCTTTCGGATTTGGAAGGTAATCTCTCGGCACATGACGATGCGCTGGCTCAAGATATGGCGGACATAGAACAGGCTGTGGAGGATTTCCAGAGCGAGATTGAGGGGGACCTAGATGCAATAAATACAACCCTCGATGAACTGGAAAAACTACAAACCATATTAGATGACATCCAGGAATTGAATGATGACTTGCAGGCAGTCTCTGACTCAGTGGACGAAATCCCCACGGAGAAAGAAGAGAAGAAGGAATTCGGTGTAACCGAGATTCTATTGATAATTATATTGATTCTATTGGTCATCAATCTTCTGCTGATGTTGATAGGGAGAAAAGGAAAAGCAAGTGACATAGAGGAGATCCCAGAAGGTCGCGCTGAATCTGAAGGCATGGCATTTGAAAAAGCCGAAACTAAAGAGGAAATTAAAGAGGAAGATGAGGAAGAGCTAACGTGTTTGGAATGCGGAACCGTACTCGGTCCTGGGCAAACTGTCTGTCCCAAATGCGGAGCCGAGTATGAGATAGAAGAAGTTGAAGAGGAGAATGAGGAACTCGAAGAAGAGCCCGAAGAAGAGGAATAAGTAGGTAGAGAAGATAATGATAATTTGAGTATTGTAAAATTTTCAAATACGTATTTATAAATGTAAAATCCTTTGTAAAATGGAATCAGCCAGTATTTTTTCTATTCCATAATACATAACTAAAAAGTATAAAAATGATTTACAAGCTCTGGTATTGTTATATAAAGTTTTGTAGTTACATGTAACCACAAAGGTTTATTTGTAACTATCATTTTATAACGTATGAGAAGGTTACGAATAGGCGAATTAATATTATTTCAAACTCGCAAAGGAAACGAGATTTGATCTTTAGCCGCGTTTATAAAATAAGACATGCATGCTCGTTTTAAGACGGGCATGTATGTTATTTTCCGCATTCACACTTAAATCTTCCGTATCCTCCCTCCGTACCCTTGCCATCTGTGGGTAGGTAAACCTGAACCTCGCGCAATATCCTCTTTTGGGGAAATATCAGATGGTAAGGGTCATCTTACGGATATCCTTTATTTTTACAGTTACCAGTGACCACTAGAAAATAAAAAGTATTTTAGTTTATACATTTGAGAAATGAACAATATTTTAAATGAATATAGTAGTAAATTATAAA
>Ga0209636_10008506_pt1 | contig 10455 bp, 7 predicted proteins | sample DeeMarSWOR152_54_FD_187464 | JGI IMG/M metagenome (GOLD analysis project Ga0209636, IMG submission 187464) | Marine sediment microbial communities from White Oak River estuary, North Carolina - WOR-1-52-54 (SPAdes) (version 2) | ecosystem: Environmental > Aquatic > Marine > Intertidal zone >... | reverse complement strand
CTGGTATGCCTTTATTACCAACCATTTAACTCGTACCATCGGGTCGATAACTCGAGTGTCATAGGCATATGGGGAATAGCCGTCTCTAGTGTCCATACATCCGGATACCCACTTTGTTATAACGGCTAAGCAGTCGTTGAATTCAACTCTCTCGTTCTCAGGCAGATAAGTATCCAGGTCGGCTCGAATCTGTTCTACGTTGAGTTGACGTAGCTGTGGCACTTCCCTCACAATTTGGTCTTGCCAATCATCTAGGCGCTCTAACGCGTGGGAATTAAGCCTTGCTTTATCTTCGGGTTTTAAGCTGAGTATCTCAATCACTTTGACCTTCGCGCAGTGTCTGGCTATAATCACTAGAGAGTTAAGGTAAAGGCAAGTGTAAAAGTTCTGTCTATTGTCACCCCAGCTCCACCAATATAGTTATTTATAAACCAGGATAGATTAAGGAGTGGGCAATGAAGAAGTCGATTATTATTATTGGAGCCGGAATGGGCGGGCTGGCTGCCGGCATCTACGGTCAGATGAATGGCTATGAAACGCAGATTTTTGAGATGCATACCAAGCCGGGCGGGCAGTGTACATCGTGGAAACGCAAGGGCTACACTTTCGACGCTTGTATTCACCACTTTTTCGGCTGCAAACCGGGTTCCCAAGTATACCAACTGTGGCATGAGCTTGGCGCATTGCCTCGAGAACTGGTAACCCTCGAGGATTGCACGGCTGCCGCCTCACCGGATGGGAAAATGTTCATAGATTATTATGATCTCGAGAGGCTAAAAGAAACCTTACTCAAGTTGTCTCCTGCAGACGCAAAGACGATTAAACAATATATCGGGTCTATCAGGGCATTTGCCAAAAATAAAATCAGCGATACGATGCTTGGCGGTTCATTATGGACGATGATCGCGAGTTTTCCTTCGATGCTTTCGACCCGAAAATGGATGAGGCTTAATATGCGCGATTTTGCTGAACGGTTCTCCGACCCATTTCTTAAAAAAGCATTCGCCCTGCTCGTATATTCAAATCCGGATGCTCCTCTCTTCTTTCATCTTCTGAGACATGCCGGCGGATTGAGCGGTGACATCCAATGGCCAGTGGGTGGAGCAACCGAATTTGCCAAATCTATCGAGGGGCGTTACCTGGCTTTAGGAGGAAAAGCACATTACAGTAGCAGGGTCGAAAAAATCCTGGTTGAGAACGACAAAGCGGTGGGGATCAAGCTCGCTGATGGGAGCGAGCACAAGGCGGACATTATCATTTCGAACGCAGACGGGCGCAAGACGATTTTCGATATGCTGGAGGGCAAGTACATAAACGAGACAGTGCGTGGCTACTGCGCTCCACTTTCGGACGAGACCCCCTTTGCTGTAAATGTTTGTCTGGGGATTAACTGGGACCTAGCTGGCGAGCCTTCGTCACTAGTATTACTGCTTGACCAGCCTGTGACTATAGCCAACCACAAATATGAGAGCGTAGAGGCGCAGCTATATGGTTTCGATAAAAGCATGGCCCCGGCAGGCAAGAGCACTATAAAAGTTGAGCTTCCGGCAAGCTATTCCTACTGGAAGCAACTCTATAATGACGATAGAGAGAAATATAAACAAGAAAAGCAGAGGGTTGCCGAACAGGTAATCGAGATCCTTGAAAGTCACTTCCACGGCATAAAAAACCAGGTTGAGGTTATCGACGTCTACACTTTAATGACATGGGAGCGTTACATGGGCGGAAGTCAAGGCTGGTTTAATCTGCCGAATCGGAAGCTTGATTTCAGCATGAGAGAAGAGCTTTCGGATAAGAAATTCAAAACAACGTTGCCAGGACTATCTAATTTTTACTTCGTTGGAGTGTGGGCCACCATGATGGGGTCTCTGGCCCATAATGCTCACTCAGGAAAGACAATTATCCGGCGCATCTGCAAGAAAGATGGAAGAAAGTTCGTTATTTCAGAATAGTGTACATCCATTACGCGTGATTTTTACTTAATTTTAATTAAATGAAAGAAATATTCCGTGATAAATCAAGAGACGAATTAGCTCAGAACCTCAACTCCTTGGGTATTAGAGCGGACTTGGCTGAACGTGGCCGCACAGAAGAGAAAGTAGAAAATTCATGGTATCAACGTTCTTTGGGAATTATAGACGTGCCAGAAGGATTGGTTAGATGGATAAACATCTTGAAGAAAGACGGGAGTAAAAACAGCCCTCCTCGATGGTGGGTCATTCTTTGTATACCGGATGAGAGACCTCTTTCAAATCACAAGGCGGTTGACATCAAGACAATCAGGAAGAAGTCATTGCAGGTGGATAGGCGATTTAAGCCAACAAACCAGGATTGGGCAACTATCCAGAAGATTGCTGATTATATCCTTTCATCAGCTCGTGTCTACTAGCCAAGGCCTGGATCTCTGATGAGCAATCAAAGATTGAAGGAAGAGGCAGGGAGTCATTTTTTAACAACCAGTTTTTTCACTGCCTGTCCCAGACCATGCTTTGAAAAACCGGCTACATTTCTATCGAAACTCCCTTGCTTCGGTCAAACGCCAGGTGTTCCTTAATCTGTTTGGCTGCTGGCTTAGGATCGGGATAAGACCAGGCAGCGTCAACATTAATCTTATCACCTACTACGATGTTATAGTAGTCAGCATGGCCTTTCCATGGGCATTCGTAGTCTTTCCCACTATCCTTGAGATATTCTTTTTTCACCGACTCCGGTGGGAAATAGGCATTTCCTTCGACCATTTTATAGTCATCACTTTCAGCAAGTACAGTCCCATTCCAGATTGCTTTAGCCATTTGTGCACCCTCCTTATGCTTGAACTCAATATTTTTCCATGCCTGGCCTTTCGGCAGGAAAAACCATAATTACGGCACGATGTTAACACTTCCCCTTCATTCATATCAATGATATCTTGGTATAATCAAAACAGTACATAATAGATGTGGATAATTAAGTGAAACTTGCTCTATATTGGCCAAATAAGAAGACTGCACAGGGGGTAGCAAGGATTGCAATCTCAGGATGAGAGTGTCAACAGGATAATCCACTACGACTTCAAACCAGGGCTCGAGAGCTTCCTCGCTGAAGTGCTGATTGGACTCCACAAGCCACAGAAGGAATTACCCTCCAAGTATTTCTATGATAAACGTGGTTCGCGTTTGTTCGAACGTATTTGTGAACTGAAAGAATACTATATCCCTCGTATAGAGGCATCCATTATGCAGTCTCATATCAAGGAAATGGTCGAACTTATCGGACCTAACGTGCTCGTGATTGAACATGGTTGCGGGAATTGTGCGAAGGTGCGCTTTTTGATAGACCGCCTGCATGATCCAGTGGCCTTCATACCAATTGACATTTCCCAGGAGCAGTTGCTACATGTATCAAAGGAACTCGCCTCAATTTACCCCCGATTACAGGTCCTTCCGGTCTGTGCTGACTATACGAGCAGTTTTGAACTGCCAATTCCAAAGCAATCGAGCAAACGCACAGTCGTTTACTTTCCTGGCTCAACTATTAGTAACTTCGATCCCATTCCCGCCAAATATTTTTTAGAGCACGTTGCTAATCTATGTGGACCGAATGGTGCTCTACTTATCGGCGTAGACCTGAAGAAAGACCCTGCTGTACTTCATAGTGCCTATAATGATAACGAGGGAATAACCGCCGCTTTCAATCTCAATCTACTCGAACGCATCAATCGGGAACTCGGCTGTGATTTCCAGCTTGATGGGTTTCAGCACTATGCTTTCTATAATTCCCGAGAAAGCAGGATTGAGATGCATCTCGTCAGTCAGAGAGAACAAGTGGTCCATATAAATAAGGAAACCATTTCCTTTGCCAGGGGCGAAAGCATCTGGACGGAGAGTTCATACAAGTACAACCTTGATGAGTTCGAGCAGATGGCTGCAGCGGCTGGATTTAGAGTAGAGCGTGTCTGGGTAGATGAGCGGCAGTGGTTCAGTGTCCAGTACCTTGTAACAAGGTAAGACTAGCCGGTAGCATTAACGGACCACAGGTTATTTACAAGGCATGAGCCGCACCATGTCTTTCTCCTTGAGTACTTGCTCAAGAGCCGACACAGTGTAATCGATGTCTTCCTCCGTCGTATAACGGCTCAAAGAGAACCTCACCGAGCAGTGAGCCTCCTCTTCAGTTCTTCCCATGGCAATAAGAACATGCGTGGGTTCAGGAGAGCCTGACTTACAAGCTGAGCCCGAAGATAGTGAGATGCCATGCTGGTCCAGGGCGATAACAATAGATTCACCGCGCAGGCCGGGGAGAGTCAGATTAAGCGTATTTGGCAGCCTATCCTCCCGGTGACCATTCAACATAGCATTCGGCACCAACTTCCTGATGCCTTCCTCCAATTTGTCTCGGAGGCCGCGTATCCGCTCAGAGTCCCGGAGAGTATATATGGCCAGTTCCGCCGCTTTGCCCAGGCCTACGATAGCCGGAACATTTTCTGTACCAGCCCGTATTCCGCTTTCCTGTTTGCCCCCGTGAATAAGTGGCTCCAGTTCGATTCCCTTCCTAACGTATAGAGCCCCTACGCCCTTTGGGGCATGAAACTTATGACCGGACAAACTGAGCATATCCACGCCGAGCTCCTGTATATCCACCTTGATCTTACCTACCGCTTGAACAGCATCCGTGTGGAACAGTATCCCTTTTTCACGGCAAATCGAACTTAACTCCCTGATGGGGAGGATAGTGCCCACTTCATTATTAGCCATCATGATGGAGACGAGGGTGGTATCCGCGTCTAAAGCGGTGCGTAGTTTTTCGGGGTCCAGCCAACCATCTCCATCTACATCGAGATATGTAACTCTATAGCCATATCTCTCCAAAAACTCACAGGCGCCAAGTACAGCGGGATGTTCGACGGCGGTTGTTACGATGTGATTACCTTTATCACGCATAGCAAATGCCGCTCCCTTGATGACAAGATTGTCAGCCTCGGAGCCACCGCCGGTGAAGACAATTCGCCGCGGCTGAGCATTTATTAACATCGCCACCTGGCGACGTGCATTCTCCAAAGCGTCCCGGGCAATCTTGCCCGTCTGATGTATGCTGGAAGGGTTACCGGCATCCGCACCCAGATATGGCACCATAGCCTCTCGTACTGCATCATCAACCTGCGTTGTGGCATTGTTATCAAGGTATATGCGACCTTTGAGCTTTGTTCGTGCTTCCCGGGCATCTTTTACATCACTTTGATAGTCGAATAACTGTCTATTTACCGAGCAGCGAGTCTCATCGGTACCAGACTCAACCTTTTGAACATCGCACAGGAGTGCCTTGTATACTGGAAAACCAGAGATGCTGTCGTAGTTGTTAATATCCGTAAGTTCATTAACATTCCATTCTTGCCATGCTTTGGGCCCGACAGGGGTGCCGCCACCGAACATACATTCAATACATCCTTCAGCAATGGCATCTGTAACTTTTGCCCTAAAAGGCACACTCCCTCTCGGAGTGATTACCCGTACCAGATCGCCGCTTCTAATATCCCTTTTCTCAGCATCTTCAATGTTAATCTCTACTAGGGGCTCAGGGTTGTCAGTTACAAGCCCTTCAATGCCGTGATGTTGGGACCTAAAATCAGTTTGGGGCCTGGCACCGGAGTTAAACACCAAAGGGAAGCTTTCCACTAATTCAGGATTCCCCAGCGGCCCCTCAGTCGGCTCGATGTATTTCGGTAACGGCTCATAACCATATTCCTCCAGTATCGTCGACCATATTTCGAACTTTCCTGTTGGAGTGTCAAAACCCAGTTTGCCGTCCTTCCGTAAACCACCCTTCTGCCATTTCTTATACTCCATCATGGGTGTCGGCATTCTTACCCATCCGCCGGCTGCCTTCACATCCTCCAGGGTGTATCCCGAACCTTCCAGGACAAATCGGAGCATTTCTTCTTCAGTCTGAGGAAACAGATGTCCATATCCGAGATGCCTGGCCAGTTCAGCCATTATGAGGTAATCATTGCGTGCCTCTCCCACGGGCTCAAATATTCTTTCCCTCAGGCGGAAAATTGGACCGTACGTCATGTATGAATAATTTTCAAACATTGTCGTAGCTGGCAGGACTATATCGGCGTATGCAGCATCAGCCGTAAACTGGCGATCAATACAGACTACGAAGTCAAGTTTGGACAGGGTTTCTCTCCAAATCGGAGTTTGTGGCCACGATGTCAGCAAAGAAGCGCCGTGAATGATGAGGGCGCGTGTCCGGTAGGGGTGGCTTTTGAGAACAGAGTCAACCAGTGCGATTGCATGCGCTTCGCCACGGTAGCTGGTGTAAACAGGGAACTCGCTGCGACCAATAGCCAGATCCAGGTTTGGGCTATCCAGGTTGCATGAACGGTTGACGGGGAATTCACTGTTAAGCATGGTAAGGCCGATACCGCCAGGTACGTCGAGTTGATTGGCGAGGGCAAACAAGGTTAGCACTGCTCTGGCCGACTGAACGCCGCTGTTGGAGTATTCCAATCCAGTATACATAAGTAGTGAAGCGCCACTGGCCTTGCATATGCGCCGGGCAAGGTCTCGAATTGTATCTGCCGGCACCCATGTGATATTCTGCACTACTTCCGGCCGAAAGTGCTGAACATAGGTCTTTAGCTCATCGAAACCGTAACACCAGTTATCGGCGAAATCCTCATCATACAATTCTTCATCTATCATCACTTCTATCATGCTTAAGGCTAGGGCGCCATCGGTACCAGGCCGAATGGGGATCCATTGAGCATTGGCACGTATTGCTGTTTCCGTACGGCGGGGGTCAATTACAACAATCTTTGCGCCACGTCTGGCTGCTGCTTCCAGCCTTTGCATGTCTGTGGGGGGTGAATCTGTGGCGGGATTTGTGCCCCATACCACAACCATCTCCGCATTCTCTATATCGGTGAACATATTCATTTGCATTCGTCCCATGGTCATGTGGGGAGCAATCATATGAAGGGATACGTAACATAGAGCACCCACTCCCATCGTGTTCGGAGATCCAAACGGAAATAAAATGTTGGATGCCGAGGATACAACCACGCCTTTTGGCTGGTAAAGGTCACACAATGACAACTCTTGAGCTCCTCGCCCTGTATATATAGATACTGCTTCGGGCCCAGATTCTTGCTTGATTTTTAAAAGATTCTTGGCAATGAGTTTGTATGCTTCGTCCCAGCTAACACGTTTGAAATCGTATGAACCCTTGTACCCTGCGCGCTTCAAGGGATGTCTGAGTCGGTGCTTGGAATAGACTATCTCTGGCGCATGCTTAGCGCGCCGACAAATCATACCTAGTGTATGAGAACTATCAGCCCTGATATCAGCGAGCTTACCGTTGGCGAACCCAACCTCCACCCAGCAACCAGCCGGACATATGCCACAAAGCCCCTTTCTCCACTCTACTCTCGACTCATGTTCTTTCAATCTGCTCATGACTGATCCTGCCTGGTACACCAATATATACCTTTTGCCTAACTAATGTTTCAAGTGTTTAGTTCACCCATTCGGACCTCTAAAAAATGTGTAGCTATAATTGCTAAAGAATGAAGGGAAAGCCAAACTCAAAAGTTTTGTCTATTGACACCACAGCTCCACCAACCTGGTTCTCGAATAGCTTCTCTCAAAGGCAGGGAGTCATTTTTTAACAACCAGTTTTTTCACTGCCTGCCCAAGACCATCGAGGGTAAGCTCAAACATGGGGAAGAGCTTTTCAATCGTCAGAACAGTGGGGTGATTCCAATAATATGGCTCCGTTGGATTTATCCAGACGCAGTGAGTAAAATGTTCGGCAATCTGTTTCAGCCTGAGCAGCCCGGGGACCTCGTTACGCTCATAGTAGTAAATAGCCCCGTATCTCTGCGTTAGCTCTGGCATCGCCATTCTGGCGTCTCCGACTAATACCACCTTATAGTCCGGCTCGAGAATATGCAATAGATGGTCGGTGCTAACTGCTTCCTGTCTCTCAATATCCTGATAAAGGTTATCGTATATGCAGTTGTGGAAATAGAAATACTGGAAGTCCTTGAAGTGGGTACTGGAATGAGCGGCGGAGAAGAGTCGGCTACACAACCTGGCAAAGGGAACCATAGAGCCGCCAACATCCATCAATAGAAGCAATTTCACCGCATTCTTTCTGCTTCTTGCCCATACCATCTCGATCTCACCGGCATTTTTAGAGGTAGCGTCAATTGTCCTTTCCAAGTCTAGCTCATCCTCAGGGCCGATTCGGCTCAACTGCCGCAGTCCTCTCAGAGCCATCTTGATCTGGCGAATATCGAGAATCAGGTCGCTACGATAATTTCGGAACCTTCTCTCCTGGGCGATCTGTATGGCGTGCCTGCCTCCCTCTTCACCACCTATTCTGATGCCGGCGGGATGGTATCCGGAATGTCCAAAGGGAGACGTACCTCCCCTGCCAATCCAGTAACCACCTCCGTCATGCTGCTCTGTTTGCTCTTTGAGCCTCTTCTCAAGCTCCTTTATGAGTTTGTCGAAATCCATACTATCAAATAGAGCTCGCTCTTCTTCGGTAAGGGTCATCCGATTTATAGGGTCTTTGAGCCATTCCATAATTTGCTCTGTAATCTCTTCCGGAGTTTCTATCCCTTTAAAATACTCCTGAAAGGCGACATCGTAGTGGTCGTAGTAAGCTTCGCTTTTGACTAATATTGCTCTCGCCAGATAATAAAATTCGTCCAGATTGGCGATGCAGCCTTTAGAAAGGGCTTCCATCAGCGTCATCCACTCGATAATCGAGACGGGCACCTTCCTTCTTTTTAAGGTATAGAAAAAATCGGTGAACATATCGGCCTCTTACCTGCTCTCAATGGAGCATTCCCTAGGCAGCCATTTTTCAGCGATAATATTTCCTGCCCATGCGCGCTACGAAATAATCATAGTCTGTTTCTTTCTTCAGCAGCGTGCCCACAAATGGTATCTCGCTTGAGACCTTGTCATGGGGTATGCCTCCAGCAATGAGGGCGCGAATCCAGTCTATGAGCTCGCTTGTCGACGGCTTCTTTCTGAAATCGTCGATCTCCCTGAGCTTATAGAAAGCCTTTAGAGCTTCACGAAGAAGATTATCCTTGATATCGGGGAAATGGACCCTGACGATTTCCTCCATCAGTTCCGAGTTAGGGAATTCGATATAGTGGAATATGCAACGCCGCAGGAAAGCGTCAGGAAGTTCCTTCTCGGCATTGCTGGTAATCACTACTATGGGTCGGTGGGTGGCAGTGATGGACTCATTAGTCTCCGGTATGTAGAAGCTCATTTCCTCCAGCTCGTTGAGGAGGTCATTGGGGAACTCCAGGTCGGCTTTATCTATCTCGTCGATGAGGAGTACTACCTGCTCTGGAGAAATGAAGGCCTGTCCCAATTTGCCCAGCTTGATATATTGCTTGATGTCGGAGACATCACTGTCGCCGAAGCGACTGTCATTGAGCCTCTGCACAGTATCATAGACATACAGCCCCTCCTGAGCCTTGGTTGTTGATTTTATGTTCCAAACAATCAACCTCTTTCCCAGCCCATTAGCAATACTGTGAGCAAGTAAGGTTTTCCCTGTTCCCGGCTCTCCCCTGATCAATAAAGGTCTTTGTAAAGCTATGGCTACATTAACAGCATTCTTCAAGGGCTCGGAAATAACATAATCGGGAGACCCGCTAAATCTATCAAACCCATCATTATTCATCATTCAATTGCCTCCTTAGCAATTACTTTATTTGGGATGTCTAATTTGCCTTTGACATCTGAAGGGAAGTGCCTGTAAAGGCATGTAAAAAGACATAATTTCTGCCGCAACGGTGAATTATAAGAAGAATGAGATTTAAAATCAAACTTGGTGCTTCAATAACTTCTCTCGCAAGCTATGCTTAGTTGACATAACATTTCGCCATCGTTACTGCTTCTCATGCTTTGTAGAATGATTTATAATGTTCAAATCCCCATCGCTCTAGGAAGGCCCACAAAAATGACAAAGGAAAAGGAGGCAATAAATGGTTAAGAAGGAATCGTCAGCGATTGACTGGGCAGGACTTAGCCGAGATATGGAGTGTTTGCTTCGTCTGAAAGCAAGCCCGGTTGCCTACAAGAGACTGGAGAAATTGGAGGAGCTGGATAAAATACCGGAGGTGATGCGGCTTGACCGCCGGGCTACTTTTTGCCAGTTGCCAGCGCTGGCTCGAACCATGGGCTTGACAGTAGCTGCCACCAGAGACAACTTTGGTGAGCGCTGTGCCCGAATCACCGGTCTAGCACCGACTACTGAAAAGGAGATCGCTTGGGAGGCAGAAGGCTTCGGCCATGGCTGGTTTGCCAACGTGGAAGAAGCCAGAAAACAGATGGCGGCATATCCCCTGGTTCCACCCGGAGAGGCTGTCGTGGTCGCCCCGCTGGCTTCGGGCAAATTTTACCCCGATGTTATCTTAATCTACGGTAACCCGGCGCAGAT
>Ga0209636_10008505_pt1 | contig 10455 bp, 12 predicted proteins | sample DeeMarSWOR152_54_FD_187464 | JGI IMG/M metagenome (GOLD analysis project Ga0209636, IMG submission 187464) | Marine sediment microbial communities from White Oak River estuary, North Carolina - WOR-1-52-54 (SPAdes) (version 2) | ecosystem: Environmental > Aquatic > Marine > Intertidal zone >... | reverse complement strand
AAGCCTGTGTTCACGGACAAAGTGATAGAAGACGTCATCAGCGTGTTGATGTCCGGACATTTAAGACAGGGCACAAAAACTGAGGAGTTTGAAAAGGGATTTTGCAAGAGAATAGGGTCCGAATATGCTTGTGCAGTTGATCCGGGAACGGCGGCTTTACATGTTTCATATCTGTCTACTTTGAGGCAGGGAGATGAAGTAATAGTTGCACGCGTGCATTGAAGCTGATTGTGCAGAACAGCATGAAGCGGTCCCGCATAGCAATTGGAGTCCGCCACTCAACCACATATCACCCTAATCACTCAGTCTCTACCTTTAACGCATAATCAAACAATTCACAAACGCCCTGCGAGATTCCTCGCTTCGGCTTATGGCCTATCTTCTGAGAAGCTCTTTTCCAATCGTAGTTGAATTCCGACGTGTAGACTTCGCCAGTTTCCAATTGTGTGTACACCCTTGAAATTTCTTTGCCTAGCCTCTGTCTTCCTTCGCGAATTACAGTCATGGCGATTTGGTTAACGCTTGAGGCTTCTCCGCCCACGTTGAAAATTTCGCCTGCAACTGCCCTTTGAGGAGCCTTTAAGCATTGGATCATGGCGTCTATGACATCTTGTACGTGCACAAAGTTGCGTTGCTGCTTTCCGTCTGCGCGAATTGTCAGACCCCTATTGTGTACTGCCTGCCAGACAAACCGAGGGATAACCGTCTTCCATTTGGTGTATGCACTCAGACCATAAACGTTGGACAACCGAAGTGTTGTTGTGTTTAAGCCGCTAGTGATGTGGCGTCCACTAACAAGTTGTTCACCGCTTACTTTGGTGACCCCGTAGAGGTTGACGGGTTTGAGAGGATGTCTTTCGCTGATAGGGCGCTCTTCTGGTATTCCGTATACGGCGGCTGAAGAGGTGAAGACAAATTTCTTGACACTGTGGTTAACAGCTTCTTCGAGAAGGAGATGGGTGCCATAAATATTGGTATCTATGGCGTCTTTCGGCTGATCGTTACACAATTTCACGCCGGGCATAGCGGCCAGGTGTATGATCATACTTGTGTCTTGGGTTATGGCCTTTTTGAGGTCAGACTTTTGTCTTATATCACCCACCAGAAGGCAATAACGCTTGTCTTTCTTGAGATGTTCGATGTGGCGGTAGTCTCCTGTTGTTAAGCTGTCCAAGGAGGTTATGGTGGCTTCTGGGAACTCTTGGCCGAGCTTGACGAGAAGCCCGCCTCCGATGTAGCCTGCTCCACCTGTTACCAGTATATCCATTTGCGATCACCGGTTTGCTGTGGTTATTGTTTTTGTTCTATTTTTAACACTTCTCTCAATAGTCAGAAGCCAGCTTGCTGTGCTCTCGCGCTCGTTGACAATGAAAAGGCACATTAGCTCCCCAGCCTTCCAGAGTACTCGACGCACATTTCTCTCGAGATTAGAAAATCAGATCTCGCAAAACATAGAAGAATTGCTGGATATGCCTTGTCTTCACCTTTCTTGTACCGTAAGTTCTTTCCTTCGTTTTTATGGGGACCTCAACTATTCTGGCACCTCGCCTATGCGCCTCCAACACAAACGTTCCACAGAGGCATCTTCCATGGAGTTTCATCTTCTCCGCTACGCTTCGTCTTATAGCTCTGAATCCCGTTCCAGTGTCCGAGCATTTCACAGCCATGCTTGTAAACGCGTTAATCACTTTTTCCGAATGGTTTGGAATTTCGCCTCTTACGCCGAGCACCACGTCCGCCTTCTCATCTATTATTGGTTTGGTCAGTTTCGGTATGTCTTCTGGATCATGCTGACCATCCGCATCCAAGGTTACGATTATGTCACCATCAACAGCTTCTAGTCCTCTCTGGACGGCTTTGGTTATGCCTAGGTTCTTCTCGTTCCGAACCACCTTGGCCCCACTATTCTCTGCGGCGGTGTAAGTGTCATCCGTGCCGCCATCATCTACGACGACTATTTGGTCGCAAAATTCTTCGCATTTGGCGATTACTCCACCTATGGACATAGCCTCGTTGTAGGCGGGTATAACGACAGAGATTCTAGGCTTGGCCATCTTGTCCAGAGATTCACAAATCTGAGTAGAGTATATAAAGGATTTTAAGGCAAGCTATGCACCTAGCTCTAGGAGGGTAGTGACTTCTGGCCTTTGAAAAGGACATCGACCAAGTGAGGTTGCTTCTGGTTAATATGGGCTTAAATGAGTATCAAGCCTCAGCACTGGCGTATCTACTTCTTCTCGGAGAGACAAAAGCAACAACACTAAGCAAGACCAGCAAGGTACCAAGCGCCCGCATCTATGGTGTTCTGGATCAGCTATCTAAAATGGGACTGGTGAGCATGAGACCTGGAAGGCCCGCATTATATAGTCCGCGTCCCCCAGAGGACATCGCAAGTGCCCTTGTATCTGTGAGCATGAACGAACTCAAGCAGAAGCTTAGAACTCTCGAAGAATACGCCAAGGCTCTCGTCAAAACTAGCAGCAGAATATATTTAAAAGGTGAGAAAGGAGTTCCTAGGGTTCCCCTCCTACGCATCGTCAGCGTTGGCGACGTTTCGTTAGAAGAAACCAAGAAACTCTATGACGCAGCGCAAAATGAGATACAGATTCTCTCACGGGCAATGGAGTATTTCCCAGAAGTTGTTGACGAGCTTAAGCATGCTGCGAAGCGAAACGTCTCTTTAAAAGTAATCCTGATGAGCCCAAACTCATTGGACTCCAAAGACGGGAGAAAACAAGCGAGGATATTAGAAAATATCAACGAAGCACTGGATAAAAGCGTTGAAATCCGCTTCACTGAGGAGATGCCGATTAGGGGATGCATAGTCGACCCAGAGAAAGGAGGAAAGGCCCTGTTTCTCGTAGAAGATCCAGGGGTGCCCTTCTTCTTGCGTGAGGCTGCCATTACATCTCATGAGAGTGTTGTTAGAGGACTTGCCCTAATGTACACTCTGTTGTGGCGACATAAGACAACGAAGCTTTAGTGTACCCTTTTACCCTTGAGATTCGTTTCCGGTTGGTATGTTGACGCGCTCCTCCGATTTTTAACACTACAGCTCGTTTGCTGTGCCGGGTTAATTTACTACCTTTTAGGGGTAACTTTTAAATATTACTACAGATGGATAGTAAATATCAATCGCTACGTAGGGATGCAAATGAAAATCATGGTGTGTGGCGTGGACGGGTATATTGGCTATGCGCTTTCTACACACTTGCTGAAAAAAGGACACACAGTCTATGGAATTGACTGTTTCCACCGTAGAAGAATGGTGAAGGAGAGAGGTCTACAGTCGATTATCCCCATTGCAAGATGGGACCTGCGTGAGAAAGAGCTCAAAAGCCTAGGGGGCTTCCAGTTCAAGCATTTCGACATCGCCGAAGAATATGAGGAATTAGCCCGGATTTTCCGAAGGTTCAGACCCGAAGGCATTGTGAATCTCGCTCAGCAACCGAGCGCAGCTTACTCGATGATCGATCCTGAACACGCTAACTTTACCATGAGGAACAATATTCAAGGTCTACTCAACCTATATTGGGCCATGAGGGACTACACTCCGGAGAGCCACGTCGTCACCCTCGGGACCATGGGTGAATACGGCTTTCCGAACCTGCCGATTCCAGAAGGGTTCTTCGAGATAGAGTTTGAGGGGATGAAAGATATAATGCCCTTTCCGCGACAGACGAATAGTGTCTACCACACGAGCAAGGTGCAGGCGACGGATTTGTCTTGGATGACCTGCAGAGTCTGGGAGCTGCGTGCGACGGATATTCATCAGGGGGTAGTCTACGGAACCCAAACGGGGGATATGAACAACGAAGTCTTGCGCACGCGGTTCGACGTTGGTGAATGCTTCGGCACCATGATTAATCGGGCTGTAGCTTGTGCCGTCATGGGGCACCCGATAGTCCCATATGGTTCTGGACTTCAGAAGCGAGGCTACATTGCGCTGAGGGATTCGATAAGATGTTTGACGCTGGCTGTTGAGAATCGGCCGACTAACGACGACAGTATTCATGGCTACAGAGTCATCAACCAGTTCGATGAATGCTATACCTGTAATGAGCTGGCCGAGGTAGTCGAAGAGATTGCTAACGACGAGTTCGGTCTGAATGCGAGCATTCAGCACATTGAGAATCCAAGGGTGGAGGCCGAAGTTCACTTCTACAAGCCCCATCATCAGAAGCTTTACAATATGGGTTGGCGTCCAACGAGAACGCTTAGGGAAGAGTTGGTCACCATGTTCGAGGACCTAATACCGTTGAAAGACAGAATGTTGAAGTTCAAGGACAAAATCATTCCGAAGATCAAGTGGAGACCGGATCATACAGCAATGAAGAAGGTGGAGGTGACTGTTCATGGATGAGAAGGTTGCCTTCGCAACGAAATTCATAGAGGAAAATCTGAAAAGGTACAACAGCGTGGCTAGCGTGTGCAGTTTCGGCAAAGACAGCATAGTGTTGCAGCACCTTCTTATTCAGCAGAAGCCGGACATTCTGACGCTTTGGATAAAGCCGCCGTTTCTTCCTGAGGAGACTGTCGAGTTTGCAGAGAAGGTGATTGACGATTGGAACCTGAATGTCAAGGTTTTGACTAGCAGGTATGAGAAGGACGAGAAGTGGATGGAAGATGTGGTGTACAAGCCGAAGCTGTGGAAGACGAACCCAGAGCTCTGTTGCCAGATATTCAAGGTTGAGCCTGTGATGAGGGCGGTTCGGGAGCTTGACCTAAAGGCTTGGTTCAGTGGGATGCGGAAGACGGAGAGCGAGAAGCGTGGCATGTATACTTATGTCTGGCCCCAAGGTCCCTTCACAAAACTGCATCCAATCCTTGATTTTACAGAGGCGGATATTTGGAGGTATCTAGCAGTCAACAAACTTCCCGTTCATTCTTGGTATGGTCTTGGGTACAGGTCGCTGGGCTGTGAGCCGTGTTCCTTCCCGAACGTGTGGAATTCCGAGAGGGGCGGACGCTGGATGGATACGATGATGGAGGGCGGCGACTGCGGAATACACTGCACTCCGATGAAAGACTGACGGATGAGAAAGAAGAACTCTAAACATTCATTTGGACCTCAAAGAAACTCTCTAGTCATGGAATTGAATTGTGAGATTGGAGAATGAATTCTGGAGTGATTGATGCGGCTGATTAGTTGACTGATGCGGATTTGTTGGAGAGCCATGCTATGATTTGGGATTTTTGGCTTACGGCTATAATGGTCACGCTTTCTAGCTTCGTGATGGAGGTCGTTGACGCCGCGATGGGGATGGGTTATGGAACGATTTTGACGCCCGTTCTGTTGATGGTAGGTTTTGATCCTTTGCAGGTGGTTCCGGCTGTGTTGGTTTCGCAGCTTGTGGGGGTTTGTTGGCGAGCGTGTTTCATCACAGGTTTGAGAATGTAGATTTTGGATTGGGAGGTGAGCATCTGACGTTAGCGATGGTGTTGGGTGCTCTCAGTGCTGTGGGGGGTGTGGCTTCGGTCTTTGTGGCGGTGAATCTCTCTAGCTCTTGCTTGAGTTTATGCATTGGTTTAATGGCGACTGTTTTAGGATCGGTTATGTTGGCACTCTTCAGAGGGGCTTTGGGTTTTCGGGGCGGAGGATGGTGGTTGTTGGGTTGTAGGCGGCCTTTGTGGTTAGGCAGGTGGGAGGCGGGGTGTCAAAGGTCTCGGTTGGGGTCGTTACTGTTTTGGTGGGTTTGGCTACGGTTTTGAGGGTTGTGCTTTAGGCTGGGATGCAGGGGCAGGACAGAGAGACGAGTAGGCCCAGGTAGGGATCTACTAAGCGCTTCTAGTAGGAGCCTAATATGAGATTGTGCGCGAATTGGTGGTGCGTAACGCTCATTAGTTTATGCTTATCCTTCTTGGTTGTGTCTTCCTTGCTGTTGGGTGAGGTTTGATGATGAGAAGCAGCGGGGTGATGGCGGTTCATAATGAGGCAGAGTATTTACGGTATTCTCTTCCTGCGTTGAGGGAGATTCCTTTTGATCAGTTGATCTTTGTTCTTGATCGGTGTACTGATGAAAGTGAGAAGGTTGTTCGGCGGTTGGCTCCTGAGGGGTCGGAGATTATGTTTAAGGAGGAGCAGCGTTGGGTCTTCACGAGGGCGGGGGAAACGTTTCAAATGGGCTTTGACAGGGCTAGCAATGACCTGGTGTTTGCTCTTGGTGCAGATCTTATCTTGACGCCGCGTGCGTTTACTATAGCTGAGGACTTGATGCGGGATTCGTGCGTTGGAAGCGTCTTCTTTGGTTTTACGCAGCGTCCGATTCGGGGGACACGTCTGAGGATTCATGAGGAGTACATCAATTTTTTGAAACGTTACCTATTGGACCGTGTTAGTCCGTATAAGATGATGTTCACTACTGGGGTGTATTGCTTCAGGAAGTCGTTGGCTGGGTTGCGGGATGTTCCTGCTGAATATGACGACTTGCATAATCAGATACGGGCGAAAGGGTATGAGGCGGTGTATGTACCTGACGCGGGTATCATCCATCTTCGTGCTGGTTTGTCTAAGCAGAAACAGATTTGGCATGGGAGGGTTCGGGCTGAGCTTCATGAGCCTTTCATGAAAGTTGCTCTGCACAGTATCGTCAACTTGAAGCCTTGGACACTAATCACCTACTTGAGATGTAGATAGCAAAATAGGGAAGGTGAGAGAGGGTTATGGTGGGGAAAGGACTCAAAATAGCGTATTTGACCCCTCATATCAGGTGTGATCCAAACCGCACTCAGTTTCAGAGACCGAAACATCTTAGTTCAAAAAATAGATTGTTTGTTTTCACCGGCAGAGAAACGGTCTTGCCTGAAGAGATCGAAAAAAGACTTCGGATCTTTAGAGGTCCGTTGAAGTTTGGACGTTTCAGTGCGCGTCCTTTGTTTCCAGTATGGTGCATATTCAAAGTTCTGACCCTACACAAGGAGATTCAGTTTGATTTAATCTACTCAACCTACGATTGTTATACATCCGTGTCCGCAGCCATTCTAAAGCTACTTGGATTCAAATGGGTTGCAGATCTTTGGGACCACCCAGAACTATGGAAAGAAACGAAAGAAGAGGGCATCAAGAAGACGTTGCTAGTACACATACCCCGTCTTGTCGCTTTTCAGATTGTGAAGAGGGCATTAAAACATGCTGATCTAGTGATTTCGGTCGTACATCCTTCGGCGCTGGCAAAGTTTCGTATCAATCCACAAAGAATCCTCAAAGTAACAAATGGGGTGGACCTCTCAATTACCAAACCGAAAGGGTTGAATCCCTCCACCGCTGAGTTCAGAGTATTCTATGTAGGGTTTTTGATGAGAGAAAGAGGGCTTAATCTAATGCTTCATGCGGTAGCCATGCTGAATGAAAAAATCAAAGGTTTGAAGCTTATCCTTGTCGGTGACGCGAGAAGTGAGGATGTAACCTTTCTAGGTCGGGTTATCAAGAAACTGGAGTTGGAGAAGCATGTAGATTTTCGGGGGCGATTAGATCATGAAGATGTTTTGATCTTGATGGAGCGTTCAGATGTATGTCTGTTTCCCTTTCCCAAGACCCATATCATCAACTCCGGCATTTATCCAGTCAAGGTCTTCGAGTATATGGCCATGGGCAAAGCAATTGTCGCAACAAGGCTTGAAGGTATAAGCGACATTGTAATAGACGAAGTAAACGGACTGCTAGTTGAACCAAGCGATGCGAGAGAAATGGCTGACGCCATATTTGAGATCTACAGAAATCCTGCTTTGAGGAAGAGACTAGAATCCAACGCCAAAAAAACCGCTAAAGAATACGATTGGAAAGCAATTAATGAGGATATAAATGAAAAGCTTGCTGATTTCTTCGACTGAAAGAAGAAGGTGGATGACCGTAATCTTAAACAACTAGTAATCCTCTGGATGGTGATGAAAACTATGCGTCAACTGAAAGTGTTGAGACCTGAAGAGCTTAAAGATATGGTTTGTGTCATCGTTGGCACCAGACCGGGTATAATCAAGTTTTCGCCTATCATTCGGGAGCTTGAGGAAAGAGACCTGCCGTTTCTCATAGTTCATACTGGACAACATTACTCATATGAGATGGACAGAGTATTTTTTGAAGAGCTAAGACTTCCACAGCCAAGGCATAGAGTACCTAACGTAAGTTCAGCGCAATATCATGGAAAACAAACTGCGATGATGCTTGAGGGTGTTGAGAAGGCCTTATTCAAGGAAAAGCCGAAATTGGTTCTTGTGGGCGGTGATGCGAATACCAATCTGGCGGGAGCTCTGGCAGCAAGGAAAGTGCATATTTGCGTGGGGCATGTTGAGGCAGGGTTGAGAAGTGGTGACTGGAGAATGCCGGAAGAGCACAACCGAGTGATTATGGACAAAATCTCTGATTTCTTGTTTGCTCCAACGGAAGAGGCCAGAAGGAATCTGATTGAAGATAATGTCAGAGGTAAGATTTTTGTTACGGGCAACACCATCGTCGATGCTGTAAGGCAAAATGTCGCCATCGCAAGGTCCAAAAGCAAGATAAGAGAAGAACTCGGTCTAGAACATGGAAATTATTTTCTGCTCACCCTTCACAGGGAGGAGAATGTTGATTTTGAGGAAAACCTAACAGGTGTTCTCAAAGGCATAGAGCTCTTGGCTGAAAACCTTGGCTCTGAAATAGTCTTCCCTATTCACCCCAGGACAAAGAAGAGAATTGAATATTTCAAGTTGACTCCTTTTGTCGATAAAATAAGAGGACTGAGGATAATCGACCCAACTGGTTACTTGGATTTTTTGGCCCTGCTGGAGGGCAGTGATTTGGTTCTGACTGATAGTGGAGGCATTCAACAAGAGAGCTGTGTCCTGAAGATACCTTGCGTGACTTTGAGGGAGAACACTGAGTGGGTGGAGACTGTTCAGATCGGAAGCAATACGGTCGCTGGCACAAAACCTAAAAACATATTGAATAAAGCAAAGGTGATGGTGACCGCAAGAAGACGCTGGGAGAACCCATTTGGTAAGGACGTAGGTAGGAAAATAGTTGACATAATCGAGAGGGAATCGGCATTATAACTAGGTTAATCGCACGTGCGAATGTTGATGAGAAGTTTGCCGACCATATAAATTGAAGTTAATGTAAAAGGCTTTTCACTGTGAATCTAACATGACTAGAGAAGATGTTAGAAAATCGTACAACCTTGAGGCCGAAACATACTACCAAAGGAGATTTACATCCAAAGTTGGCAGATATATGGATCTAGTGGTGAAGAAAAAACTACTAAAACACCTGCGCGCGCATGAAACAAGTAAGAGCGTTCCATCAACCTTTTCCCTCACTCTACCAACAAACTCTTCAACATCTATATCCACGATTGAAGCCGACCTTGTCCAGAAAGCTGTAAAATCAGCCTTCCTTAAGGTCTAGGTGGGCCGTGGAAACGGGAACGTAAGCTCCTATTCGGGACCCAAATCATTGGTCTTTTTACGTACTGGCCAATCAGCACGCATGTGTTCCCTGCATGCCTCAGCATATTCTCTCGCATCAGGTGAGGAATACCCACAGTTACCCTTACGTCATTCACGTGAATCAATCAACCTGACGATTGTAACTAACTGTCTTCCTTGTTTCCCAAATTCGTTTTGGCACTTATGTAAATCCGTAAGCCTCCTACCACGAGAATGCCAAAACTCTTAAATGAGGCACCAATTAGATATAATTAGAAGCTAATTAAATATCATTAGGAGAGCATCCTCATGACACAAAAGAAGTTCACAACGGTTTCCATACCAACGCCCCTATTCAAAAAGGTTGAAGAAAGAATCAAAGGAACAGGCTTCACCTCCGTCTCCAGCTACGTCACCTACGTCCTGAGAGAAATCGTAGCCGAAGAAGAGGAAGAAACCACAGAACCCTTCACAAAAGAAGATGAAGAGCGCGTAAAAGCCCGACTACGAGCCCTAGGCTACATCGACTAAAAGGTGAAAACCAAAATGAATCCCTACCTCGCAGATCTAGAAAAGCGAAGCATATCTATCATAAGAGAAGCCAAAGCCCAATTCAACAACCTCGCAGTCCTATGGAGCACAGGAAAAGACTCAACACTAACCCTCTGGCTCTGCAGAAAAGCCTTCTACGGAAAAATCCCCCTCCCAACAATCCACATCGACACAGGCTACAAATTCCCAGAAATCTATCAATTCAGAGACAAAATCGCCAAAGAATGGAACCTCAACCTCATCATAGCACAGAACAAGCAGGCTCTCCAAACAGGAATGTCCCCTGAGAAAGGAAGACTCAACTGCTGCACTCAACTCAAAACAGAGCCCCTCAAGAAACTAATCGAAAAAGAGCAGTTCGACGCGCTTTTGGTTTCAATAAGAAGAGACGAACACGGCATCAGAGCCAAAGAAAGAACCTTCTCCCCCAGAGACGAAGACTTCAGATGGGACTACAAAAACCAACCCGCCGAAATGTGGGACATATACGTGAAACCAGCC
>Ga0209636_10008504_pt1 | contig 10455 bp, 14 predicted proteins | sample DeeMarSWOR152_54_FD_187464 | JGI IMG/M metagenome (GOLD analysis project Ga0209636, IMG submission 187464) | Marine sediment microbial communities from White Oak River estuary, North Carolina - WOR-1-52-54 (SPAdes) (version 2) | ecosystem: Environmental > Aquatic > Marine > Intertidal zone >... | reverse complement strand
GCGAGCATGGCTCATAGCGAGAAAATGGGTTCCGCGCGCGCTTCAGTGCAACGAGCGATTAATCCGCTTGATGAGTTGCCTGACATCAGGAAATCCTTCACAGCGTGGTCTTGCGCGCGCGCGCGCGCACGCCGTAAAAGTGAAATTATTAAAGAAAGTAGCCAATAACCTAATTCGAATTCTTTGGGTGATCAATTTGGCTGAAATCCCTACAAGAGGAATTTATTGTCCAGTTAGAAATTTGCCTTGTCCCATTGAACCCACAATTCGACCATCAAAACCGATTTGTTTTATTGCAATACCGACAGGAGAAGAATGGAAAGACACTAACAGAACAGTCAAGGAGGCTCTTGAAGAAAAAGGCGTATTTCCGTATGTAGCTGTGGAGGATATAACAGCTGGGCGCGATATTCTTTGCAAGATATGCGAAAGAATCCTTGGATCCACTTTCGGCATCGTAGAGTTGACCGAGAAGAACATCAATGTCATGTTCGAGTTTGGCCTCATTCTCGGCCGCAGTAAACCCGTTTTCATTCTATACAACAAAAAATTGGCTGAAAAAATCTCACCTCACATCCCTACGGATATAATTGCTTTAGAAAGGATCGAATATTCAGCTTTGCATCAAGGTAGTTCACAGAATCCACGAAGCACATATTCCAGAATCCTTTTTGTTGAACCATCTGCAACAACTAACATTTTTCATAATAATATTCTGAATGCCGCTTTGAACATTGATGTAAGGATATTTTGCAATGATATCGTTTCAGGTGCGTTGACTTGGCTTCAACAAAACCAAAATTCACAAAACTATATCCAGAACTACGGCAAATTTATGCAAAGATATCCCAATGGACTAGCACCGTATTTAGTTGGGGTGCCCGTAATAGGCTGAGATTCACACACTATCTTAGCACTCCATAAGTGGGCGTTTTTGTGTGATATCTCTGTCTGTGAGATATGTCTAAAATGTTTAGGGTAAAAGAGAGTAAGAGTAAGAGAGTAGACAGGTAAGAGTAGGTGGGTTTGGGTTTGGGTTTAGGGGGTTAAAATTTAATCTTTCTCTCTCTCTTCCCCTCTACCTCTATCTACCTACCTACACACAAAACACAAAACCAAAAACGATAAACCAAAAAACTCTCACACACCTACAAGCACGCGCATGCATGCACTCTCTCATACACATACACACCCTCCCTGTAAGATGCATGCATACCAAGACAGTTTCTTCTAGAACAGTCTTTCACAATACAGATAAACAACTCCGCATGATACTTGTGAACGCATTCTTGGGTTGAAGGGAGGTGAAAAAGAGATGGATAGGAAAGTTTTGATGCCAATCATAGCCCTGATATTCTTCGCAATCATGATAGTCTCACCAGTCATGGCAATAACAAAAGCGTCCTACTGGGAGCATGTAGAAGGCGCGGCGACTGGTGCCCCTGCCAAAGCATGGCAAGCCAACGGCATTATGATTATTGAGGGTCTGCCTTGGGAAGGGTCATATGAAGGTACGTTGGGCACTGGGACGATGGAAGTTTGTTATGAGCATATGACGGTGAACACAGAGACTGGGAAGGGAACCGTATTTGCAACATGGACGATTGTCATTGGTGGCAATACTCTATCTGGCAGTGCTAACGGCAAGATTACAGGAGGGCTGTCGGGCAAGTCCGAAGGTTACTTCAGAGGAACACACGGCACAGGCGAATTTACCGGCATAGTAAAATGGGGCACTTATACTGTAAACCTAGCAACAGGCGTCCTAGAGGCTGAAGGTGTGATAATATATCACTAGGTTAGATACAGAGATAATCAATTGAAAAGGAGACTAAGGCTGACAACCGAAACCCCCATTTCCAATCTATTGCATGCATGCAATCGCGCAATGTGTGAGTACTGTTAAGGCTTCTTGATAAAGCGACCTGTTCTGAGGTCTCTATGCCGAACTTGAGGTTTGCCTCTGACAGTCACGGTCTCGCGTCTCCATGTTCGCCTTGCGGAAACATGAGGTCTCCTAAAAAGCATTGGGATTCTTGCGTCTCGAAACCCTCGTTTTGCAGCTTCTATTCTCAACGCTAGATTCTGCGCGTAGCTGTCAACCCAACGCTTCCCAGCCCAATAAGCAAACGCATACGACAGTTCTCGAAAACTCTCAAATTGGTCAATAGGAATATCATACTCAAATCTTCGAAATGCTTCTGGAAACTTATCCATCAACATCACCCAACAGAATCGATCTACCTCTTTTCTCAATGCCAGTATCATACACGACTTTCTCGCAAATCTCTGGCATTGGCATTGTATAAGATTCTAACACGCCTACTAATCGCTGTCGTGGTCTGTTCTTTTTGTTGCTGACTCGTAACGTGGCTTTTTTCCGTTTCACTGTATAGTAGAAGAAGTTCCAATCTACGTATTTTGTATCCAGCAGAATTTTGAGATATGTTTTGAACTCAACTTGAGTAAAACACCACGCTCTAAAACTTCTTGCAAGATCAGAAAACAGGTAGATATTCGATAAGTTGTATTTGTGTTGAGGATATCGTAATGATTCTTCAGCTTGTTCTTGAAAACAACGTTCCATATCCCATAACACTATATGCTTACCATTGTCCAGCAGAGATGTGACACCCTCTAGCGTCTGCGTCTCAGAAAGCATCATGAAAAACGTGTGTCCGCATTTTGTGATCCTGAGATTCCATCTCATTATTGTAGCCCTTTTTCTTCTGTCTTTTGTTGTTCTTTTCCACGTTTCACCCAGTCCCCAAAAGGAGTTTCAGATTCTTCATTATCTTCTATTCCATCTCGCACTTCATCTAATGCAATACTGTAATATTCATCAATGGTTCTTGACCTGAATTTCTTCCTTGCTCTTTTGATGATTTCTTCATAAGTCAATCCAGATTGTATCATTTCCTTAACTACGTCTATATTGTGTTCTCTTCTAATCATCCCATCTCCTGACATCCAAAAATCGAACCTATTGCGTTTCTTTTCATTTTGTTTCATGATGTTACACTCCAAAACCATTCCTTTCCACTTCAGCAAGCTGTGGATTATAGCCCATCCGCTCTAGTCGCCTTCGTATGGCATCTCTTACGAACTCTGAGAGGTTAGTGTGCGTATCCTTTGAAACAACCTGCTCTATGAGGTCTCTCATTGTCTGAGGAATCATCACGCAGATGGTTGTCAGCTCTTTCCTTTCCACTTTTATCCCAACTATATCGTAATAATAGTTAATAGTCGCCAGAATACCCGTATTTTTCGATCAAATTGGTGAAATTAAGAGTCGAACTCGTTGATGATATGTTAAGATTTCAAGCGGTCTATGAGGCATACATCGATTTTGATGCAACCTATGAAGAACTGGGAAGGTTGGGGTATTGTCCTCGACGTTACTCTGCTGGTCGAATCCAAAGAGTAGATGCGGGTAACTTAACTTTCATCTTGAGGTCGGGAGCTAAGGTCAATGTTTTCCCTAGAGGTCAACCCCATAAAATTCAAGTGAGCTGGAATATTAGAGAAACGAAGGAAAAACAATTCTGTGAACTCACAAGTGTTCTTGTGCCTTCTGAGGGTGAGAGACTGGTAATCCTTCCTGTTCTAAGCGTTACAGATGACCGTGATGAGTTTTTGGATAGACTTTTCAATGAAGGTTCAATCTGATCTTCTGTAAAATGCATGTATCCAACTTGCTGATTTTTGATAATTTATTATCAGAAGTATAGGTTTTCTGAGAATTTGCAGTCTCTTCATCACATCAGTTATTCTTCGTTTATTCGAATACCAAACATTGTATCTTTGGTTTCCTCTAACGATTCCAACAAGAATGTCAGCTTCTGATTGGAGAAGTTTAGAAATGCTTTTTAGTTTCAGATTATTGCCACCATCAAATTCAATTGCTATTTTCTGTTGATTAACAAAGACAAAAAGGTCTATGTATCCTCCACTTTCAACGATCTCACCGTTTCCTTTTACATTGTCAAAAAAAAGTCCATATTCCTTGATTACCCTACAGCCCTTTTTCCGAAGAAAATTACTCAAGTCATCTTGAAATCTTTGATGAGTAGGTTCGTATATTGGGCTGTAATTGTAACAGAACCATTTTACAGCTTCAATTATTTCTTCAATGTTCAAACCAATCCCGTAAATGTTTGAGAGTTATCGCTTATAGGTTCTCATTGCATGCATGCAAGTTTTTAAGAAATGAAAGGCAAACGTGGATTCCTAGACTTGTAATTCTATAGCTTAGCAGTTCTATCTTGAGAATGTTTGTCCCTCTTTTCAATATATTTTTTGTATTTGTATTTTTTGAAATCGCCTATCATCCATACGCATATGAACGAGACGAGAACCATGGCTAGGAGAAGTAGATTGTGAAAACCCAGAATCCAAACAATGACGATTGATACAGGAAAAGAATAAAGAGGGGATAAATAACTGCCTAATGGGGCATCCCCTTTTGTACGAATCGAATCTAGGGAGAATCTATCTATTTGGTCTTCCATATCGTGGAATCGCAAATATACAATGTGAGACAGTTCATGAACTCCATGAAAAACTCCTACAACTGCAAATAGGGGTATCACCAACCCGTAGAAATATGCATTTGTCATTGGAATAACAATCTGGAACATAGAATTAACTGGGAAGAGAAACACCAATATCGCTCCAACAATGACAAATAAAGAAAAGACTAAGGTCGCCTTTATCCAAATTTTCATCTCAATCTTCCCCAAAGATGCCCATTTACGTTTTTGAATATATGTCATCTTCTATGTCTTTATATAGTGTGGGGGCGGGGAGGGGCGGGCGGAGACGAACGAATGTGAATGAGAGAGGGGGAGTAAGAACGAATGAATGAGAGAGAGAAAGGTTAAAATTTAATCCAACCAACCAACGACCGACGTTAAATTTTAATCCCCCACACGCGAGAGATGAAACCTTGCTTTCTGCCAAGAAACTACCCTGAAGTAACACAGAAATACGTATCCCCCAGCGCGCGCATTTCGCGGTAACTCCGGCTTTGGTGTTGGCGGAGCTTCCCTAGGAACCGATTCCCATGACATACTTTTCCATTTCCCTGTAAGCCCGCAGAGCGTAGCCATCTTGAAGGAGCTGCGAAAGACCATTACAGAAGAACGGCATAAATTTCCATCTGGAGATTGGTAGCCCGGGGGAGATTCGAACTCCCGTCGACGGGTCCAAAGCCCGCCATTCAAGGGACACAGACGCATCCTTGCTTGTCCACTACACTCGGCAGAACCGTTGTTATCGTTTTCTTCTACCGGGCTGAGTTGAGCTTGGAGTACCTTTCCGGGCTGCGTTCACAACTAGTAGTTTTCTCGTTCATATTAACATTTCTTGGATACCTACTGCGTACGCAGCTTCATGTGTCTGTGTTATCCGATACATTATTTCAAGTTGCACTGAGGATTTTGCCCAAAACGCAGACCCAAAATAATACAAGTTTGCGGTATCTTATCATTATCTTTGCTATGAGAAGGTTAGCAGTTCTAGGTGCGGGTCTTTCGGGGCTGACTACTGCGATAAATCTCGCCCGAGAACGGTATGACGTAGATGTTTATGAGAAAAACAAGGATGTTGGTACAAGATTCCGCGGCGATCTTCAAGGGCTAGAGAACTGGTCTGCAAGGAAAGACATTCTAGAAGAATTAAGAGAAATGAATATCAAAGCCAATTTTGATTGCGACCCTTTCTCAAGAGTAACTCTAACCACTTACTCAAGAACCAAAGAAATCGTTTTCAAAAGACCCCTTTTCTATCTGGTAAAAAGAGGCTCGTTTTCTGGAACAATTGATTACGGTTTGAAAGCCCAGGCATTGGAATTAAGTATAAAGATGCATTTTGAAGAGACACGTTCGCCGAATGAAGTGGATATTGTGGCAACGGGGGTCGATTCTTAAAGAAGTTCCAGCGGTTGTTAAAGGGATTGTTTTCAAGACTGATGTTAAAGATGCAGCAATCGTATTGTGTAATGATAAGTTTGCTCTCAAAGGGTATTCTTATCTTCTAGTCACGAAAGGATACGGTTGTTTATGTACTGTATGCACAGTTGATGAACCATATCGAGTCAATAGATGTTTCGAGAAAACAAAAGCGTTCTTTGAAGGAAGAATCGGTCTAAACATGCGGTCACCGAAAGAGGTTGGCGGTGTAGGTAGCTTCTCGCCAAAAAGCGTGTACAAGAAAGGAACTACGCTATATGTTGGCGAAGCTGCAGGGTTGCAGGACTTTCTTTGGGGCTTTGGCATGAGGTTTGCAGTCACATCAGGCTATCTTGCGGCGCGGAGTATTATCAATAACGAAGATTATGAACAAATTGCCGAAAAGCATTTCGAAAACAAACTGAAAGCAAGCGTGGTAAACAGATACCTATGGGAAGAAGTCGCAGCAAAGAACGATTATTCACTCCTAATCTACCTTGCAGATTTTGTGAAGAAGATTCTTCATTCAATGCACAATTACAATCTACTGCAAAGAGTGGCATATCCCATGGCTTCATATCATTTGAAGAAAAAACATCCCAAACTCAGATTGTAGCGGCTTCCCTGAATCCAGATACGCCGTAGCGATGGTCTGGTTTTCTCCTCTCGACTGGAGGATTCCCCCTAACAACTGCCAAAACGGAATAGCTGCTTTTGTACGGAACTAGAATGGAGTGTAACCTTTAAACTTGAAAATCACTCATTACGTAGCGTCTTGACTCACACATTCCAACTTGTTGAGGTCTAACGGTGGGAACGGAGTCTCTTCCAGGAAGAATTAGGGTTTCAAGCGGATCTGCTATTGTGCTGGGGCTACTACACGGTAGACTCGACGCCACACCAACAACTGCATATTTGCTTACCTACAGAGCTAACAAATGTTCAGCCAATTGTGGCTTCTGTCCCCAAGCTAGGAGTAGCAAGGGTAGAGCGGATAGGCTCTCGAGGGTTACATGGCCTACGTTCCCAACTCAACACGTGCTTTATGGAATAGAACACGCCGTGAAAACTGGTCTAGTTAAGCGAGTTTGTATCCAAACGCTGAATGATCCGACAGTTTTTAACGATGTCCTCAGCCTCACAAGGGAGATTCTTTCAAGAGTAGACGTGCCCATCTCCGTCTCTTGCCAGCCCTTCAATTCGGATATGATACAAAAACTGGCTCAAGCAGGTGTTGATCGAATCACAATCCCTCTGGATGCTGCCACCAAAGAGTTGTTTGAACGAGTCAAAGGTCTACAGATTGGAGGCCCATATGTTTGGGAGAAACAGCGTGAACTCTTGCTGGACGCCGTTGAGATTGTGGAAAGAGGCCATGTAGGCACGCATCTCATAGCGGGCCTTGGAGAGACAGAGAAGGAAATTATCGAGACGATTCAGTGGTGCGTTGACCACGGTGTATATCCTGGTTTGTTTGCCTTCACGCCAGTCGCGGGGACTGCGCTGGAAAACAATCCGCAGCCGCCTCTTATCAGTTACAGAAGGATACAGCTCGCTCACTACCTCATAACTCATGGAAAAACGCAGTACAAACAAATGACATTCACGACGGATGGGCATATTGTCGACTTTGGCGTTCCAGAGAAGCTGATGATGCAGGTGATCAGATCAGGGTGCCCCTTTCTGACTTCGGGCTGTCCTGGATGCAACCGACCTTACTACAATGAGAAACCGAGTGGGCCTATCTACAATTTCCCCAGACAACCTCTACAGGAAGAGATTACCATGATCCAGAGACACTTCGGAATTCTACTACCAAAACGTCTTAGGTCTTCTTAATACTAGAAGCAAGACTGTAAGTCCAGCGACCACAGTTGTGCCAGCGAAGACGTACATCAGATTTCGTGGTCCGCCCACTTCACTCGAATACTTCGAATTCAACTCCGTGTAATTGCCGAGCAAAGAGTCATAGGCTTCTTCAAGCTGCTCAAGTTCCACACTTTTCACATACGTCAGTATGAAACCAGCAGGAAGTATCTCATGGCGCGCATTCATGAACTCCCACTTGCATTGAATGATACCATAAGTCAACCCTGGAGAGGTATCGTTGGATATTTCTACTACGTAGTCGATTTCGTGAGGTATCGTTAAGGGGACATTTTTGAGATGCGTTATATTCTTGAGCGAAAGTTTATCTGTCTCGTTTCTGAGGCCGTAGATCTGGATGTAGATGTACTCGACTTCAATCCTCACGGGAGCTTCAGTTTTCACAGTAACGGTTATGTTTTCACCTGGGTAGGCTTGACGAGGCGCTTCAATTCTCAGTCTAAGCCCCCCATATCCCTCCCCATCTCCCAAATCATAAACTATCCACGTTTCATTAGAGGCAGATTCTACGAGGACGCTGCAAGTGCTCAAGAAGAGCACTGCTGAAATCAATAGTGGTGTTAGTGCTCTTTTACAATTCATTCAATTAAACCTCTCAAAATTCGTCACGATTCCAGTTTTGTTCAATTAGAGGATATTTAACAATTGTTATTTGTTTAGACTATACATCCGTATTAGATGGGAAAAACATTCATTGCGACAACGCTTTTGCTACAATTGAAAACTATTACTGTTCGAAAGTGAGCATCTTCAAAGAATTTGGGACCATGCGAATTTATCTTAAGGAGCGGATGAATCGCTGATAGACGTATGCAAAGTAAACGACCGCAAAAAGAGTAAGAAGAACCTCGAACGTCAATATCAGTTGATTTTTTTCCACGGCGAGGAAATAGCCTTGTTGAACGATATCTCTGAAGACCAGTATCTGGAGGAATACGGAACTGCTTAGACAGCCCAAGCCTAGACTATGAAATAGCAGTCGCCAGTTTATCGCTCTATTCTCCAAGGCTCTTCAATACTAACTGCAGGGCCTACGGATTAGTTATACATTATGAATTCGCTCTATGAAACGCAACTTAATGGTTGCAAACATTATTTTCTATTTTAGACATTTGTTCAGACTATCAATGCATAGTCCAAAGTAAATAACGGTTTTCTTTTGACTTCTTTTCCCTGTGGCCGTGTGCCCGTCCGTGGCCGTGCGTGTGTGTATTCCCTGTTTTCAGCGCGCACAATGCGGAAAGCTTATAGGTGTCTCTTTTGCTCTCACCAAGAGTTTGATAGAAGGCGAGAAAACGCAAGCAAATCCATTGTACGTAACTAAACGCTATCTAGAAACGAAAGTTTTGGGAGATTAGGAAAACGGACACACTTGTCATAGTGCCTATAATTTTGATATTAGCCTTTGTCTTCAGCGAAGTGTTTAGGAAAGTTGGCTTTCCACCAGTTGTCGGACAAATTCTTGCAGGAATGTTGTTTGGCATTTCTGTGATTAGGAGTGCATTGTTTGATGAACCATCTCTTATGATAATCGATTTCTTGTCTGTTCTTGGAATAGTGTTTCTTTTGTTTTTGGCTGGATTGGAAATAGACATTGAGAAGATAAAGGAGACTTCGAGAGATTCAATTCTCATATCTTTGAGTTCGGCCCTTCTTCCTTTCTTTCTTGGCTTTTCCTTTCTTTTAGTGTTCTTTCCAGAATACGGCTTCTTGACAGCTCTGATTTTTGGCGGTGCTCTAATGGTCACTTCTGAAGGAACGAAAGTTAAGGTGCTTATAGACATGAATAAGTTAAACACTCGATTAGGAGCAGTGATGCTCGCCGCTGGAGCGATTGATGACATATTCGAAGTTTCATTCCTAGCTCTTGTAGTGGCGATGGCTCATGGAGGTGGTTTTGTGGAGCTAGCCATAATTCCTCTAGAACTTATAGCCTTCATTGCCATTGCGTTTGTATCCTTTAAGGTGATTTCTAAAGTGTTTCGTTATCTGGACAATAATGGCAGTGATGAGACTGAGCTTTTTTCTATGGTAGTGATTTTTGTTTTGGTTCTTGCTGCCTTGTCTCAAACTCTGGAATTAGGTTATTTAATCGGGGCTATCATCGGCGGTTTCCTTATACAGATTTCAATGAAAGGCATTCAAAAAAAGCGTAGGGAGGATATGATTAGGATGACTAAAACCATTACTTTAGCTTTTATTGTTCCCTTTTTCTTCGTATATGCTGGTTTGAATTTCGAGTTGGAAAGCCTATCTTCAAACATATTTCTTCTTGTTGTGACGGTTGCTATTGCTTTTCTTGGAAAGATTGTTGGCACTTTGATAACGAAACCTATCTCAACATTAAGTCTTAAACAACTATACTATGTGGGTTGGGCAATGAACTCAAGAGGAGCGGCTGAGATGGTAATTGCCCTAATAGCTAAGCAGTTTGGCTTGATTCCCCCCGAGGTTTTTTCTGCTCTCTTGCTCATGACAATAGTAACAACATTCACTTTCCCATTTGCGCTCGCAAGAGGAATAAAGAGGAATCCCAGACTAATGGAAGGCTAGAACATTGAAAGCTAACCTTATCCCGCCGCATTGTGCGCGCTGAAAACAGGGAATACACACACGC
>Ga0209636_10008502_pt1 | contig 10456 bp, 9 predicted proteins | sample DeeMarSWOR152_54_FD_187464 | JGI IMG/M metagenome (GOLD analysis project Ga0209636, IMG submission 187464) | Marine sediment microbial communities from White Oak River estuary, North Carolina - WOR-1-52-54 (SPAdes) (version 2) | ecosystem: Environmental > Aquatic > Marine > Intertidal zone >... | reverse complement strand
CCCTTGGAACCACCCTTGAAAACATCCCAAAGAAGCCTAGACACAATAGAACGCATAGCCTTAAGTCTCGGCATGAGCCTAGCCCTAGTTCCAATAGTCGGCTTAATGTTAAACTACACTCCATGGGGCATACGCTTAACCCCAATCGTTCTAAGCCTACTCGCACTAACCGTAATCTTCGCCACGGCAGCAATAATAAGAGAACACCAAGCCAAATCGAAAACTGAAGACTCGAAACCAAAGTGAGACATTGTCATGACCGATGAACTAGTCAAAGTTGCAGAAGACTCCGCCCGCGGCGGCTTCTTCCTAATGTCCGGAACAGCCCTCTCAACAGTCATCCTCGCAATAGCGTCAATCCTAGTCGCAAGGTTTCTAGGCCCTGATCTTTATGGGCAATACACTTTGGCGCTCGTTGCACCTCAGCTTCTTTACTTGTTCACAGACCTAGGCATAGACCAGGGCATAATAAAATTCACAGCCAGCCTCCGCGCCAAAGGCGAAACCGACCGCTCAACAAAAATAATCCGTCATGGACTGCTGATCAAAGCGTTCACAGGAACATTAATGTTCACCGTAAACTATGCTCTTGCAGACTTTTTCGCTTCATTCCTGCTCCAGAGACCTGATTTAGCCTTCTACATCAGAATAGCATCCACTGCAATCCTTTTCCAAGTGATATTCTCAACTGCAGCCTCCGCCTTCGTAGGCTTAGACAAAACAGAATACAACGCGCTTACGACAAACATACAGGCAATCGCCAAAGCAGTAATATCCATCACACTTGTCCTTGCAGGCTTCAGCGTCGCAGGCGCCATAATCGGCCACGTAACGGGTTACGTAGCTGCGGCAGCTGTAAGCATGTTCATTCTTCTTTTCATGCTCCGCGAGAAGCAAAACGTCAAAAACAGTCCAAGCTTCACGGGTAACCTCAAGACGCTGATGCATTATGGTGCTCCACTCTACATGTCCCTTTTACTGATGGGCTTCATTCCACTTTTCAAAAACGTCATGCTTGCCATCTTCACCTCAGACGCAGATGTCGGAAACTACAAGGCAGCCACAAACTTCGCCGTGCTAATGACAGTTATGGCAGCGCCGATCGCAACTGCATTGTTTCTTGCATTTTCAAAGCTTGAATCCTCAACAGACCAAAAAATTAAAACTTTCTTCAAACTTGCAAACAAATACACCGTCATACTAATAATACCCACAACAATCCTGATCATAATCTTCTCAAAGGAAATAGTGCAAATAGTATACGGCTTAACATACCAATCCGCCCCTTTATTCTTGGCAATATACTGCCTCCTGTACTTCCTCGTGGGAATAGGCTACCTCACTCTAACAAGCTTCTTCAACGGTCTAGGCGAAACGAAAACAACCCTAAAAGTAAGCCTTATCACCTTCCTCACCCTCGCCGTTCTCTCTCCCATTCTAACAAAAACCTACAACGTAATAGGCTTAATCACCGCTTTTCTAATCGCAACCACAACTGGCACAGCATACGCTTTATACACTGCAAGAAAAAAATTTAATATCGAATTTGACTCTAAAGCATTAACAAAAATCTACCTAATCTCAATAGCATCAAGCATGCTTCCAATACTAATCCTTCAAAAGCCACTTCTTCCAAAATACCTTAACCTTACAGCAGCCGCCCTCCTATACCTATTTACGTACATAACCCTAATCCCAGCAACGACAACCGTAAACCAAACTGAACTAGCAACAGCAACCCGCGTACTTCAAAAAATCAAACCACTAAAACCACTAATCAACCCAATAATCAAATATCAACAAAAAATCCTCCAGATAAACCATACCCGAAAAACTTAAAAATCAAAAATATTTGTCGCACACTTGCGCGCGAATGCTGAAAAAAGACCACCGAGAAGTATTCACCACTTCAATGTAAGGTTGTGCTTAGAGACATAATCGCCAAAACGTAGACAACATGTTCTCACCTGCACCACAAACAAGCAGTAGAAGCGGCCACCTATAAAGCCAACAGCAATCACATAACGGCGCACGCGCCGCGATTTTAAATATTTATTCTAAATTCACAAAAGCTTTACACAGCATCCACCCTCTGGCCTCAATACAAAAGGCCACGGTGGAAATAAAAATATGCGCAATCGAGCAATCACTTTAATACTTTTACCTGTAATCATCTTCCTCTGGACAATAGGATGGAGCCTCTTTTGGATAGGCTCCCAAAACAAAAGAAAATAGACGAACAAACATAATAAACGTAATTTGCTAGGAAAACCGTGCCAAGGCGCGCCATTCACCTACTGTCTCTCCATCCTAAAGGTCAAAGCAAGAAAAGATGATACACAACGATAAATAACTCCCAAGTAGTCGAACCAGATCCAATGGTTGATCACGAACAAAAACCTTATAACGCCTTAACAACGCTTCTATAATAAAGATACATGAGTGTTTATAAAGGAGCCTCAGAAAGGTAACTTAGAGGAGAAAGGATAAATATGAAAAAGAAAATCCCCATCGCAATCCTAACAGTAATAACGTTCGCTGTATTTGTCAGCGTTGCAAAAGCACAAATTGTAGCCCAAATCGAGGTTAAAGATGGTAAAAATGGTAACAGCATCAGCGATGTAACTGTACCTCTCTACACGGTTGCTTACATATACGGCACTTATCAGGATCTTGGTGGAAATGCGCCCGCCTCAGCCGTAATGATTGTACGCTTTGACGGCGACGGATCAGGCTGGGTTTACAAAGATACTTTGTTCACCGGCACCGTAATCGACGGGGAGACCATAGAGAGAACCTACACCATGACAGAACTCGGGTCCTACCAATTCATATGGAGATGCGAACAAGAGGGCGCAGGCACCTCTGGAATATCGATAAGTTGCACAAACGAGGTGGCAACAGACCGCGTCGTCACCTTCGTCATTCCCGAACCTGGAACCCTCGCAGGACTCATAACGGCGTTGTCAGCACTCGGCCTCTTAGCCTTCAAAAAGTTACGTACAAAATAGCAAACAGACACGAAACTGCCTCTAGGGGATATAGCAGTCCAGAAAGGTGCCCCAGTGAGGGTCTTCCCCTATCTCGTTATTTATTTTACTAACTGCTTCTTCCATCGACAGCCCCTCTACATATAGAGCTCTAACAAGATGCAGAATCGTCTCGTCCGAGTGAGACAACAACACAGGCCCATTCCAAGCTATATACCCAACTGCGCCCTGATTTATGAACTCTTGAGCTATCAACGGGTCTAGAGCCCCATCACAACCCATAGCTATAACAAGCGCACCGTCAAATTTTCCCGCCATAAGCCTCTTTATGAAACCCCAATTGACAGCAAAGACAGACTGTGAATCCTCTGTCGCATAAGCTTCCTTGACCAGCAGAAAACTCTGCTCTTGCACATACTTTCCAGATGAATATGGCTCAGAGGTGAAGAGGTAAAGCTCGTTCCTGCTCGACAACGCACTATGCATCCTCAAAACAATTAAACTGTACCCGCTCACTAATCTTTTCAAAAACTCAACAGTCACCTCTTCTCCTTGGTAAACATCAACTTGAAAGCCCACCAAACCCAAAGTGTCTTCAAAAGATCTCGTAAAATCCGCATTTGGATGCGTAACGTACAAGGCATCAATCAAAGCCGCCCTAAGCAAACCACCGCTTGAACCATCATACTCTTCTTTAACCGCTGATTCAGAGCTGGAAAAAAAATCCACCAAGGCATAGGAAAAGAAGGCGACCAAAGACAAAATCAGAACGAAAGTCACAACACCAGAGAGAATACCCACCCCTTTCTTAAGCAAAAGCTTCATCCTTAATTCCTCCAGGTTTATCCTTAACTATCGCATATCCCACAGAGCGAAACATACAATCTACAATACTGGTTTCCCTAGGACTCAGCTTTCCTAGAACGCCAAACCACGGGAACTGTTATCAGCAAAGCCACCACAACTGAGCCGATCAACGGTAACGCGACCATCCCCGTCGGATTTGAATCCACTACATAGCCACCCACAGTAACACATTCATATATTCTGACACGTATCTTACAATCATTGTTACCGTAATCGCCATCCATCCAATCCACAATTTCAAAACTCAACGCCGCCCCTTCTCCATAACGGTAGATGCTGTAGGTGTGGCCTGTTTCTCCGTTGCTGAAATCCCCCCAATTCACATCCGTCTCGTTGATCTGCAGAAACGAGTGGCCGTCGGGAGCGGGAAAATGGTTTCCCCAATACCATGAGTCGGAACCATCCGTGGTATAATACTGAGCATCCGCCGCCAGATTGTTAAAGTAATCATCGTAGAACCAAACCTCGTCCGCCACGATACGATACAATTTCCCTTCCTCCAATACCGGAGAGACAACCTCACCTCCAGTTCCCAACACATACTCATCCCAAATCAGCACCTCATCAGCCAGAACCGGCGACACCGTAACAATTAACATGCCTATGAAAAACAGAAGGAACGAAACCAGGATCTTCCTTACACAAACTTCCATAAACAACCCCTCACATACGAAATCAATTCTACTCTTCTGCTATCTATCCATATAAAAAGTTTCCGCTCAACTAAGGTTTTTACAAACCTTCTTGCACTCTCGCTATTACTCTGTCATCCTCCTATAGGAATCTCAACACACAACACGCTAGTAGAAAAGAGAAACGGAAAAACCAAACAACACAAAATCGCCCTTAACGAAAACTGAAAACTTCAACAAACATAAAACAACCATCATAACTTCCTCATAAACCTCCCTATTGACGCCTTATTCAGCCGAACCAAAAAGCCGGCAAGTCGTCAATACCTAATCAAGACAATCTCACTTAGTGTGCGATAATTAAAGTATTGCTTAATCGTTCAACACGTATACATAAGATTTATTAAAGTCCAGAACCGTTAAAGTAATAGATATGTCAAAAATCATACATATTGTATCTATGTAAAACTCTGAAACAGTTCAACACAAAAACAAAAGAAAAGGATCCAAAATGAAAAAATACCAAACAATCATAATGTTCCTCTCAACACTCTCCGCAGCTTTATTTCTACCAACCGCCGACATCATCACAAACCAAACCCTTGACAGATTACCAAAAGAATCAGGCCCCATATCCAGCGCAGTCAGAACAATCAACATCGACGGCGACGTTTCACTATCCGAAGCCCAGGACAGAATCCACTGGAACCCCCACTCTATAGGATACACAACCAACACAGCTTGGAACGTCACCTTCAAAGAAGAATCAGAACTCTTCCTCAAGACAACCACAGATGAAGCTGGACACGTCGCAACCGGCTCATGGTGGACAACCAGCTTTAATCCAGGCAAGAAACTTCCGCTCTACATCTCAAAACCAATGAAACTCAGGGTAAGCTTCCGCGTGAACGTCGCCACCGTCTATTACAAAGCAAGCGATGAGTGGTTGAGAATTGCCTTAGCCTGTGCTGTTCAACGTAGCGACGGCTCAGTTGTCTACACTGAGATGGACTTCTGGGACAGCCCAAACACGCTTAGACACCCATCTGGGAACATCAGATTTGGAGGCGATGTAGTTTATCGAGGCGGAGATGTCGTCGAATATAAAATCGATCAACTCATCATAGGCGAGTGGACGAACTATTCGCTGGATTTGACGCAGTTCATCAATCGAGCATGGTCCATCGAGCCCGGAGACATGCTTGAAAGCGTATACGTGGTAGTTGAGACAATGGGGGTTTCCGTCGAGGTTTCAATGAAAGTTGATGATCTATGGATAACACAAGTTGAATGAAGCAACAACGCCGAAGGCGGTTCCTATTTAGTTAATCCTACTGGTGCAGTAAACTTGTAGAAGACTTTTTTCGCCACAAAGAGAGCCCAGCTGGCAACGTCTAGGGGTTTCAGCTTGGTTTTCCCGTTGTCTCGATCTCTAAAGGCAATAGGAACTTCCTCCACTGTGAAATCATGTTTTCTAGCCACAAATATTGCTTCAACAACCCAGTCGAAGCCTTTACAGTTCGCAGAATTAACAATCTTTTCGGCGCATTTTCTGGAATAAACCCTGAAATTGCTAGTATAATCATATATGAGCTTTCCAAAAAGCAGTCGACAAACAAGATTAGCCACATAGCTCGTCAATCTTCTTGTGAAACCCCAACCATTTGCGCTCCCGTTTTCAATATATCGGCTTCCCTGAACAAGATCTGCGTGTTCAGATGCTGACAGAAGTTTAGGGATATCACTTGGACTGTGCGACAAGTCTCCGTCTAATGTAATGATTCTGTCAACATCATCCATCATGAGGGCAACTTTTAAACCTTCCAAAACAGCTGATCCTAATCCAAACTTTCCTGTTCTACGTCGGACGATAATATTCCCATAAACACGGTTCAGTCTCTCAGCAACCCGCGCCGTCTTATCTGGACTATCGTCATCCACAATCACAAGCCTAAAGTCCCAGTTACGTAGTGCCTTTTCGATTTCCGCAAAAAGCTTTGGTAGGTTTCCAGCCTCATTATAGGTAGGCACCACCACGCAGAGTTTGTTCATCTCAACTCCTCACATATTGGTTGGGCTTCAACATATTTTGTTGACTTTATAACGGGCCAGACCCCGTACCGACGATGAAAAACATGATCGAGGATAGACAACAAGTAAATCCAAGCTTCAATCATTATGGCGATTAGTAAATAACCTGTCTCGCTGGGTTTTTCAACGATCTCTTCAGCTAACACTTTGATCACGAGGCTTGGCTCAGAGAGGACCATGGTGTCTAATACCGTCGGGTATTCACCTGTAAGCTTCTTCGTCTGAAAATGTCCGTAAAGCCATCGTCTCCTCTGATTCACGTAATCGACAAGGTTGGAAGGCAGTAGATTGTAACAGATTGCTTTTGGAGCGAACTTTATCAAACCCTTCTTTTTGGCTAGAATGGCAATGTAAGCATCATCAACGGCGCATCCGTCAGGGATCGCTGTCTTAACGTTGCTTCTTATAGCCATAAACTCTCCACTGCAGTGAGCTGCTAGACCGCTGTCGTTAAGCTTTTGCATGAGTCTTCCCCAAAGCCTGTACGTCATCTTTGCTAAGTAGCCCATAAAGCCCTTAGGTGTCTTCTGAGGATTCTGCATGGGACATCCGCTCACTGCAGATATATTCTTGCTCTTAAAAGGGGTAAGAAGATTAAACAGGGCGCCATCTGCAGGGAAGACATCTGCTGGAACCAAGACAATGTAGTCTCCAGATGAAGCCTCAAAAGCTTTGTTCAATGCGGATGCCTTACCCAACCTCTTTGCTTCGTTGATGAGTCTAATCTCGGCGTTTCCAGCCATGTGTTGTTTCACAACATCAACAGTCCTATCTGTACATCCCGAAGCCACAACAATAATTTCGCGATCCTGAATCTCGGGGGGAGCCCTTTGATGTGCCAGATTCGCCAAAAGATGCCCAATCGATTTTTCCTCGTTGTAGGCACAAATAACTATGCTTAACCTCATGCTCGAGCCACTTCCTCCCAAGTCTCTTGCAGTTCGGTAGCTAGCTTGTCATAAGTGCAGTTTTCAAGTACAAACCGCGCTCCGTCCTCGGCGACTTGATCCATATCTTCCCGCTCTTTCAACAAGGTTAGAACTTCTGCCGCAGCCTTATCGACATCATTTGATAATAGGAAACCGTAAGTTCCATGCAGAGGCGTCTTAGGCGACGCCTTAAATGCTGCAACTGGAGTGCCGCACGCGAGACTCTCCTGTATGGCACCATCAAACCATCCATCTATGTCGTAAATGCGAATAGGCGAAAAAGCCAATGCTGAGGCTTGATAATACTTAGCCAGTTCGTCGTGAGGCACGTAGCCATGAAAAGCAACATTGTTTTTTAGTCCTAACTTACGAGTTAGACGACAATAGTAGTGTAGGCCAGGTCCGTCTCCCACCACATCTAAGGCCACATCTTTTGACTGCCGTAAAATGCTTCGTAAAAGGAAAATCAGAAAGAAGGGAGATTTTTCTCCATAAGCCATTTTCGGTTCAGGAATTCTGCCAATATATAATAAACGGTTCGATTCACAGCGTCTTCGACGTCTAAAAACTTGAGGATTGAAGCCTGGAACAGGCACCTTGACGGCTTTTTCCTCGACCTTTAGTTTCCTGTAAAGTGTTTTTTCAGGCTTGTAACTGTAAAGAATTCGATCAGCATTTTTAAGCGCAAACAGACATGGCAAATATAGCCACTTCCGCAGAGAACTGTTATTGTAACCATGAAGCTGCACGATCAAAGGTCGCTTAAGCCTTTCTTTAACAAAAACTGCAGTGTACGGAAAAGAAAACAGATAGTAATTGTGAAAATGCACTAGATCCGGCTGATCGGTCAATGTTTCACGCATAATTAACTCTGGGTTGTGATCGTTGCCGAAACGTAAAAATGGTGGAAAACGAAAAGTCACTGGAAAGATTTTAACCTTGCCAAGACCATTCAGTCGGTAAATCTGTCGAGATTTCACTTGCTGATGGAATGTGTAGAGCGAGGGTTCAAAGCCCTTCTGCATACAAAAACGGAGGTACTGAAGCGAAAAATGGTGTCTCATAAGTTTGTCTTTAACCGTCCAGCCGCTGAAGCGTTCATCGTGTAAAAGGAGCATTAGAACCCTCATGACCGCCACCTCAACTTCCTAGCTATGTAATTCCACGACAAAGCAAGCCAGCTAAACGTCAGCAAAGTCATCAGCAGTAATCGAGTCCACCCGAGGGGACCATCGGCGAAAGAAGAGGCAATGTCAAGTGTCCACGGGTATGGAAGCCAAAGGAAAGCTATTGCAGGCACATGTACTATCACAAAGCTGAAGAGCAACATCCAAAGCAGCTGAACTTTTCCAAACTCTTGAGGGTTCTGCATAAAAACACTCAGAGCTAGAAACGCAAACAGGAAAGTGATGTTCTGTTCAGAAACCCAAACACGTGTGGTAAACAGGGTAAGCAAAAGAAGGAGGGACCATTGGACAGTTAACGCGAAATCAACATTTCGTGTGCGAATGCGCAAAAGCAACACGTAGATGATAATGCACGCTGGAATCCAAACATAAATGAAAACTGATGGCAGTTGAAGCGTTCCATCTACCAAGACATTCAAGAGTGTAAAGGCGTTAAACGGACTAGCTGCTCCGTAAGGAAGCGCCATCTGGCTGTCATACGAGGGATTTGTCGTGGTAATGTGATGTGTCAAGGCGTTGTAAAGGTTAGAAAATGGCCAGCCGAACACGACCATTGGAACAACCGTGAAAACGCTTGTAAGAACGATTGTAGACAAGAAAAACTGATAGGCAACCTTCGGGCCTCTGTTTGACTTATGGAGAAGTACAGAATATAGGGGAGCCAGCGTAAGCGGAAACAGTTTAAGAACAGAGGCGACTGACAGAGATAATGAGGAAAGCTTCCAATGATTCTTAAGAATGTAAGCGGAAGACAAGGCGAATAACAGTGCTAGGATGTCAAACATGCCCCAAACCGTACCCACAGCGATTATGAAGGGACAAAACAAAAATAGAAGAAAGGCTTTAGACGCGACCTTTTCGTTTATTTGTGCCTTCAGAATTTTATAGACCAAGATAGCAATGGCCAGTTCCGCCAATATTGTAGGCATCTTCAATGCAAGAACGTAAACGTATAGGTTATTCGGAGCAACCGCTGAAGAAAACGAATACATCAGACCGCTGACAAGTCCCCATGGTGGCGGGTAACCTATACCTGGAAAAGTTCCGTAAAGATGCGGATGTGGTGTCGCAGCGAATAAATTCTGTAGAATATACTGTCCATACGGCGTGATCCCTTTTGTCACAGCTACCCCCACCGCCATGAAAACCCTCATGTCAAAGGGATGACTGAGAAATGGTGCCAATAGAAGTCGGAGAAACAGACCCGCTGCTAAATAACCACGTTTCGGTAGGTTGCTTAGCAAAGAGTTTTTTGAATTCATGCGAATCAAACCGCAGGCATAGCTTGCCGATTAGTCATCTTAATCGAGAAAAGTATTAAGTATTATGTATTACTAATCAATACGTCTAACTCCGAAGAACCTTGAATCCAAAACAAGACACACAGAACAAACATACAGACCATCCTCGACTAGCTAGAGTTCACTTCTATAGTTACACTAAAGTCCGTTATTCCACCCACCAACGAATCCACAGTCAAAATCAAAACGACAGTCACTATCTGCCCAGGCTCGACCGTAACTTCTGTGTAGTTCCACTCAACCGTCAAATAGCTTGAAGCTACAGTAGGGTACCAGTCATAAACGTTCAAAACAAGAACCGTTCCATTTTCACCCTCGTTTCTAACGTAAACCGTCACGCTCTTTGACTCACCAGGCAACAGAGTTCCCCAATCTATCGACTCCACTCGGCTCATACATTCAACATCCCAGTAAACATCAATGCTTTCACCGAATCCTACTGATTCCGCAACACTAATC
>Ga0209636_10008500_pt1 | contig 10457 bp, 6 predicted proteins | sample DeeMarSWOR152_54_FD_187464 | JGI IMG/M metagenome (GOLD analysis project Ga0209636, IMG submission 187464) | Marine sediment microbial communities from White Oak River estuary, North Carolina - WOR-1-52-54 (SPAdes) (version 2) | ecosystem: Environmental > Aquatic > Marine > Intertidal zone >... | reverse complement strand
TATGCTTATACGGATGATATTAACGAAGAGAAACTTTTAAGAGCAGCAGAAGTTGCTTCCTATGTGGCCCAGGGCACTGAAGTCACCGGTCCAGTAGATGTTCAAGAAACCAAAAGGAAGTCTTTCATCTCTGTCAAGCTTCCTCTTGAGGAAGTGGCAGAGAAAAAGCGCCTTGAAGTGATAAATCGAGCCAACCAGGCCGCTCTCGAATATGACCCAAAAATCAAGCTGGCCATCATCAATTATTACGATGAAATTCGAGGAAGAACCATTGCCAATAGCGAAGGGCTTCTGCTGAGTGATGAACTGCCCTTGTTATTTTTTATTGTCCAAACTCTAGGGGTCGGGGAAAACACGCGTCACATGGGTAGAGAAAGGCTGAGCCGGCATTCTGGCTTTGAAATGTTTGATGAAGTGACTCCCGAAGAAGTTGCCCGAAGGGCTGCCAGGGAGTCAGTGGCCATGCTCGAAGCTGAAGATGCTCCAGCAGGAAAAATGGATGTGGTTATGGAGAACGGATGGGGAGGAGTGCTGGTTCATGAAGCTGTTGGTCATCCCCTAGAAGCTGACAATATCGCCAAAAAGATCGGTGCCTTTACAGGCAAACTAGGGGAAAAAGTCGCCAGTGATGTCTTCACCATGGTCGACGATGGGACTTTGCCTAATCGCCGGGGGACCACCAATTTCGATGATGAGGGAACTCAGATGAAACGCAATGTGCTGATTAAGGAGGGAGTGCTGGTGAAGTACATGACTGATATTCTCTCAGCCAAACAGCTAAACATGGAGCGCACCGGAAATGGCAGGCGGGAAAGTTTTCGCTATATTCCTATTCCTCGTATGACAAACACTTTCATCGAGAAAGGAAAAGATCAGCCCGAGGACATTCTGGCCTCGACCAAAAGCGGAATTTACATTCAGAGCCTAAGCGGAGGCAGTGTCAACCCGATAACTGGTATGTTCAATTTCACCTGTCGTGAAGTTTACCTGATTGAAAACGGGAAGAAGACGACTCCGGTTAAAGGCGCAACCTTGGTCGGAAGCTGCCTGGACATCATCTCGAATATAGACGCAGTCGGGAATGACCTGGATTTTGGTCCTGGAATCTGTGGTAAAGGACAAATTGCTGAAGTCTCGGCCGGACAGCCAACGGTGAGGATTCGCGGTATAAATGTCGGTGGAACTCGAGCGAGAAGAAAGGCCTAAGAAAGGAGATCATCATGGATTATAAAGGATTAGCCGAACAGCTGGTTAAGCAATGTTTAAAAAAAGGTGCAGATACGGCCGAGGTCTTCATTGAGTCCGGAAGCAACCTCAGCCTACGGGTGCGCAACGGGGAAATTGAGACAGTCCAGGAAGCAGCCACTCATGGTGTGGGCTTTAGAGTCTTCGTAAAAGGGAGGATGGCTTTCTCTAGTTGTAATGATTTTTCGGGCCCAGCTTTGGATAACGCCATGAGTAGCGCGGTCATGTTTGCTAGAAACACAACTCCTGACCCCAACAACGTCATTCCCGATGATAAAGGGATGACAAGTATTCCTGATCTCTATGATCCTCAAATCGGTCAAATCCCTATGGATAAGAAAATCGAGTTAGCAAAGAAAGTTGAAGAATTGGCCATGAAAGATTCTCGAATATCCAAAAGCGCTGGAGCAAGATACGGAGAAGAAGAAGGCGAAATTTTTCTGGCAAATTCAAATGGTTTGCTGAAGAGTTATAAGATGTCTACTTGCTCCCTAGGTGTTTCTGTGGTGGCTGAAAAAGACGATCAGAAGTCCTCGGGAAGCGAATTCTGCTCCAGACGTTTTTTCTCTGACATGAAGTCCCCTGAAGAAATTGGCAAAAAGGCAGCCCAGGAAGCTTACCAAATGCTCGACCCCAAGATGGTGAAAACACAAAAAGCTGCAGCTATCTTTGATCCTGATGTGGCTCGAGCAATCTTGGGAGGGATTCTGGCAGCTATAAACGGTGAACGTGTTCTTCAAGGAGCCAGCTTTTTAACAAAGAAAATGGACCAAAGGATTGGCTCTGAGCTGGTTACACTCATTGATGACGGCACTAGACCTAGAGGAATGGCCAGTGCGCCTTTTGATGGTGAAGGCGTCCCCACCCAAAAAAGAACGATTATCGATAAAGGAATACTGAAAGGTTTCATGTACAACACGATTGTTGCTAAAAGAGCCGGAGTCAAAAGTTCGGGAAATGCTTCTAGAAGAGGGTTCGCTGAAATTCCTGGAATCGGACCCCATAACTTCTATATTGAAGCCGGCGGAAGTTCTCCAGAAAAAATCATCAAGGCCACTGAAAAAGGTCTTCTTCTCAAGGGGATTACTGGATATGGCATCAATCCTGTCAATGGAAACTTTAGCGGAGGGGCCTCAGGATTCTGGGTGGAAAATGGGAAAATTGCCTTTCCAGTTAAAGGCCTGACAGTTGCTGGTACAGCCCTGGAAATGCTTAACAGCATCGATATGGTGGGAAACGACCTGGACTTGAATAGAAGCTTCACTTCTCCCACTTTCCGCATTAAATTGATACAGATAGGGGGAGAGTAGAAAGGCAAAAGGCCCCCTGGAACAAGGCATTCCCCTCGATTTCGCCACTGAAGTCAAAAAGAATTCCCTCTATTTTTCAGGGCTATTTCCTTGCAACTCTCTTCTATTTGGCTTTTTTCAGGAAGGCTATGCCCACGACTCCTGGACCGGCATGGACGCCCAGAACAGGAGAAGCATTCATAACCATAGTCACTTCCTTTCCCAGTCTTTCCTTTATTCTCTTGGCAATTCCCATCCCCAGATGAAGAGCATTGGTGTGAGCCACTGCGGTCGAAATTTCAATTCCTTCTTTCTCAGCTATTGCTGAAATTTTTTCTAAAGCCATAGCAAAGATTTTTTGTTCTAACTTTTTCTTGCCTCTTGTCTTTCCTATGGGCACCAGTGAACCTTCTTGGTCTATAGAGAGTATCGGATTGATGTTGAGAATTCTGGCTATAAGCCCTTTGGCTTTGGAAACTCTACCTCCTTTGACTAAATATTGAATAGTTGGAAAACCAATAAAAATTTCTACCTCTTCAACAGCTTTCTCAATCCGCTCCTTCACGCCTTCATAATCTATACCTCGCTTGGCAGCCGTAATTCCTTCTATCATTATCAAGCCCAAACCGACCGATATATTTTTTCCATCAAGGACTTTGATCATTTCGGGATCAATATTATGAGCTGCCTGAAAGGCCGTTTGGTATGTTCCGCTGAGCTTTCCCGAGACTTGGAGGGAAACGATTGAACGGTAATGAACAAGAAGATGTTCGAAAAACTGAGTAAAATCCATCAGACTGGGTTGGGATGTCTTGGGCAGCCTAGGGGAAGTATGCAGTATCTGGTAGAATTCCTCGGGTATAACATCCACTTTATCTATGTATATTCTATCCATTGCCTGAAATTTCACTGGGATGAAATAGAGATCATTTTCTTCTATGTAGTTATCAGGCATATCACAGGTTGTATCTGCCGTTAAAGCTAAGGCCTTCTTATCTGAAATTGGAAGATCAGGAGCAAATTTGAAAACTTTCTTTGAAGAAACCTCTCCGAATTGAGCAGCACAGGAAAACACATCCTCAGGGTTGTTGGTTTTTAAGTGAATCTTAGCAAAATTCAAAGAACCATAGAAGATTAAATCCTGGCCAAGAGAATTCAACTTTTCGATCAATCTCGAGCGGTCGAGTTTCTTTTTCCGCAGGCAACATTCAGCACAGAATTTTAATTCCCCCTCCAGATCTTTCTTCTCCAAAGGGACAAGAATCTTCTTTTCTTTGAATGCCTCGTCCGGGTATTCGCCCTTTTCCATAAAATGGATCAAGCCCTCCAGAAAATAAACAAAGGCTTTTCCTCCAGCATCCACCACCTTGTGTTTCCGTAATACTTCGAGCTTCTGAGGCGTCTCTTCAAGAGCTGCAACCGCAGTTTTTAATGACTCACGGAAGAGAATAATAAAATCATCGATCGCCGGAGATTGTTTTCTCAACTCGTCAGACCACTCTTTCATGACCGTTAAGACTGTTCCTTCTTGAGGGTCGCTGATAGCCTCATAAGCTCTGCTGACAGCTTGAGCGGAGGCTTGAGCAAATTCCTCGGGTAAAGCCCTTTTATATCCCTTAAGCCTCTCGGCAAAACCGGCCAAGAACTGGGCAAAAATGATTCCTGAATAGCCCAGCGCTGAAGCGACAGCCTCTTCAGCCATTTTTTGACTGTTTTCGCCAATAGACTTGGAGGAGATGGGGAATTTTCCCAGCAAGGGAGATAAGGTCTTTTTTAGGTTTGCTCCTGTATCCTTGTCAGGAATAGGGAAGACATTTATTTTATTAAGCTCTTTCTCATGAACAATGATTTCTCTGCAGCCGGCAAGAAGAGCCTGCTGGTAAAGAAGACCATCAAGATAATCGATTTTTTGGAGATTTGATTTTTTCAATTTTATTGTATCCCTTTAAATCAAGTTTTTAATGATTTCCATTCATTTTTCTGGTTGAGAATTTTCGATCTTGGTAGAAATTCACTCGAAAAGAAATAGATTTTCGAGGGATCATCATGAAAGACTCATTCAACTCGATACCAATCTTTTGGGTGGGAAGCATCTTGAAAATGAATTTTTGTTCCTTCAAATCCCATTCTCTGTAGCCTGGACTGAACCTTTTACTGGGCCACAAGTTCATCTTTACGGCTTCTTCAGCGATGATTTTGTCCGATTGATGGCTACTTCCTCAACCGCCTCAGAACCTATAGAATCTAGAATTAGAGCCTTAAGGAGGTCATTCTTCTTGGTAAGATCTTCAACTTCTTTCTCTAGCCCTGGGCCAATGGTACAAACGCAGAGAGCTACTTTTACAGCCTCTTTAAAAACAGGATGCTTATTCGTCTCTTCATAATCAATGATCGTATAGAGAGATACAGGTTTTAGGAGATAACCCAGCTTGTTCTTTTCTTCAATAATGAGTTTGGCTAAGGAACTGTTTTCTGTCTTTCTTTGGTGCCCCATCAACCTTGAGATCCTCTTCTCCCGCAATTCTATTTTGAAATCCCTGTTCTCTTTTACAATCCGGGACATGCCTATATTCTCATTGATTATTTCTGCTCTGGCAAGTCAAAAATACGGTTTGTAAGCATCTTTTTTTCAGTGATAGGTAATGCTTTTAGAAATGGTTGTAGCGACCATTACCTACGATTTTGACATCATATTTCAGCCGTGGTATAAGTTTTTTATCAGAATGAGACGATAAATGAGTGAACAGCCAAAAAAATTGCAGCTGGCCGATGAAAAAAAATTCCTATCCCTTCATGTGGGCACTCTTGAAGATGATATAAAAAGGTATAAACATATCTATTCAAGATTATGGTGGGATTCAGGAACCGAGTTTCCCTGGTTCAAAAAAAAATACAGTAAGGCTGAACAAAGAAAAATAGAAAACGAACTCTCCAGGTTTGTCGATGAAGTTTCAATCAAACTCAAGGATTATTCTCCAGAAAAAGACAAACAGAAAGTCTGGATAGAAGATTTTATAGCAGGGCTTAAAAAATGCGGAAGACAGATTTTGGAGCTTTCTGATTTTTATCTCGACTCGATATTCAATGAGAGCTATACAGACTCAACCAGGCAGTTTATAGAGAAGGTTAAGAATTTTGACCCTTCGCTCAGGATAGAGGATGTGTATCAAGCCCTGAGAAATGTCTGGATTATGAATTCTCTGCAAGTCTATTTGAATCTTGATATCGAGCATTCTGATGAAATTTTTGCTTACAGTCTGATCTACCCCTATACCGATAATGTCTTAGATGATGTTTCAGAATCCTTAGAAAAGAAGCTCTCCTTGACCCTGAATCTAAGGGACTGGTTAGAGGGCCGGCCTTCTCCTTTTCATAACTCTCAGGAAGAAAAAATATTCAGGCTGATAAAAATCATTGAAAAACAGTACGGAAGAGACGTGTTTCCTTCCGTTTACCAGAGCTTGTTGGCCATCTTCAACGCCCAGATCAAAAGCCTCCTTTTGCAGAGAAAGCACAGCTTGCCCTACGAAACAGATATTCTTGATATCAGCTTTGAAAAGGGAGGGGCATCTGTTCTAGCTGACGGGTATCTCGTCAGCGGAAACCTTGAGGGGGATCAGGCTGAATTCTGTTTCGGTTTTGGTGTTTTCTTACAGCTGGCTGATGATATCCAGGATGTTTCTCTTGACAGGAAGAACAAACATATGACCATCTTTTCTCAAACAGCAGAGAAATACAAACTCGATAAACTCACAAATAAACTCTTCAATTTTATTTCTAGAGTTGTTGAATTGAAATTGGACGAACAGACAGCAAACAGGAAAACCCTTAAAGAGATCATCCAAAAGAACTGTTATTATTTAGTCTTGGAAGCCATAGGTAAGAATAAAACCTACTACAGCAAAGATTATGTCGATAAAATGCAAAATTATTTTCCAGTTAGATTTTCATACCTCAAAGAGCTGAGAAAAAAATTAAAAGAGAAGTTTCTGGAAAACAAAGAATTTGTAGTTGACCTTGATCTTGTTTCGGCGATTCTACTGACCATAACGGCCAGAACGATTACAGAAAAATGAAGAAAAGGAAAGTCTGCTTAGTATTATTAACAATTTGTCTAATCGGCGGATTCGGGTGCAAATCCAAAAAGTCCGGTTCATTCAATGGTTTTCCTCTTCAATTCGTGTGGTCATGGGAGGAAGATCAGAATTGTGTTGAGGACGGAAATATTTGGAACGGCTTTGTAAGAGAAGGAAATCTGTTTAAAGCCTCGAATCCTGTCTCACGTTTTGCCTTTTGGCGAAAAACTGTGTCCCCGAACCTTTTTCTGGAATATAAAAATGCAGGCAAAGCTTCAGTCAGGCTTTTCATAAACGGGATCAAAATCGAAAGGCTTGCTCCTGTGGCCAGAATCACCAGAAAGACTATAAAAACCGACCGGCTTTACCAGGGACTGAATTTTGTGGAATTCAGGAAGGGGAAAAAGATAGATTTTTATATAAAAAATATTTATTTTGAAGATGATGAGGAAAGGTCAGCCAGTCACAATTTTCAAATCGAAAAAGGGGAAAAACTGCATATTCCCATTGAAGCGGGTCAAGTCACGCTTGTCCTGAAAGGGAAGGGAAGGCTCAGGTTAAGAGCTAAGGAGGCAAAGACTTCTTCTGTGCTGAAGGTCAAGACAATAGCCAATGCTCTTTCCTTCTTGAAGAAAAGATTCAGAATACGTTCTCCAAGCCCATTCATTATTGAGTTGGAAAGCCTAAAGGGAAAATTTTCCATCTATGATGTTAAATTCATTCCCCAAGAAACCAAAGAGCCACCCTCAGCAAGCCCTTTTTTTAAAAAACCTTTTCCTGATATTTACATCTTTCTCATCGATGCCTGCCAAGCGGACCATCTGGGTGCTTATGGTTATTCTCGAGACACCTCTCCTCATATTGATGACTTAGCAAGAGATAGCGTCGTTTTTGAAAACGCCTATTCCAATGCGGCCTTCACGAGGGCCGCAGTGGCCACAATCTTCACTGGACTCTACCCCGAGCATCACAAGGTTAGGGTCATGACCAAAGGATTATTGGAAGAATTTTTTACCCTTCCAGAATTTCTAAAGAATCGCAGCTACCAGACTTCCATATTTTCATCTTCGGCCAACATTTCTGGGCCGTTTGGATTTAGACAAGGTGTCGATGAATTTTATAAGTACTTCGGCCAGCTTAAGGCGAAGAGAAAATATATTTCCTCGGATTTTATTGAATGGTTGAAGAGAACAGGAAATGGCCTGCCCAGATTTTCTTACCTCCACTTCATGGAACCTCATTTTCCCATACTGCCCCCGCCTCCTTTCTTAAACATGTATAAAAAAGATCCACCGAGGAATCCGGTTATTCTTCGATTGAAAAACAAGGGGGATTTTACTCCGGAGGAAATTCAGGACCTTACGGATGATTATGATTCGACAATTACCTATGTAGATCATCTCCTGGGAGAAATATTGGATTATTTGAAAGAAGCCGATTTATACGATCGGAGCCTGATCATATTCCTCTCCGACCACGGAGAAGCCCTTTATGAACATAAATATATCGGACATGGCGGCATCGTATTTGATGAAGTCACCCATATCCCACTCCTGGTGAAGTTTCCCTCGGCGATGAATATCAAAGGTAGGGTTCGCACTGTTGTTCAAACCACAGATATTTTCCCGACTATCTCCAGATTATTCAGGAACAAAAGGAATTTCGACGGAAGATCTCTTATGGAAGCCTATTTTCAGAAGGAACAGGGCAACGAATACTCCATCAGTCGAAATTTTATAATGCCCGGGGCTTTTGGAATAAGATGGCGCGATTATTATTACATAATAGAATTAAATGATTTCACCGAAGAGCTCTATGATGTAAATCTCGCTCCTGAAAAAAATATCATCGACAAACACAAACCTCTGGCTTTATACTTGAGAACCAAGTTTTTGACCTGGCTCTGCAGATACCAGACCATCCAGAAAAAAGCAAAAGAAGTAGACCTCAATAAACTTTCCCAAAACGAGCTGGAAAACCTCCGAGCCCTTGGATACATTGAGTGATCTGCGACTAAACTTATTGAGGAAACAATCCTATAGAAATGCTTTTAAGGAGCAGCCTATGAAAAAAAACTCGATCGTCTTGATAATAACTTCTTTGGTGATGATCCAAATCTTGATTTTATCATTGAAAGCCCAGTCAAAAGAGCAAAATCAGAGCTGTTTCCTTCGCTTTGGAGTGTTTTTCACCGAAGAAAAAAGTCAAGAACCTCTTGATGGGCGGATGCTGTTGATGATCTCCACCGATGAAAAACGTGAACCGCGGTTTCAGATAAGCGATGGCCCGGATACACAGTTAGTCTTCGGTATTGATGTTGACAGATTGAAACCAGGAGAAATCGCAGTCATTGACCAGAGTGTCTTTGGCTATCCTCTTAAAAGCATCTCTGCTATTCCGCCAGGAGAATATTGGATTCAGGGGCTGCTTCATCGCTATGAAACTTTTCAGCGGGCCGATGGCCATACGGTGAAACTTCCCCAGGATAGGGGAGAGGGACAGCAGTGGAACCGAGCACCGGGGAACCTTTACAGCACCCCGAAGAAATTCCGTATCGATCCCCGAAAGGATGAGATGATTGAAGTCATCTTGGATAAGGAAATACCTCCTATCGCTCCTCCTGAGGATACAAAATACATCAAGCATGTCAAAATCCAGAGCAAACTGTTGACCGAATTCTGGGGACGCCCTATGTATATCGGGGCCTGTGTTCTTTTACCCGAGGGCTTTGATGAACATCCGGAAGCACGCTACCCACTGGTTATTTTTCACGGCCATTTCCCTTACACTTTCGGGGGATTTCGAGAGACACCCCCAGATCCCGACCTCAAGCCTGAGTACAGTTCCCGCTTTGATCGGGAGGGATACAACAAGACTGTTCAAGAGTATGCCTACAGTTTTTACCAAGAGTGGACGGGATCTGGTTTTCCCAGAATGGTCATCATAGAAATCCAGCACGCCAATCCCTATTATGATGACTCCTATGCCGTGAACTCAGCCAATCTGGGCCCCTATGGAGATGCGATAACTCATGAATTGATCGCCTATGTCGAGAAGGAATTTCGATGTATTGGTGAAGGTTGGGCAAGATTTCTCTACGGAGGCTCAACCGGAGGCTGGGAAGCTCTTGCTGCCCAGATATTTTATCCCGCGGAATACAACGGCTGCTGGGCAGCCTGCCCTGACCCGATAGATTTTCGCGCCTATACTATAGTGAATATCTACGAGGATAGAAATGCTTATTATCTCGAAAGCAAGTTCAAGCGTACGCCGCATCCAGGGCGCCGGAATTATCTCGGCAAAATCAGCTGCACTCTTGAAGAAATGAATCACCGCGAACTCGTCCTGGGAACAAAAAGCCGTTCAGGCTGCCAATGGGATATCTGGCAGGCCGTGTATTCTCCTGTCGGGGAAGATGGATATCCAAAGCCGATCTGGGATAAACTGACCGGGGAAATCGACCATTCTGTGGCTGAGTACTGGCGGGAGAATTATGACCTTCGTTACATCCTGGAAAGGGATTGGAAAACACTCGGTCCCAAACTTGAAGGGAAAATCCATATTTACTGCGGAGACATGGATAATTACTACCTGAACAACGCTGTCTACCTGATGGAAGAATTTCTGGAGAGCACAAAAAACCCCTATTTTGATGGGGAAGTCGATTATGGAGACCGCGCTGAGCACTGCTGGAATGGAGACCATACCCGACCGAATGCGATTTCACGCCTGAGATACAATCAGATGTTCATGCCCAAGATCGTGAAGCGAATTCTTAAGTCTGCCCCTCCTGGAGCAGATACTGCTAGCTGGAGATATTAAGTCCTGAAAAAATAAGAACTATGTT
>Ga0209636_10008499_pt1 | contig 10458 bp, 11 predicted proteins | sample DeeMarSWOR152_54_FD_187464 | JGI IMG/M metagenome (GOLD analysis project Ga0209636, IMG submission 187464) | Marine sediment microbial communities from White Oak River estuary, North Carolina - WOR-1-52-54 (SPAdes) (version 2) | ecosystem: Environmental > Aquatic > Marine > Intertidal zone >... | reverse complement strand
ATTCTGCGATTAAGAGATGTAGTATTCCCAAAGCCAGGCGCATATCAGTTCTCAGTGATTGTTGATAAGGATGAGAAAAGCACGTTGCCTATTACAGTTGTGCTAGTGGAGAAATAAATTGTGCATGATAAATATTCTGGGCTTTTGGAGGCTATGCGGCGGTCACAAAGCAATTGGACTCGACATGATTTGGAAACATTATATTTGGGGTTTGGTTTTAGGATTCGCAGGGGTAGGAAACATGACATAGCTATACATAAGCAGTATCCTGAACTTCGTGGTACACTACCTAATCACAAATCTTTTGCTAAGGGCTATATTCATTATGCTGTAAGATTAATAGATAAGTTACAGGAACTCAGAAGAAAGGAGGAAGATTGACAGTGAAACTAGAAGAACAAGCAGAAAAATTGGCTGATAAACCATATTCTATCGACATTATGCTTGATGAAACTGTAGATGGAAAACGAGTTTACCTGGTATCTAATCCACAATTACCTGGATGTATGGCTCAGGGGGATACAATTGGTGAGGCAGTGGATAACTTAAAAGACGCAAGAATCGAATATATATTAAGTCTTTTAGAGGATGAGTTGCCTGTTCCATCTCCGCTTAGTGGGACTGCTGAAACAGCATCCACGTCTGGAGTAGTGAGTTATAGTGATGAATTTGATAGTCAGCAGCGAAGCGATTTGTTTGATGATTTGTTAAAAGATAATCAAACTGCTAAGAAACGAAAGTATCTTGGCACGATATCGCCGGTTGAGGTTTAAAATTCATTTTTTAACTTGTGCAAGGAAAATAATGAGTATAGAATAGGTTGTTGATATGGTTCTTTTCCACTTTCGTTGACGCCTATCCTTAACCTATTTACAATACTCACGATATGTACAATTGGGGGGAAGCGTTTAAAATATCCAAAATAATTCTTATTACTGCCTTCAGTATTTTTATTGTGACAGTGCTTTCTAATTCGGATGTTGGTAAGCATTATTTTGAATGGATTATTGATAAGCCTGGTTATGAGACACTGGACAATTTTCTAATGGCTTATATGCGGGTAGATGGATATATTAGTTTGGTTAGTCTCGTGGTTGCTATACTCTCTTCTATATCCTATATGATTGCTCGTATTAAGAAAACGTAATATTAGTGCATCTAAACCTTTGTCGAGAAGTTTCTCAGATTTGGCAAACTTGATGAGGTTAGTTCTTCTTTGGGTTGGTTTACCCCGTTCTTGTCTAGAACGGGAGTTATGGTCTTAGAGTCCAGAGAGCGACGAGAACGAAGTTCGAGGAGTGAACTGGGGAAAGTATGGTTGAGCTGGTTAATAGGCTCTTAGGAGTCTTAGAAGTGCCCTTGAGGGCATTTTGTTGCAAAGCGAGAGGCGGTGGCGGTCGCTTGCGACATGCCACCAAGAGAGAAGAAAGAGAAGAAGCAAGAGAAAGAAGATATATATAATAAGACTCTATATAATATATATATATTTATTCTATAGAGTCAGACTCTATTCTTGATTACTACTCCAGATTGTGAGATTTCGGGGTGTTAGTGGCTTGATTGATGAGGCGCTGGTAAAGAAGAAAGAGAAGAAGCAAGAGAAAGAAGTTATATATAAATAATTTATAGTATATATATTATATGTCTTGACATATATCCCATTCCAGAAGATTTTGAAAGAAAGCGGGAAGTGGTATCGGAGGTTTTAAGCCTGGTATCGGAAGGAAAAAGGTGCTTGATTTTTGAGCTTGCTGACCATTTATGAGATGCTTTTGTGTTGGTGTGGTGGTAAGGATGGAAGTAAGCGGGAAACGGGACTCGAACCCGCGACCCTCTGCTTGGGAAGCAGATGCTCTACCGACTGAGCTACTCCCGCATAAACGTTTAATGGCTATCGGTGCAGATGTAATCTGGTGAGTATACTCCCCAATGACTATTCAAAGCTTGCTTGGGAAGCAAGCACTCTACCGCTGAGTTACACCCGCAATCAACTATATTATATCAAATGGGGGGGATAATGGTGTCAAGGACGGACTACTCTGGTGGTACAAGCGTCAACAGTTTCTTGACAATTTTGGGATATTTGGCAATGAAGAGTAGTTCATCCTCCTCCAGTGGTTTTTGCGCCTCCACGTTGGCATATCTTACTAGTTCCAGAACCTCTTCAGCCTGCTTGGCATCATCAAACGATACCTCCAGTTGGCCCATTATATGACTGAAGCCTGATATCCCGCTATATTCTCCCGAGCATATCTCTCTGCCGGTCTCTACAAGCTCCTGTTCACCTCTCCCCAATTCGTCGAAGCTATATAGCTCGTAGTTCTCGGGGTCTTTCAATACTCCATCGGCATGAATACCAGAGCTGTGGGCAAAGGCATTGGCTCCGACGCCGGGCTGGTTAATAGGAATGGGGACCCTGAAAGCATAGCTGGCAAATTTGCTTAGTTTCCAGGCTTTTGTCAGGTCTAGGGGCTTTCCCAGTTGATATTTGTCCTCAAATCCATTGGATTTGAGGACAGCTAGAACGGAGGCTACAAGGTCAGCGTTGCCGGCTCTTTCACCAATTCCATTGACTGTGGTGTTGATATAAGCATCCTGTCCACCGTCTATAGCCCCTTTAGCCCCGGCAAGTGAATTAGCCACAGCCATTCCCAGGTCGTTATGACAGTGGAGCTCAATAGGTATTCCGACGTCCTCCGCCAGAGTTTTGGCGCTCTCGTAGATGGTAAATGCATTGTCATAGCCCAAGGTATCACAATACCTGAGTCGGTCAGCCCCGTGTTCCTTGGCTGCCAAGCCGAATTTGACTAAAAAATCCATACCTGTTCTGGAGGCATCCTCGGCATTTACACCTACGCTTTCAGCTCCATGGGCGCGAGCTGCTTCTAAAGCATCTACCATCATGCCTACGATCTCTTTTCGGCTCTTTGTACCCTTAAATTTGCCTTGAAGCATTTGGTCCGATGTGGAAATAGAGATATTGAGGTGCTTAATATTTGGGACAAGTCTGAAAGCTTTTTCCACATCAGCGACGATTGCCCTTATCCACCCTCCTAACCGGATGGATTGCAGGACGCCCATTTCAGCTAGTTCCAGGTTCGCCTGAAGGTAAAAAGATTCGTGTCTCGTCGTAGGGAAACCAAATTCTGACTGGAAGACGCCCATTTCGTCGAGGTAAATATTCATCATGGTCTTTTCCAGCTTGGACAGACCGAGGTTGGCGGTTTGAACGCCATCGCGATTAGTAACATCTAAAAAATAAATCTTGGCCATCTTTGCCTCCCCGAGGATAAGTTAGATAAGGATAGCATTATTCCTTGAGGTTATCAAATTTTGGCTCTGTTAATGTTTATGATTTTAACTACCTCAGAAAATCCAGCATGACTTCCCTGTATGTGGCACCTTTTCATCCTCGCCTTCTGGCTTAATTTAAAACTTCCTTTGTTTTTATCCTTTAGATTATACTATCAAGCAATGACAGCCAGAGCAGTAGAATGGCTCGATGGCAAGCTAAGGATACTGGACCAGGGCAAACTTCCCCGGGAACAAGTCTTCGCTGCCCTTGATAATTACCACGATGTGGTTCTGGCTATTAAGGAAATGCGGGTTCGTGGGGCGCCAGCCATCGGGGTCGCTGCTGCCTACGGCATAGCTCTGGGGGCATCGGGTATTAAAACAGCAAACAAGGATGACTTTCTCGCTCAATTGAATCAGGTCATGCAAAGTTTTGCTGCCTCCAGGCCTACCGCGGTCAACCTATTTCAAGCTATCGACAGGATGCAGAAAGCTGCCAGGGGAGATGGCGTTACTGAAATAAAAAATTCGCTTGTCGATGAAGCAAAGCGGATTCACCAGGAAGAAGTAACCGCAACCAAGAAGCTCAGCCAGCTGGGAGCCGGGCTCATCAAAGATGGGTTCACCCTGCTTACTCATTGTAACGCCGGTCCTTTAGCCACCGCCGGCTATGGCACTGCCCTGGGTGTAATCAAAGCTGCTAAAGAACAGGGAAAGAAAGTGAGTGTCTTTGCCACGGAGACCCGCCCCCTTCTCCAGGGAGCTAGACTCACTACCTGGGAACTAAGGCAAGAGGGCATCCCGGTAACTTTGATTACCGATTCCATGGCTGGCTATTTTATGCAGCAGAGGCAGATAGACTGTGTCGTTGTTGGCGCTGACAGGATTGCCGCCAATGGCGATATCGCCAATAAAATTGGCACCTATACTCTGGCAGTACTGGCTAAGGAAAATAAAATCCCCTTTTATGTCGCTGCTCCTACGAGCACTATTGACCTTTCCTTAAGCTCGGGAGACGAAATCCCGATTGAAGAGCGAAGCCCTGATGAGGTAACCCATATCCAAGGAATACCCATTGCTCCCGAAGGCATAAGAGCAGCCAATCCTGCCTTCGATGTAACTCCCCATAGTTATATAACTGCCATAATCACCGAGAATGGCATAATAAGAGAACCTTACACAGAAGGGCTAGGTAGGGGGTAGTAACCTTGCCGACAAGGCAGTGGATAAAGGTATGGGATATGCCTGAAGGGAGTATTGCCCTTAAGACCTCCTCAGACTATATTTTCAACCCCAACCGATCAAAATGTTACAGTATAACTCAAGTATATCTGCTTTCCCTTTTAGGAGTTGCAGTGATAAAATGATATAGAGGGTAGCAATGTCAGGACATTCTAAGTGGGCACAGATTAAGCGGCAGAAGGGAGTAGCTGATGCCAGGCGCGGGCAGTTGTTTACCAAGCTTGCTCGAGAAATCATAGTTGCAGTGCGACAAGGTGGAGCCAATTTAGATAGTAATTTCCAGTTGCGTTTAGCAGTACAAAAAGCCCGGGATAATAACATGCCTTCGGACAATATCGAGAGAGCCATAAAGCGGGGTAGTGGTGAAGCCGGGGAAGCTGCCTTAACTGAGATGAAACTTGAAGGCTATGGGCCAAGCGGGATAGCAGTTTTGGTGGAAGCCTTGACCGATAACCGTAATCGCACCATTCAGGATGTTCGCCGTCTCTTTACCCGCCACGGTAGTAGTCTTGGTGAGAGTGGTTGTGTTTCCTGGCTCTTTGAGAGTAGAGGAGTGATCACTGTAGAAAGCAATGCCTCAGATGCCGAAGAAATAGCGCTACGAGCTATTGATGCCGGGGCTGAAGATGTTAAGACCGAAAAGGATTATGTGGAAATTTACACGAAACCAGAGGATTTAGAAAAAGTAAGGAAGGTTATTGAAGAGAACGGGCATGTGATTTCGGCGGAGCTCTCGCTAACGCCTCAAACTACAGTTTTGCTGGAGGAAAATAAAGCAGTCCAAGCCCTGAATTTCCTCGACGAGCTAGAAGGATTAGACGATGTACAGCGTGTTTTCTCCAATATCGATTTTTCTGAGGCTACTTTAGAAAAACTGCGCAGTCGAACCTAACATGTGCATTCTAGGCGTTGACCCTGGCACTATAAATTTAGGCTACGGTGTAGTAGATGGCGGAGAGGAAATGCGCATGGTAGATTGCGGAGTAATCAATCTTCCATCCAGGCTTCCTATGGAGGAAAGACTGCGCTCTCTCTACGATGAGTTAAGCAAAATTATCGCCAAGCATAAACCAAGTGAAGTAGCCATTGAAGAGCCCTTTATCGGCCACAACGTAAGGTCAGCGTTCGCTATCGGCAGAGCACAAGCTATAGCTATCCTGGCAGCGGTCAATCAGGGATTGCCCATCTACTATTACTCACCAGCCAAGATAAAGCAGCAAATAACCAGCTATGGGCAAAGCGATAAACAACAGGTTCAAGAGATGGTGAGAGTCCAGCTCGGGCTCTCTGAGCTACCTCAGCCTAGCGATGCTGCCGATGCCTTGGCTGTAGCCATGTGCCACATTCAGCAGAGGCGCCTTAACCAATGGCTCACTGAACATACGCCGAAATGATAGCTACATTAGAAGGGATACTGGAATATCGTGGTAACGACTCCGTTATCATTAATGTCGGCGGAATAGGTTTTCGGGTATATGTCACCGACTCAACGTTAAGCCAATTGGGAGCTGCTAAAGGCAAGGTCTCCCTCTATACCCATCTCCACGTGAGAGAGGATAATGTTTCTCTTTACGGTTTTGCCTCAAGCGAGGAATTAGCTTTGTTCAAAAACCTTATTTCCGTCTCAGGAGTTGGCTCTAAGGTGGCTTTAGCCCTGCTCTCGGCTTTGAATCCTGAACAACTTGTCATGGCTATAACCAGCGGCGATATTGACCTTATCAGCCAGGTGCCTGGCATCGGTAAAAAAATGGCCGGCCGCCTTGTCATTGAACTCAGAGGCAAGTTGGAAAAGGAGTGGAAAGAGGTAGCACTGCCCTTGGCCCCGGAGAGTGCCGATGTCATAGCTGCTTTAACTGGTTTGGGCTACTCTTTAACGGAAGCCACCAAAGCTATCTCTAAGCTTCCAGATTCTGAGGAGCTAAGCTTAGAGGAGAAGATTAAAATGGCGCTACAGCAGATGGCAGGAGGGTAGGCTGACCGCAGTAGAGCCAAGCAGGAGAGGCAAAAATCTCTCTTCCTTTGGGCCTTGCCAAAACATGATAAAATGGAGTCCTCTTTTTTAGATTAACTGCCTGTAAGCAAAGATGCGGATTTCACTGAGGTGGCATGTACGAATATGACCATACTTTGTAAAGCGGAGAAAGAACTATGAAGTTTGTGAAATGGTTTGAGGAATTTGGAGCAAAGGACATAGCTTTAGTCGGTGGTAAGAACGCCTCTCTTGGCGAAATGGTAAGAAATCTGGGTAAGAAAGGGGTAAATGTACCCTCCGGGTTCGCCATTACTGCTGAAGCATATAGGTATATGGTAGACAAAGCAGGTATAAGCCAAAAAATCAAAGGCACCTTGGCGGGCCTGGATACACATGATATGGAAAATTTGGCGGAGAGAGGTGAAAAGATAAGGAATTTGATAGCAAATTCTCCCTGCCCTAAAGAATTGGAAGAGGAGATAAGAATTTGCTATCAAAAGATGGAAGAGAGATTTGGAAAGAACGTTGATGTGGCTGTGAGAAGCAGTGCTACTGCCGAAGATTTACCTACAGCCTCATTTGCTGGACAGCAAACGAGTTATTTGAACGTACGTGGAGAAGATGACCTTTTGGAGAAGGTCATGGACTGCTTTGCATCTTTGTTCACTAACCGGGCGATCTCCTACCGGGTGGACAAAGGTTTTGACCATCTCGGCGTTTACCTCTCGGTGGGGGTGCAAAAAATGGTCCGCTCCGATTTAGCCTGCTCCGGTGTCATGTTTTCTATAGATACAGATTCAGGCTTCAAGGATGTGGTCTACATAACCGCTGCCTATGGCCTGGGAGAGAATGTGGTACAGGGAATTGTTGACCCCGACCAGTTTTATGTTTTCAAGCCCACTCTAAAGGAAGGGTTCAGGTCCATTGTGGAAAAGAAGCTGGGGACGAAGCAGAAGAAATTGGTCTACAAGAGTGATGGAGTTGGAACGGAACAAAAAGAAGTTAGACTAGAGAACCAAAGAAAGTTCGTATTGAGTGACGATGAAATATTGGTTCTTGCCAAGTGGGCTTGTATTATAGAAGAACATTATGGTCTGCCTATGGATATTGAATGGGCAAAAGATGGAGTAACTGGAGAACTTTTCATAGTCCAAGCCAGGCCTGAGACAGTGCATTCACAAATAGACTTAACTTCGCTCAGGACTTACGTGCTTGAAGAAAAAGGAAAGTTACTGCTCAAAGGGGAAGCAGTGGGTACAAAAATAGGGCAAGGCGAAGTACATGTAATAGAAGAGAGTAGTGAGATTCATAGATTCAAGAAGGGTCAAGTTTTGGTCACTGAGATGACAGACCCCGACTGGGAACCGATAATGAAGGTCGCTAGTGGCATAGTTACAAACAAAGGTGGCAGGACATGTCATGCGGCTATCGTGAGTCGTGAGCTTGGGGTGCCCTGTGTAATTAGCACCGGCAAGGGGACAGAGGTCTTGAAGGGGATAAAAGAGGTCACGATAGATTGTTCACAGGGTGAGGGCAGGATATATGAAGGGAAATTGAAATACAGAGTAGATGAAGTAGAAGTGACCAAGATTCCCAGACCCGAAACCAGGGTAATGATGAACTTTGGCATTCCCGACGGTGCGTTTATTCAAAGTCAAATTCCCAATGACGGTGTTGGTCTGGCTCGGGAAGAGTTCATTATCAATTCTTACATCGGCATACATCCCATGGCTCTTATAAAATATGATGAGTTGAAGAAAGCAGCGAGTAATGACCAGAAATTGGCAAAGGAAATTGAAGAGATAGATAAGAAGAGTGCATCATATGAGGATAAAAGGGAGTTTTTCATTGACAACTTAGCCATGGGGATAGCGAAAATAGCGGCGGGGTTTTATCCCAACGAGGTCATCGTTCGGTTTTCTGACTTTAAGACAAATGAGTATGCCAATTTAATTGGGGGGTATCGTTATGAGCCAGAGGAAAGTAACCCAATGATAGGTTGGAGGGGGGCGTCTCGCTACTACGATGAAAAGTTTAAGCCTGCCTTTGGTTTAGAATGCGAAGCGATAAAGAAAGTAAGGGACGAGATGGGGTTGACCAATGTGAAGGTGATGGTTCCTTTTTGCCGGACACCGGAAGAAGGGAGGCAGGTGATAGGAGCCATGGGAGAATTCGGCTTGAGGCGAGGGGAAAATGGGTTGGAAGTGTATGTGATGTGCGAAATACCATCAAATGTGGTTCTGGCGGAGGAATTCGCCGATGTGTTCGATGGATTCAGCATAGGGTCGAACGATTTAACGCAGTTAACTCTTGGTTTAGATAGAGATTCCGAGCTTGTGGCACATATATTTGATGAAAGGAATGAAGCAGTGAAGAAGCTGGTGAAGCAAGTTATAGATGCGGCACATAATCATAAACCAAGGAGAAAAGTAGGGATATGCGGTCAGGCGCCGAGTGATTTTCCTGAATTTGCCGACTTTTTAGTTGAGTGCGGCATAGATTCGATGTCTTTGAACCCGGATGTGGTACTGGCGACGAGGTTAAATATAGCAAAGGTAGAAAACAGGATAAAATCAAAAACCAAAAGAAAACACCCGTGAGGACATGAGGGGCTGCTGCGATAAATTAAGGATTTTGCCTTGACTTGCTATATTACAGTGATTCCATGGTTAACAAACCTAATATACGTGAGCAGACAGAGAAAAGGGAAGAATCCCTTTCCCCTTATGCTGCTAAGAGTAAGTTCAGTCGTGGACGGCTGAAGTGGGAAGAGCCCTGCCCCGTAAGAACCAGTTTCCAACGTGACCGTGACCGTATTATCTATTCCAAGGCCTTCCGTCGGTTAAAACATAAGACGCAGGTTTTTATTGCTCCCCTGGGTGACCATTATGTCACTAGGCTTACTCACACCCTGGAGGTATCCCAAATAGCCAGAACTATAGCTCGGGCTCTAAATCTCAACGAAGACCTCGCTGAGGCTATCGCTCTCGGACATGATTTAGGGCACACGCCTTTTGGTCATATAGGCGAGGAGATCCTGAACGAGTTGTATCACGGTGGCTTCAAGCATAATGAGCAAAGCTTAAGAGTAGTCGATTTACTGGAGAGGGAGGGAGAGGGGCTAAATCTTACCTGGGAAGTGCGAGATGGCATTCTCAATCATTCCAAGGGACAAGCTGAGATCTTGGGAGAGGGATGGGGAGATGTCGGTACTTTAGAGGGCCAGATATGCAAGATAGCCGATATCGTGGCCTATGTTAACCACGATGTCGAAGATGCCATAAGGGCTGGCATTATCTCCCAAAGTGATTTGCCCAAGCCGGTAGTAGCAACTCTGGGGCATGCACATTCACAGCGAATTAATACCCTGGTTTGTGATATCATAGACTGCTCCTGGCCTGTTAGTGGCAATGGCAATTTAACCAGTCCAACTATAGGCATGAGCCCTGAAGTGCTTAGAGCAACTAACATACTCCGCCAGTTTCTATTTGACAAAATATATTACCCCAGCTTAGCTGAAGAGGAGGCAATAAAGGCGGGTGAGGTATTGCGTCTGTTATATTCTCATTTCCTGAAGCACGGGGACAGATTACCTCGAGAATTTACCTCTTTGCCGGATGACAAAGAGCGCAAAGTCATTGATTACATTGCTGGGATGACCGATCAATATGCGCTAAGATTAGCTGAAGAGATATCTCAATGAGCGTAATCACGGAAGTAAAGCAGAGATTAGACATAGTAGAGCTTGTCTCTGAGTATGTTACTCTGCAAAAAGCGGGGCGTAACTTCAAAGCCTTATGTCCCTTCCACAGTGAGAAACACCCTTCCTTTTTTGTCTTTCCTGAGCAACAAAGCTGGCATTGCTTTGGCGCCTGTGGAACTGGCGGCGATATCTTCTCTTTTATCATGAAAAAGGAGGGCATTGATTTTGGTCAGGCTCTTCGTCTTTT
>Ga0209636_10008498_pt1 | contig 10459 bp, 14 predicted proteins | sample DeeMarSWOR152_54_FD_187464 | JGI IMG/M metagenome (GOLD analysis project Ga0209636, IMG submission 187464) | Marine sediment microbial communities from White Oak River estuary, North Carolina - WOR-1-52-54 (SPAdes) (version 2) | ecosystem: Environmental > Aquatic > Marine > Intertidal zone >... | reverse complement strand
TAGCGGAGAAAGAGGAGGAGACGGGAAAATACAAGAATACCATCGCTAGGTGCGTCGATCCCAATGAATATCAGCTCAACGTGGCGGAAGTGCTCTTTTTTGGTTAGTTTTGTGGAAATGGTTGATTGGTAAGGGTTTGCGGGGGGCGGGAAATTGGTCCATCTTCTTGAGTGCCGGAAAAGTGCCAAGAAGCATTTTGAAGGGCAAGGCGGAGTTGGGTTTCGCTTGCCTTCAAGTAATGGCGGGTGATCACGGGAACGCTTACTCCGCTGATATCGCTCACGATCTTGACAGGAACTCCCAGGACATTGACCATGAATGAAACCCCGGAATGTTTCAGGATGTATATGGAGTTTCCGCGTTTGAGGTTAATCCCTAATTCGGAGCAGTATCTTTTGAAGACCGTGGCGTGAGGATTGAAATAGCTCTGAGGCCACATGAAACCATCCTTGTCCTTTCTCCTCTCAAGCTGCCTCCAATAGATTTCCCGTAACTCACCGTCAATGGGAATAACCTTTGCTTTCCCCCCTCTTTTTGTTTGGGCTATGGTGACCGTCCACTTGTCGGTATCGAAGTCCTCAAATCTTATCCGTTTTGCCTCGGAAGGCCTTTGCATGGCCAGGAAGAGCCAAAGGTAATAATCCGCTCGTTGCGGGTTTTCCTTTTTGGCCAGGTCGATGATTCTCTTAACTTCTTCGAAGCCAAGAATGTGCTTTGTCCATCCGGGGTTTGTCGTGGTAGCCCTGCAAGAGGCAAAAAGCCGACTTGCCGGATTCTCCCCCTGAAACCACGGCGGTTTCTGATTTTTCACCCAATTGAAGAATGATGAGATTGTGGCCATGGTTCTTTTGATGCTGTCGTAGGCGAGATTTCTTTTGAATAGGGAATCCCTAAACGCCTCCATATCGCTTTTTGAAATCTCGTCTAATGAGTGTTTGCCGAATTTCTTTCTAAATGCTGATTCTCTTCCGAGCACAGTTCTAACAATGCTGGGGGATCTGAAAGACGGGAGTTTTTCTATGAAGTAGACTTCGAGGGCTTCATCAACTGTTTTCGGAATTGGCCGTCCCTTGTTTTCCTCAACGGGAAGGCCTACTTTGATGCGTTTCTTGTTTTCAATTACCTCCTCCATAAAGGTTAGAGCCTCTTTTCGGGTATCCCCCACAATGATTCTTTTGCGTTTACCTCCTATCGTGTAATCAATTCCCCATTTCACACCAGATTTAAATTTTCGTTTAAAGATTCTCATCCCTAATCCTCCTTTCTCAATAATTTAGTCACGCAATAGCCTTTCATAGCCTTTACCTCCTTTCCGGTTACATGAAAGTTGATATTCTATACCTTCAGCTTTATTTGTCCGTTTTCTCCTCCTTATTCTCTGTTTCACCTCCTTCTTGGGTATTAATTTCTTCAGATTTCTTCCGTGATTTCTTGCTCCATTTTTCAATTTGGGACCGGTGTATTCTAACAAATTCCATAGAGGCGGTTTGTATTTCTTGTTTCTTTTTCATTTGCTCTGCCCAAGTGGATTCCCAAGCATCATAAGCAAGGTATTCTCGGGCAAGACGCAACCTTAGACTAAGAAAGCGCTTTACTATTTCTGGATCTCTTCCTTTTAGTAGCTCCGTAAGTTGTTCTAGGCGGAAATCCCAAGGAAAAAGAAACTCATGCGCTAGGTGAGCAAAATGAATGTACCGGTTTAGTGGAGCAAAGGCTTTTAGTTCTAAAATATTTTTTGAAGCTACCTGATATGCCTCGATAGCGCCCTTTACCCGTTTCGTCCCTTTTAGACTCAATATCTCGTTTTCCTCTCTTAACTTTTGGGCATATTCAGCCGCCGCATCCCGCAAGACCTCCGAGATCTTTACCCCCTTCTTTTCAGCGTGGGCATTGAGAAAATCGTTGATAGATCGCTCAAGATGGAACCCAACCCGAATTGTATCTTCCTTTAAAACCTTGGGTCTTGCCATATTTTACCCTCCCCATTCCCCAAAAAGTTTTTGCCTTCCTAGACTAAGTTAATCATAAGGTTAACCAAATGTCAAGAAAAAAACTGCGGTTGTCTAAAAAAATTTGTTGCCTTTTATGGTAAATTATGATAACCTTATCCTGATACCTAACTAAGGGGGATCATATGGTAACCCGAATTTGTTATTGGAAGGTCGAAATGGTGAGGCAGGGAATCCAGCTTCAGGAGCTCGCTCGGCGGGTAGGATACAGCGATAGCCAACTGAGCCGATTGGCAAACGGGTGGGCCGAACCGAACGAGAGGTTGCGGAAAGCTATTCCTGAGATCTTGGGGATTTCTGAAGAGCGCGCATGGCGGAAGGTCTAAGCGGAGATGACCAGACAATCACCTGACCATATAGCCCTAGAGGCGCTTGTGAGTGAGTTAGAGAAGAGGATTGGGCGTTTTTTGGTGGTTCCACGGGTTTGGTTCAGCGAAAAGGCGGCGGCGGAATACATGAATCTTTCGGTGCACTCTTTGAGAGCATGGAGAAGTCGACCAAGATCCGGACCTGACTTTCATCGAGTAAACGGAAGGATAATCTATCATCGGGACGACCTGGATGCTTGGATAAGAGAGCATCGGGTGAAAGGGTAGGCAATGAGTGAGGTAGAGCACATTTCCTCGATTATTTCACGTGTAATGGAAAAGTTAAGAAAGGAGCAATATGAGAAGGGTAATCAAGCGCATCCTGTTGACACTGGTCGGATTCAGCCTCTTTTGGAATCATCCTCAGATTCTCACTAGAATCATCAAGCGGCTGCACTTGGAGAACGCATAAAGATGGAACAAGAGATTATTTCCTATTTCAATCAGAAGGGATGGGAATTCAAGCTCCAGTCCGGTGAGTACATACTGAAAACCTGTCCGATTTGCCATGACTCCAAAGCTCATTTTTACATCTCCCAATCCACGGGGCAGTTTCAATGCCATAAGTGCGGAGAAGCCGGTAACCTTTTATCCCTCAAGAAGAAGCTGGGAGATCTCCCGGAGCAAAGGTATGCCCCGAAACCCGCCAAGGCGATTGACCTGGGAAAGGTTGAGGCCCGACACAGGGCCTTACTCCAGAACAAGGAGGGCCTTGACTACCTTCGGGTGACACGTGGCTTTTCCCTCGACACCATAAAACAATTTCGGCTCGGTTGCGAGGGGAATTGGATTACTGTTCCTTATCTCCTGGGCGGGGAATTAACGAAGTATCGGCGCTTTCGGGGAAAGGGCGACAAATTCAAGCGTGAACCTGGCCTTGATTCCGATCTTTTCATTACTCCTAATTCGGGCGGCAATGAAGCGGTGATTGTTACTGAAGGGGAATTTGACGCGATCTCTTTAACTCAACTCGGTTTCTCCAATGTCGTCAGCGTCAGCGCGGGAGCTAATGCATTCAAGCCCGAATGGATAGATTTCTTTGAACCCTTTCGCAAGGTATTTATCGCCTTTGACAATGACTCCACGGGGGAAAAAGGCGCAGAGAAATTGGCCGGGCGACTTGGCCGGTATCGCTGTTATTACGTGAGATTGCCCCAGAAGGATGCCAACGAATGTCTCTTGGCAGGTTATACCCAGGAGGAGATAAATCGGTGTTTCGAGGAGGCTGAAGAGTATCGACCCAAAAATCTCAGGACTCCCCAGGATTATCAGGACCAACTCTTGAGACTGTGGAAACGGGACCGGACGGAAACCGTCTCCACTGGATGGAAAACCTTTGACCGCTTTCTGGGAGGTCTGAGACGGGGAGAATTGACAACAGTCACAGGGGAAACCGGTCAGGGGAAGTCAACCTGGGTGTGCAACCTCGCTTTCAATCGGATGAAAGAGGGGGATTTCGTCTGGATCGGCTCCTTTGAGGCGAAACCCCCTCCACTCTTGGCAAAATTCGCCTCCATGCATCTCGCAAGGTCATTCTACACACTTACAGAAAATGAGGTACAGCAAGCCCTCTATTTTGTTATCAACCTTCCCCTCCGTTTTCTCGACCATTGGGGAACTCTCAGTATCGATACCCTGAAGGAATCCCTCTATTACTGCAAGCGCAAATATGACGTAAAACTCGCAATCGTAGACCACCTTCATGCATTCATACAGTACACAGGAGATGCTGAACGCCAAGCCATAGACCAGGCAATAACGGCAATCAAGACATGGGCGATGGACCTGGAAATTCCCATCTTCCTTGTCGTTCACCCTAAGAATATCCAGGGTGGAGTACGAGCGAATCCAGTAATAGAGGCAACCGATTTGAAGGGATCTGCGGGAATTCGCCAATGGTCGGACAATGTGGTTTCGATTTGGAGAGACAAGAAGAGGGAAGAAGAGGGGGAACATTTAGTTGTCGTGAAACTCATAAAGGCCCGTGATGATACAGCGCGAGAAGGGAATTGTGTTCTACGGTTTGACCCTGATTCACAGAGGTATTTCGATGAGGTTTGAAACGAGGGGCGCAAGTGGCTTCGGCCAGCCGGATACCCATGCTGTCCGGTCCCCTTTTCCTCTGGCATGGGGAGAGGATTGTGAAAGACGGATGGATAAAGCTTTATCGGAAATCAGTTGATAGCCAAGTATTCGCAAATGACTACCTTTGGAAGTTGTGGTGCTTATGTCTATTAAAGGCGAATCACAAAATGGAGTACGTACCGATTGATGGGATTGTGGAACCCGTAAAAGTGGAACCCGGCCAATTCATTACGGGAAGATTCGAACTTCATGCGGATTATCACCAAAGGCGAAGGGGATACGAAAAAAGATTCCCATCACCGAGAACTGTATGGAGATGGCTTGTATCTCTTCGTAATATGCAAAACCTGACCATCAAATCTTCTAGCAAATACTCAATAATTTCAATAACTAATTGGCACACGTACCAAGAAAGTGACCAGCTGGTGACCAACGGGTGTCCAACAGGTGACCACAAACAAGAAGTAAATAAGAATGATAAAGAATCTATGTCGGCTAAAAAAGTCGACCCTCACGTGAAGACTTTTATTTTGGAGTGGATAGAAATCTGGTCTCAGAAATTCGGGAAGGCCTATACTCCAAGCTGGGGAAAGGAAGGGAAGCTAATCAAACAAATGCTCAAGATTCATTCTCTACCAGAACTAAGGGAATTCAGGGATGATTTCTTTCGGGCCAATGATCCTTTCATAGCGCAGTCGGATTACTCCATTGGGTTTTTTAGAGCCATGGTCAATAAGCTAGTTGCCAGTAGAAAGTTAGACCCAGTAGAGCAAGCCCGTCAAGAGATGAGAACCCGAGAGCAACGGGAAGACCCGAAAGGAGAGGGGGGATTATAGGGGGGAGAGGATTAAAGATACTGAGTAGTTAATATATTCTCCCTTTGACATAAATCTTAGTAAGAATAAATAAGCTCAGTATCCGAATGATGGGTTAGAACAATGGCGAGTGATTGGAGAAGGAAAGTAGCTTTGCCGTGAGGATATATCTTGATCGTGGTGAAAGAAGGAAAAAAAGGGCTCTTTTCCAGAGGGATATACGAAGAATGTCAATTCCCCATAGAAGAAGTGTTCGTGGCAAGCCTAGTAATATCAAGGTGTTGCGGGGATAAAAAAGAAGAAGTGCCAAGAACGTGCCAGGGATTTGTGGGATTTGCCGAAAATGAACACGTGAACGGAGCTAGCGATGGAGAAAATAACCGCAACGTTTGACCGCGATAGCAAGCGATACCATCAATTCACCATTGATGAGGGGCAAGGTATTGTTGGGAATATCTACGTTCCGAAGGGTGAGGATATTCCCGCTGAGGTGCTTATTAGGCTTAGAACACCTGGGGACAGCCAAGAAACAGAAGGAGATTAAAGGGATTGTATGCGCATACCCGGGGGGGAGGGGGGGTACCGGGGTCCATATAAGCATATGTTTGCTTTAGGAACCTCCCCGACAAATATGCGCCCCTGATGGAGGGCTTAAGAGTAGCATCATAAGTGGAGGCAATTATGGCAGGGTCAAAGAAGATCGACAAATTAATCGAGCAGTTAATTTCGAATCAGCTGGAGGCTCACCTTACCAGGCTCGTACGCAAGTCGAAGAAGAAGGCGGAGAGGGAGAAGGGGAAGCTCAGGGACTTTTTGCAGTTGCCCTTGATAAAAGACGAGGAAATAGTTGATGCGGAGTTTACAGAGGGGGCAAAGGAACCGGAAGTCACGGTAAAAAAAACAGGCGATGGCGGGCGGCAAGGCTCGTTGCCTTGTTAACGGCTGTTGGCCTCCTGTTGCTTTTGTGGATGGGCTTGAAGGGTTGAAATGATGCCTTCTTATTATTGCGAGGTCTGGAAATATAAAATTCTACACCCATATTCAGTGTGTCCGAATAGAATCACAAAGGCCCTGGATCTATTCCCACGCTGTATTTTCTGCAATCTGAGCGGATCTGAGGTTGAAGCGGTAAGGACGCGTTTCAGTTGGAGCAAACGAGAGATGGCCAGGCAACTGGGGATCCCTTGGAAAACCTACCAGGAAATTTCGACTTTCAAGAGATCCGGAAAGCGGAGCGATATCTATTCCAAAATACAAGAATTAATTGACAGGGTTATAGAATCGCCTGGGAAATACATAACGCAGGAGATGGTTCGAGAGTTGACTTTATCCCCATTGGATTTCTTCAACAAATACATTGGGAGATTTCCGTGGGAAGACTCGGGGAAATGGCCCTTGCCTGTATGGCCCACAGAAACGAAAATAAAGCCCTCTAATGGGGTGGGCGCAAAATCGCCAAAGGTAACCATTTCTGAGCAGAGAAAAGCGGAGATAAGGGCTTCCTTGTGCTTCTAGGGTGCATCTTTAGGGATAATTTGAGGGAGGGATGAGAGTTGCCGAAAAAAACAATTTCAGATGAAAGGAAACTGGTCATAAAGAGCTTGGTGGATTCGGGCATGAGTTATCGGGAGGTCCAGAAGGTTATTCCTGACGTTTCAATGGGGGCGATCTCGAAGATAGCCAAGCAGTTTGAGAGTAATCGGGAATTGGTCGAATTCTACAAAAATAACAGGGCTGATCTCCTTGCTGATCTCCAAAGACTCAAAGTGGAGAAACAACACCTTATCTTGAAAAGCCTGACCGAAGAGGAAATCGCGGGTATGAAAACCATAGAAAAATTTCGCGCCCTCCTTGCGCTGGATACTGGCATTGGCATCGACCAGGACAAGGAGCGGTTAGAGCGTGGGGAATCTACGGAAAATGTGTCCATAATTTATGAAGCGATAGTGGATTTGCAAAAGAGGCGAGCGAAGGGTGAAGCGTAATGGCGAAGGCCGAGACTAATTAATTCAAACACAAATCAATACTTTTCGCTTGTCCCCCTATGATCGAATACATCTTGAATCTGTGCCCTAGCCGATGGAGGAAACCAGGTAACCGCTTTGCTCATTCCAGACAGTTCTTTCAAGATACAGTCCCTCATGGCTACGCTGCTTCTCGAACAACATCATCATGTAGAGCTCGCAGAAAGTTTAAGACCTTTTCATGTCTATTTTCGGGATAATGAAGCAGTCGCATATTAGCACTCCGAAGGAGGACATCTCTTTCCACTTTACATAGCACCCCATGAGCCTATATTCCTCGGGAATACTTCCTCTGAAAATCGTTAAATGACGATCAAGCAAAAGACGAAAATCAGGATTAGTGATAGAATATCCGAGAAACAGAATAGACTTCGTCAGATAGATAGCGGAGAATAGTCCATCATAAGCAGGATTCGCATGGATTATTTCAGGATAGTCACCTTTCGTGAGGTTTAAACTGTCTAGAGGGCCATTGTCCCCATGTGGCTTGAATAAACGTACAGATACTCGAACAGAAAAGAATGTGTCTACTACTCCTTCATATTATCCTTGACCGATTTCAATAACAGTTCCGCTAATTTTTTATGGCCTTCTTTAGTTAAATGTGAATCCATTTTTCGATAGTTGCCAAACACATATGAAAAATCAAATATCTTTTCCCTATATTGATAGGGATATAAGAAATAACTACTCAATTCTTGATTTCTTTTCAGCACAAAACTATCATTCCAATCAAGAAAAGCTAATGTAAATGATATGTTATTTTTTTCACAGAATCTTATTATTCTAACTAGCTCTGCAACAAATTTGTTCACGACTATGGGGGACCGGCGTTTTTTTTCCGCCCTCTTTCTCTTTACTATATTATACAAAACTATAATTCTTTTGACGAATTCAGAATGAATGTTGGCTTTATAAATACTGATAGGCGGATCAAAATCATTAGGATGAATGACATATATCACTAAATCGGCATTATAGCGGCCTGCCGTTTTTTCAATATGCTCCGCAATTTGGCTAATGTTATAGCCGGGAACACCAAAGTTTATTACCTCTAATCCATTATCCATTTTCTCCATTTGCTTTTCAAAAGTATCTTCAAGGTCGACGGACCATCCAAAGGTTTCGCTATCGCCGTAAATAGCAATTCTATGTTTCTTCTTTTTCGGCTCATATTCTACTAATTTGCTGTCTCTTATTCCCTGTGCGGTAATTTCCCAAATTACAGGATGAATAAACCGGGCCCAGAGACCTTCAAATCTAATTTTTGCATTGGGCTTAAGAACGTATATTCTCTCATCATTTACAAACTCTATAATACTTCGTAATTGCGGGATGGGTGGGTAAATCAAGCGAACTGCTATCTCGCCTAATATAAAAACAATAAAGACCAAAAAAAACATATAAGAGACATAGAATAACTGGCGCTGGATCGGTACGCCTCTTTTAGATTGTTGTTTATAGAATATTTCGCAATTGTTCATTGATTACTTCATCATTCGTTCATCAAATCAATCACGAAATAAATGTGCCTTTGCTTTTAATGGGAGGACAATCGTGCTGGTAAGAACGGGACTTTGTTTTCCTCACCGACCTGTCTATGATGAACCGTCTCGTTTGCCACTCACCCCAATTTAGTGATTGTTATTAACGCCTATTCGCGCAACATTGTTGATAAAGCCCAAAAGCCTTGGCATTGAGTTCTTTCAATTGGTGAATACACAAATAGGATATTGCCGAACTGCGGAGCGAATAGGGCGAGCAATGTTATCACCAATAATGAAAAACCCGGGTTACCCATTGATTTCGGCAACCCGGCCGTCTTTAAAAGCTATCGATCAGTTCGCTAAGGCGGTTCTGCCAACGCCCAAGTCAAGATATCAGCCAACTTGGATGGAAGCCACCCCTTGATTCCGCACCTGGATTCAAAGACCCGTGGCTTTCCGCCCCACCCTCACGGATGGTTTGACTTTGTCGGAAACTATCTTCTCAAACTTAGAAATGGCTGTCAACAAAAATCTATATTTGTTTTGATGGGTAAAACAGAACGAGGAAATCTCAAGAAAATGTTTAGAATCCAAAAATCAATGATACTCCTAAGAATCTACATCAGAAGATTCTTCCTGATATAACGTGCTCCGCGTAGCGGAGTGCGACTGATGCTAACTGAACTGTGGATTTTCCGCCGGTTCTGGTCTGGTCAATGTTTCTACCGCTATTCGATAGAATCGGGCAGAGGGGCACGGGTTCGAGTTCATCTTGAATTAGAGAGTCGAGATCAAAAATCTCTCATGGGTATGACCTCCCATTTATCCTTCACAGCCAAGCCAGAGGACAACAGGAAATCCAGAGAAGTCTAAGTCCAATTAAAAAAGGTTTGACTTTGATCACCACTGTGGTAAAAGTACTGTAGGATTCTTATGTATCCTCGGAGGCTTTTGTATTTCAGGCACCCATGAAGATGAATCACCCGAAAGACAGGAATCGAAAGCCTGGATCTAACAACACCCTGCTCCCTCTCTCCTGAAGCACATCTCCATCTGAGAGAAAAGACCGGATCCTCAAGCCTCTTTCCGGTACGCCTCTGATATATCCACTTCCTTTGTCTTTTCCGGTTGAAAGCTTTAAGGGGGGTGATCCCATGACGGCACAGGGCGTAAAAAGGAAGCTCAGCGCTATCCTCAGCGCTGATGTGGAGGGGTACAGCCGCCTGATGAGCCAGGATGAAGAGGCCACGGTCAAAACCCTGAAGGAACATCGCGAAACTATCTCTGGGCTCATCCTTGACCATAGGGGCAGAGTGGTGGACGCTCCTGGCGACAATATACTTGCTGAATTTGGAAGCGTAGTGGATGCGGTGAAGTGTGCAGTAGAGATCCAAAAGGCACTTAAACCCAAGAATGCTGAGCTCCCTGAGGACCGAAGAATGCATTTTCGGATTGGAGTAAATCTCGGCGATGTGATCGAAGAGGAAGACCGGATCTATGGCGACGGCGTCAATATAGCAGCACGTCTCGAGGGGCTCGCTGAAGGAGGAGGCATTTGCATATCGGGCACTGCTTTTGACCAGGTGAAGAACAAGCTGTCGGTGGGGTACCAGTACGTTGGAAAGCAGACGGTTAAGAACATCCCCGATCCAGTGCGAGCATATAAGGTGT
>Ga0209636_10008497_pt1 | contig 10459 bp, 10 predicted proteins | sample DeeMarSWOR152_54_FD_187464 | JGI IMG/M metagenome (GOLD analysis project Ga0209636, IMG submission 187464) | Marine sediment microbial communities from White Oak River estuary, North Carolina - WOR-1-52-54 (SPAdes) (version 2) | ecosystem: Environmental > Aquatic > Marine > Intertidal zone >... | reverse complement strand
AGTGGGCTTTTATGACAGTGATCCTTTCAAAGGAGGTTTTCTCATAGGTAGTCAGACCATGTATTCAATAAGAGCTGGTGAGACTCAGACTGTACAAATAGACTGGAAGTGGACAGTAAACGTTGGAAACTATAATATTCACGTAATGGCTGATAACAGTAATTTAGTAATAGAAAAAAATGAAGAAAATAATATTAAGTTTAAATCAGTTGAAATTTCGTGTAAATATGATAATTCAAACAGACTGCATACTCCGCAATCAAGAAAAGCCCTCATAATAGTTCCTTATCATCACCAGGGATTTGTGGGTTATAGTGAAGAATTGAAGAGTAAGCTCAAGAAGATTGGGTTTCAGGTTGATTATTTCAAAGACGAGGATATAGACATAATCAGGTTAGATAGATTGCTGGATGAAAACTACGGTGTCATACATATAACATCGCACGGAACGGAAACTGAAATCGCAATTGAGTATTTCTATGATGAAAATAAGAGGACAGAGAGATGGGATAAATTAAAACAAAAGTATAAAGAATATGGAACTAATTTCGAAGACATGTTCATTTGGAGAAAAGAGGATGAAAAAGGAAAAAGGTCTTATATTGGAATAAAGGGTGATTTCATAAGAGCTCGTTGTAGTGGACTATCACAACATCCTCTTGTCTTTTTTGAAAGCTGCGATATGGGCAATAATGAGGATATGATAGATGCATTTCTTTGCAAAGGCGCGGGTGCTTATGTGGGATTTGATGATGAAGTTATGATTGATTTTTTCTTGGGAGGGCTGGTATATAGAACCGTAGAGGAGGTTTCGAGAGATTTTTACAGCCATCTTATTGACCATGGTTACACAGTAAAGAAGGCTGCTGATGACACCGAACCTGGAGACCATCCCGATTGTCGAATACCCAATACATGTAGAAATGTTAATTTAGTGAGTTATGGGAAAGACGAATATCTGATACTTATAAGATTATTTCCCCAATATATCGATTCTTATCATGCTCTTGTAAATATAATGATGAAATCCTTGTCTTCAACCCGCATTTCCCAAGCTGAATCTCTGAAGGAAGAGGCTTGCTCCCTATTGGAGGAGGCAGTCGGAAAAGGTATAGATATTTCAGAGGCTCAAACCTTAACAGAGGAAGCTGATAAGGTTCTTGCAGATGCAAAAGAATCATTCTTGTCCGGAAACTACATCGCAGCAAACACTTTGGCACTACGAGCAATCAGTCTGTATCAGGAAACGATCCAAATTTTGGAAGAATTATTGAGTTCATGATATTTTCTCTAATCTATGATACTAAGGGGGAGCAGAGAAGACCATCTTTTAGATCTACACTGTATTTTGGAGGTACCTCCCTTATGAAAAAGATTCTGCACAGAATGAAAAATAAAAAATGAATTTTATTGCGCCTTCTCTAGAGTGATAATCACCTCTCCAGGTAGCAATTCCCTAGAAATCACATGTTGCTCTTCAGGGATAGGAATCAACTTGAAATACAGGGTCTTTCCCTTGTACCCTCTTATTTCTATTGAATCTTCCAGTTCATCAATTTCTATATCCTCTGGGGCCACATCTTTCAGGTTTACTTTAATGTATATCTTGTTGTTTACTTCATTGATTTCGGTTTCCGGTTCTTTCGTCTTTTCAAATTCTCGCTCTTTTCGAGGTTCAAGAGGGGGTGCCCATGTCTGAGGAGGAGCAACAACCTCTTCTTCCAGCTCAATGGGAGTGATCTTGAAAGCATATCTCTCCCCCTCTATTTCCAAAATAACAATATAAGAATCTCCTTCCTGTTTTATTACAGCTTTTCCCCCCAGCATGCGGGCCATGTTCACAAAGTTTTCTTCAAATCCTTCTGCAAATGATCCGCAGTACGGACAGAATCCCCATGGATTATCAAATTCCCTTCCACAATTGCTGCAGCGCATAATACCACTATCCTCTAAACTTTCTTTTCAGTATTGAAAAAGCTTCCTCTGGCGTATCACAGGCTGTAACCATTTTTTCAATGGGGCACTGATCATCTTTGTTTCGATTTAAAATCATGGCTACAATCTGGTCCGCTTCCCAATATATATTGTAGTCATTTAACACCTTCACTGCAGGATCACTGATCAACGGTGTATACACTGATATCATCTGTGAATTAACTGTTAGCAAAGCTACTGCTTTTCCCACGATCTTATCAGCCAAACTTGCATTTTTCACCTGTTCACCTAATCCATTAGCTGCAAAAAAGAAAGGGGCCACCCCCTTTTCTGCTGATCGGGCAACAACTTTTTCATCCTTTACAATGACAAATGCTGCTTTTGTTCTCTTGAATTCTCGTTTTGCACTCTCTAAATCTGTATACATTAACTCTTAACCTCCCATGAAATCTGAAGTGTTCTGCACCACTGGGGATCAATTTCTCTCAAGAAGACCCCAATCAAATCATAGTTCGTCTTTAGTTCTCTCTCAATCTCTCTTTGCAGCTCCATCTTCCAAGGAATCCCATATATAACTGGTATCTTAATCTGAATGCGAATCCACTCTCCACCCAGGATTCTCCCCGTGGCATTGGCCACAAAAAAGTCTTTTTTGCGAGGAATGCGTTCTCTTCCCATAACATAGTACTCCTCATTCACTGTATATCCATCTCTCCTTGCCAATCTATCTGAATCAAAGGTTTTCCTCAAAATACATCGCTGGCCGCTCCATTGTTTGGGAGTTGTACCCATTGTATCACCTCTCAGAGAGGACATCTACCACATCTGCTCCAATCCCCACAATGCCTTCCTCAGTAATATTGTATCTAATCCAACGGCGCTCGTGGTCAGAACCTCTCAGTTTTCTAATCTGCATTATTCTTTCAAATTCCTTCCCCATATCGTTATGGGAAATAGCCATGCGCACCACTGCATCTGCCATAAACTCCTCAATGGGGAAAAAAGGGATCCCTGTCTTTTCGTTGGCTTCTGAAATAAGTATGGATGTGGAACCCAGAGAAGAAATAACTCCCGCCATCCGCAATATGGCAATTCTGCTTTCATACACATCTTTTACCGCAAAGGAAATGATAGTAATGGGATCAATAACAATTCTTTCTGCCATTGTCCCTTCCATGAGCAGGCCAATTTCATGTAATACTGATCGAACATCAATCCTGTGGCGCATCACTAATGGTCCTAAATCCATAAAGGTGATCATGCTGTCTTCTACCACTTTCTTGTCATAGAACTGCAACTTCTCGCAGAACGTCTTGGTCTTGGAAACAGATTCAGACAAGGTGATGTACGCTCCTCTTTCTGAATATTTCTTGGCACCATTGAACAGAAATTGCAGTGCTAGAATGGTCTTTCCTACAGCAGGAGGACCAGATACCACCACTGTGGAACCTCTGTAGAATCCTCCTCCTAGTTTCTTGTCCAGTTCTTCAATACCAGTTTTAATTCTCATGCTATCTCTCCGTATTATCTCAACATTTATAAGCCTTATGCGTAGTACTCCAGGGGCTCATCTGGCTAGTACCATGTAAATTACTTTGGGAAATGCCCCAAAAACGGAAAAAATTTGGGTTAAAAAATGCAGATTCTGATCTTCTCTGTGTTCTTACATTTGAATTTTTCTCAGAGAGTTTCTGAGATTGCACAGCTATGCGTTGACTTCTATTACTCTTTTGTCTTTTTTCTTTCGATTGTTTCCAGTTGATATTCCAGTTCTCCCAGTCCGAGTTCTGCTGCCTTCAGCACATGCACGTATGGATTTCTTTTGGTAACCTTTTCCAACAACCCTCTTCCTGATGTAACACTTTCTGCTGCAGAATCAGGTAGCGTCCTTTTGCTCTCAATGATATCCAAAGCTGCCTTATCAATGGCTACTGGATCAGCACCTGCCAATATACCCTGGTCGTTCACAATAGGTACATCTGAGTGGGGGTGGCAGTCACAGTGGGGCATGATCTCTGTCAAAAGAGACACATAAAAGATCTTCCCGGGTTCAAAGGTAGATATGACAGCCTTTGCTGCCTCTGCCAGTGCTTTCTGGAAACGTTCTTCGTCCCGTTCCATTTCCAGCCCACCCTGTTCGCACACTTCAATACAGCGGCCACATTTGACACATTTTTCCTCTTCCAACTCAAAGGTATCTTCTACTGTAATAGCATTGTGATCGCATGCTTCTGCGCACTTCCCACACAAAATGCAATTGTCTGCATAATGGATTATTCTGACCCTGGCCAGTGCATGGACTTTTCCTCTTTCCGGATCACCTTCACGGCTTCGGGCAGCAATGCCGCCCATGCCCAGGTTCTTGACTGCTCCTCCAAGCCCTGACTGGATGTGCCCTTTACAATGGGTAACCACAATCATGGCATCAGCATCATAAATTTCAGAAGCAACACCTATTTCTTTAATCATCTCACCAGCAGGAACTCGGACGTAATTTCTGCCCCATAACCCATCTGCTAATACAACGGGACATCCTACAGATAAGTGGTTAATTCCCTGCATATTTGCTATCTCCAGGTAGTCTATCCCTTTTGGTCGGACCGTATCGGTAACAAAGGGATGCCCGCCTGCTTTTTTTACTGCTTCTGCAATTTTTCTCAAGAAAACGGGCCGAATAACTCTGTGCCCTCCTCTGGAACCAAAATGGGTTTTGACAGCTACGTAATCTCCCTGGTTAATGTACTGGGAGAGGTCGGCCTGTTTTAGAATTTCTTCCAATTTGGCCACCATGGACACATCATAACTGATTTCCCGAGTACGTGCATCAGCAAAATACAAATGTTTCATGGGTGCTGGATAGGATAGCAGTTATTTAAACATTACTAGATGTTAACAAAGGAAGAGGATGATCTATTGAGTTATATCAGATTTGTCTACAAATGTAAAGATACACAGGGAGAAGACTGCATCCCTGTACTGTTTCTCGAAAATTTCCCTGATAAATGTCCTTCCTTCACTTTTATGTCCCCCATTTCTATTAACATATAAGAAAACACCTATTTTTTGAGAAAATTTGAATTATAGGACAACCTCGTCTATTGAACCTCAAAGATGATCTGGTCTCCTTCTCTCGTCACTAATTTTACTTGATCACCAGGAGCGTACGCACCGGATAACATAAAGCGCGCCCTACCTCTGGGGGGCACACTTAATGTCTTTGTATGGGTGACTAATGTGCCATTCTTGTACTCACTCGCTAGGAAAACAGTACCAGTAGTTGTATTTCGAACACACACCCATACTTTGGAGCCGTACAACTCTGCTGATTCCACCATAAGTACTTCTTCTGGGGCAAAGATCGTGTACGATAAGATGGAGATGGTAGCGAGAATTGCTGGTATGACGACGAGTACTGCCATCAAGACAATGGCAGCTATTCTCTTTTTGGTGAGCCATTTTTGGTTATCCATTTGAGTGCACCTCTTTTTGAATGTTCGCCAGTGAATATTGCCAGTGAGATATTTGAAGATATATATTTTTCTACTGCATCTTTTGCATGTGAATCTGTCCACATCCTTCAACTCCACTGCATGTAATCTGAACTACTATTACCACCTCCCATCGATACTTATTTAATTGCTCGACCTCACTCACACATATGCAGCCCATAGATTATGAAAAGGAAATGAAAGAATTTCAATGGGACGTTCCTGAGTATTACGATATCGCTTCAGTGGTGGATTCCCATGCACAAAAGAATCCTTCACATCCTGCTATCCTGTGGGAAAATGAAAAAGGAGAAACCCGCACAGTAACTTACGATGATTTGAGGAAGCAGTCCAACCAATTTGCCAACGTATTAACTTCTCTGGGCATTGAAAAGGGAGATCCCGTCCTGGTCATGCTTCCCAGGATACCAGAAACCTATATAGCCCAGTTAACCATCATAAAGACTGGTGGTATCATCACTCCTGCTGTGGAAATGCTGCGGGGAAGAAATGTGGTCTACCGAGCGAACAACTGCCAGGCCAAAGCAGTGGTAACCAATGACAGTGGAGCAGACATTGTGGATGATGTTAAATCCCAGTTAGAGAGCGTTAAGAATTTCATTTTAGTGGATGGAGAACGAAAGGGGTGGCTCTCTTACAAGGACGAAATGAAAAACGCCTCTTCAACCTATGACTACCATACTAAAAAGAGTACAGATATCTTCTATATCTCTTATACTTCTGGTACTACTGGGTTACCAAAGGGCGTTGTCCACCAGAACAGCTGGATATATGCGTTCAGTAGAATCAATGCAGTATACTGGTATGGGGCTTCAAGAGAGGATGTTATCTGGGCCACCACCTCTCCCGGATGGGCAAAGTGGTTCTGGAGCCATCTAGGAGTAACCATGAATGTGGGAGCCACCGATTTGCTGTATGAAGGCAGGTTTAACCCAGAACGGTATTTCCGGTTGATGCAAAAGTACAAGGTTAGTATCTGCTGTTTAACACCTACTGAGCTGCGGATTATGATGCAGGTTCCCTCCATTGAGCAGTATGATTTGAGCAGTATTTCGAGTTTTGTCTCTGCAGGAGAACCGCTGAACAAAGAGGTCATTGATTTCTTCAAAGACACATTTGGATTTACTATCAGAGAAGGGTATGGCCAGACAGAAACCACCTGTCTAGCCTGTAATTATATTGGCATCAAGGTGAAACCGGGAAGTATGGGGAAACCTATGCCTGGGCAGGATGTGAAAATTCTAGATGAAAATGGACACGAAGCTGAAGCAGGAAAAGTAGGTGAGATCACTACCAAAGTTGGGTTGCCGTCTTTGTTCAGAGAATACTACAAAATGCCTGATAAAATGGAAGAAGTATTCAAGAACGGGAGGTATTACACGGGTGATTTGTGCAAAAAAGATGAAGAGGGGTATTTCTGGTTCGAAGGAAGAGCAGATGATGTTATTCTGAGTGCAGGATACCGCATTGGTCCCTTTGAAGTGGAGGATGCATTGCTAGCCCACCCTTCAGTGCTGGAATGCGCAGCTGTGGGATCGCCCCATCCAGTGAGAGGAGAGGTGGTCAAGGCATTCGTGGTGCTGAAGAGAGGGTGGGAACCATCAGAAGCCCTAAGGGCAGAGCTACAGGACCACACCAAACAGATAACAGCACCGTACAAATATCCCCGGGAAATTGAATTCGTGAATGAGCTGCCCAAGACCATGAGCGGTAAGATCAAAAGAGCAGAATTGAAACGGATTGAATACGAAAAAAAGGGCAAAAAAACCTGATTCTTTCTTATTTTATTTTCTTTTGGATTTTCTTTTTTTGTTTCGCCATATTTACCTATCAAACTCAGTACTAGTAGCGTATCTCTCCTTCAGGACTCACGGTAATGGCTGTAGGTTCCACAGGACATTTATTCTCACACGCACCACACCCAGCACACAATGATCTGTTCACTTCTGGTCCTCTCCGCCCTCTTCCTCCTTGGCCTCTCCCTCTTCCTCCGCTTTCTACCACATCCACAGCCTGGAAGGGACATACCTCCTGGCACACCAGACAGGCTTTCTCGTGTCTCCATTCCAGACAGGTATCTCTGTTAACAGAGGCTGTTCCTATCTTCATCTGAGTGGGATCTACTTCTATTAATGCTCCTGTGGGGCACACCTGCCAGCACAGCATGCACAATTGACATTCTCCAATCCTGGGAACTAGCTTCGGAGTGTACAGGCTGTACACAGAACCCTCAGAAAGTACTGGTCGCAATCCCTGTGAGGGACATACCCGCATGCATTCTCCACATCGCACGCAGACAGAGAGAAAGTTCTCTTCTTTTAAGGCACCTGGCGGTCTGATAACCTGGAGTTTCGCAGAGGTGTCCAGTGATTTTCCCAGCAATGGTGAAAGCAAGACTGCTGCTCCTGCTGCTACCCCTGCTTTCAGGAAGGTTCTTCGCGATTCAACAGTGACAGGTTCTCTTCTTTTGGTAAGTGTTACTGCATTCTGAGGACATTTGTCTACACATTCAAAACACAGAGTGCATTCTGTTCTCTTGACGTCAAAATCCTGGATCGCATCCATGGGACAAACTCTGCTACAGATATTACATTTCTTGCAGTTTTCCTGTACATGGAGGTGTAACACTTTGGCAATGGAGAAAACACCCAGCAAAGCTCCCAAAGGACATATCACTCTGCACCAGAATCGTTCTCCAAATCCGGTAACCAAAATTATGATGAAAATGAGCATCAGAGAAACCCTCATCTGCGTAATAAAGGCCAATGAACGGGTGAAAATGACAAGGGGATCTGAAATTAGTAGCAATTGGAATCCAAGAACTGATAAAGCTATTAGGAAGACGAGAAAATAGTACTTAAATCTGTGAAAAGAGAGTCTTCTTTTTGTTTTCGGTATCAAATCAGATATAGTACCTACAGGACAGATCCAGCCGCAAAAAAATCTACCTAGAAATAATGTGGCAACAAGCAAAAGGATTGCAGGTAAAAATCTTACAGAAAATGAGTAGGTGATCAGGATATTGGAGATCATTATGAGGGGAGAAGCCCTCAATAAAATGTTGGTATAGACAAACTCCAGTGGATACTGGGTCTTATAGAACAGTACAACAAAAAATACCAGAAAGGTGAATTGGGAAACCCTTCTCCAACCAGACAATGACATCATGGGCACATTTCTACTGGATATATAAAAAGCTAATTATGAGGAATTGATACAAACTTCACTCCATAATAGTGAGATTGTCCCTGAATAGTGGGAGCTCTTTCTTGATGACTCTTCCTAAGAGATCATAGCTATACAAATAATCGTATCCTGAACCCGCATCTACTCCTTTTGGTTGCTGTATTGAAGTGATCCAGCCCCTGTAGTAATCGTAGGTAGTTTTTATGGTGATGATGTCAGTATCAACAACTGCAGAAACCTCTGTCAAATATGTGTATGAATAGTCCGATGAATAGGAAAAGCTCAGTCCCTTTTCATCGATTATCTTGTGTAGTTCATGCCAAAATCTGATCGCATCGTAGCATTTATCCGGCGTTAGCATCGAGATGATAGATATTCCTTTTTATCCGCTAAAACAACCATTATCAATTATAGAAACAATATAGAGCACCAACATTAGGAGTAGAAGGTAGTAGAGATAGATTACAGATTCTTTTCTTCTTTCTCCTAATTGCCAATAACCTATTAGAGCCATCAATAGAAAAAATCCTGATGCAATTAGCGAATCTCTGCAAGTGTCTGGCTCTTTGTGTAAGAAGTAAGTGGCAAGAATCCAACAAATTGTAAGGAGCACAATTGCTATTATCGACTTCCTTTTCTCTTCAGGTTTCATTTCTGTCACCTCTATGACAACTTGTTTCAAGCTATTTATAGTTATCATGGTCTCCTAATCCATGTGTTCTAGGAGTATTAGTATGTCTTTCCATCGATCCCATGTCCCTGAGTCTATCCAAATTCCTAATGAAAAACCTAAAACTGTACCACCAAACATCCAACTAAATGGATTCGGAAGTCTTAAGAGAAGAAATCCTATAAAAATACAACCCCCACCAACTTTGTGTAAAGCATCTATTATACTATCAAGATGAGTCGTCAGATCAAATAGCACATCTTTAAATTCTTCCTCGCTGACTCCGTATTCTTCTAGCAACTCTTTGATCTCCTCCCATATCTCCTTCATATTATCCTCAAGATCTTTGAAAGAAACAAAGTAGAGATCTAAAATATTGCCATCTTTATCAAAGAATAAGATCACGAGTCCAAAGTCATGGATGGCCCAGGAATCAGATGTGAATCGGGAGTTGACGGGTGAAGCTATGCATGCTACAGCGATACCCATAGTCCCGTCGTTGTTCCAGAAAATACCAGTCACAAAGACAATGAATCGGTCACGACCTCCAGGAGTAGGAATAGGTGGCGGTCCTCCGTCCCCAGCCCAATGGAATTGTTTAGGTGGATGCTTCTTAGCTCGATTTTTCCTTTCTTCATCCTTCCCATCTGCCCTAGCTTCATCATCTTTCGAAAAACGAGAGTTTAATCCTGTGGGGTCTACATATTTTAGAGGATTGTTGAGACAATAGGTGTACCTATTCAGAGATTGTGGACTTAGTAGGGCTCCACCTAGTGGATCTCTCGTCAAGAATCTGCCAAGTTCAGGATCATAGTATCGCGCACCATAATAGTAGAGACCAGTTGCATCTTTCTCTTTGCCGTTGAATAGATAATTTTCTGAGCCCTCTTCTGAATACGACTCACCAAATGGATGATACGTTATAGCAGAAACAATGTTCTTACTTGAATCTGTTACTAATCTGGTAGATCCCAGGTGGTCAGTATGGTAATAATAGATATTGGATTCCTGGTTGATGGTCGTTCTCTTGGCTATCCTTCCTGTGGGTCCATATATATGGGCGGCTGAACCAGTGCTGTTCTCCTCATAGAGTGTATCAGCGCCAAAATATATATAGGTTGTAGTTATACCATCCTCTGTCACTTCGATTCTTCTCCCA
>Ga0209636_10008496_pt1 | contig 10461 bp, 6 predicted proteins | sample DeeMarSWOR152_54_FD_187464 | JGI IMG/M metagenome (GOLD analysis project Ga0209636, IMG submission 187464) | Marine sediment microbial communities from White Oak River estuary, North Carolina - WOR-1-52-54 (SPAdes) (version 2) | ecosystem: Environmental > Aquatic > Marine > Intertidal zone >... | reverse complement strand
CCTCGTTGTCCTGTAACTGGGAGATTGTATAGGGCAGTAATTCGATCCTCCGGGGAGTTCTAATCCTTTCAAGTCCCTTAAGTGTGCCGAACCGAGAGACAAAAAATCCGTGCTCGCTTTCGGGGATCATCCGCCATTGAACGGTTTCCTTCTTTCTCTGAATTTTGCGGGAAAGGTTGAGTCCCCAGGTATGGGAGGACTTATAGTCAAACCTCAAACAGTTATAAGGTATTTCTATCTCCGCTACCCAGCCGTAATCCAGAATTTTCACTCTGGAGTACCAGACACTGTTCCAGTTCCTGTCTTTCCGGGTGTCGTCAGTGTAAAGGAGGTCTTCCTTGACATTCAATGCATTGACCCCGAACCGAAAAGCAGTGCGACGGTCGAAATAGGAATCGATCAGGATTTGCACCTCGTCTGAAGAGTGCAGACCGTCCCTGGGAGAAAGTAGCGCTTCTATCTTCTCCGGTTCGCTGTCGTAACAGATAAAGCAGAAATAGATCGACCGGTCATCGTAAACGATCCGGACTTCGGTCTCCTCAGTGGGCTTGGCTCCCTCAACCGGCCATTTCTGCACAAAATCCCTGACCGGTGTTGCAAGACTCCAGCACGGATCATTGGGATTACCGTCAATGCGTGGAGGCTGGTTTGTCCTGACGGCCAAGGCAATTTTCTTATCACTATGCTCTGGCATGTCCGCTCGGAAATCCCGAGCTGAAGCGGATTTGCCCGATGAAAGGAAAGCAAGAACAAGCATGGTGGTTATTCTATATATAAACATTCTATATCTCTCAAATCATTGACCTCGGTCTGTTTGGACATTCATCTCAAATAAATCTGTACATAAAATTTATTGGTTCATCGATGGGGATATACTCAAGGTGTATGCTAACACTTGGAAATCAGGGAAGATTATCGTATGCTTTTAAATATATCCATTTTTACTGGTTTCCGGTAGAAAAACAAATATTTCAACGTGTTGTAAAAGTATAACTTCTCAGCTATTCTGGTTGACTTTTAGTTCTAAAAACGTTTAGATTAATAATCTTAGTGGAATTTTGAGTATTTTTCAGCCTGGCTGATAAGAATTTTCAACAAAGTGGACAGAGAATGAGAAATCATTTGAAAATATTGGTGGCCATGTTTCTCCTTTTTGGTGTGAGCACTCTCGGCTCGCAAAACACCGAAAAGCGCTCAGGCGGTACCCGGAACCTCCTGTTGTTCAACGATGTTTTGAAAATCATCTCCGATTACTACGTGGATGCTATTCCTCCCGAGGATCTGGTGATGGGAGCAACCGAGGGTCTGATTGAAAGCCTGGATATCCACAGCCAGCTTCTCGACCAGCGCCTTCATCGGCGGCTGATGGAGCAGACCCGTGGCCAGTTCGGCGGGATCGGGATCGAAATCTCCATCCGCGATGACACCCTCACCGTGCTGGCACCTATTCCCGGAACGCCTGCCCATCGAATCGGACTGCAGAGCGGCGACCGGATCGTGCGGATCGAGGATGAGCATACACAAGGGATGTCGCTTGAGGAAGCCGTTTCCAAGCTCAAAGGGGAGCCCGGCACCCTGGTCAACATCTGGATCCACCGGCTCGGGGTGGACAATGATATCCACTTCCCGATAGTCCGGGCGATTATTAAAATCGAGAGTGTTCAGGGTAAGTTCATGCTCACACCCGAAATCGGCTACGTGTGCCTGGGAGTGTTCTCGGATAAAAGCGGAGAGGAACTGGTCAATGCGATTAAGGACCTGAAAGCGCGCGGGATGAAAAAGTTGATTTTCGACCTGCGGGATAACCCTGGAGGACTGCTCTCGCGGGCAGTGGACGTGGCTGATATTTTTCTCGAGCCCGGCCAGGTTATCGTTTCCACGCGCGGCAGGCTAAAGAATTCCAATCAGGTTTTTTCCGCAGAGAAACCGCCGGTCTGGGGCGACGGTCCGATAATCTGTCTGATCAGCCATGGAAGCGCCTCGGCAAGCGAGATAGTCTCCGGCGCCCTTCAGGATCACGACAAGGCGGTTATCATGGGAATTACAAGTTACGGCAAGGGCTCGGTACAGACCGTGATCGACCTGAAAATCAGTAATTATGCTCTCAAGCTTACAACGGCAAAGTACTATACGCCCAGCGGGCGCTGCATCCATTCCGATGATCGGAGTAAGGATGGCCACCACGCACTTCTTTCAACAGAAGACACTTTGCAGACTTTCGCTACTGATGCCGGTCGGATTGTCCACGGCGGAGGCGGAATCACTCCTGACCTGATCCTTCGGCGGGACACCCTGGCGACTCCTGCCGAACGGAAGATACGCAAAGAAGCTGGAAATTTCCGTAACCTGATGTTCCGCTTCGCTGTTAAGTTCAAAAAGGAGAATCCCTCTGTCGGCGCGGATTCTATCGACTCAGTGGAATATACCGAAAATTTCAAGGACAGAGTTGTCGAGCTTACCCCCGAGATTATTAATGAAGCACGGAAAATGATGCTCGATAAGGGCTTCGAGCTTACTGAGGAAGAGTTTGAAGAAGCAGATCCCCTCCTTAGCCAATGGATCTACTACCACATTGCGGACGCCTGTTACGATCGCAACACAGCCCAGCGCGTCTGGACCGGCTACGACAAGCAGTTGCAGAAGGCAATAGAGCTGATCGAGCAGGCTCCGCTGGCCAGCAATTTTGTCGAAACAATGCTGGCCGGCAGAACCCTGCCGGATACACTTGATCTGGTCGGCATGACCCGGTGAGGTTTTCTCATCCTGGCTGTGGTTTGATAAAAAATATCGGCCGCTGTTTTCCGATTCACCCGCCCTGGGCTTGAGTAAACTTTGAAGTACTTGTCACCCCGGGAGCGAACCCCCAGATAATCAATGAGCCATTAAACGTGAAGAGCCCTTACTCTGTGAAAGCTGCCAAGGAATCGAGAAAAATCTTTTGCGGTTTTAAGATATTCTTTTTCGTCCTCCTTGTGCTCGGGCCGAGAGAGTCGGCCGCCTCTTTCCGCGTTCCGTGGCAAAGCTTCGAAACCCCGCTCGACTGCCAAAGCACCTCCGCTCTCGGAGGATATTTCCGTCCTGAGTACGTGGAACTCGTTCAGCGCCTCGATGCGGAAACCATGGAATGGCTTATCCGCACCTACAACGTACTCGGCTGGCGGGGGATGGACCCCAGAATCTATACGCCGAAGACCATTCCCGGGTCCAAAGGCAGGGTTGGTTTCCAGTACGACAAAATCCGGCGCAGCTTGCAGCTCGAGGCCCTTTTCGAGTTCGGGCCGGTCAACGGCAACGGGACCCTGATCGAGGAACTGCTCGAACTGGATCAGAACAGGCTACTCACAGTCAACCGGGGATCGCGCAATTTCTCGGTGATCAATCTCGCCGAACCTGATGTCGATGCAGTGATTCCGGCTCCCCGGGGTCCTGAGGCGCTTGAGATCAACCGGAAAGCCTCGGAACTGTATGTTATCGAACGCAACTCCCAGGGCATGCTGGTTTTCAGCCTCAAGAACTATTCTTTCAGCGATACCCTCTTTCTCGATTTCGACCCCGGAGCGGTGCTCCTTTCCAGCGATACCCGCTACCTTTTTTTCACTGACACTGCGGGCCGCTCCCTTGTCCGGCTCGACCTCGCCTCAGATGAAGAGCCCCAAAGAGTGCGCATAGATATAGAACCGCCCTACCTTCTCGCCCTTGAAACCGGGTCAGCGGCTGTTCTTCTTGCCAGCCGCTCAAACGGCGCTCTCCGTGTTTACGATCCAGCCAGCCTTGCTCTCACAGGCTCGAATAATTCAATCGCCGGAGCGATTCTGGCATATCATGCCCCGCCGCGGGGCAATTTGCTTTACGTGGCCAGCGGGGATTGCCGCAGCTCGGCTATCTACCGTGTCCGCCTTGCCGATGAGGTGGGCTTGCGTGTTGACCGGTTGGTCTCCATGGGAGGAGCCGTCTCCAAACTGGCTTCAGATCCTGAGGGTAATACTGTTTTCGCTATCAGCGGCAGAGATATCTATCGCGTGGATCCGCAAAAACCTGGACAGATGAAACACGTTAAGCTAGGCCCAGGCTTGCAGAACATTGTGGCCCATGAGGGAAAATTGTTTATCAGCGGCGGCTTGAGAGATCTTTACATGCTGAATGACGAACTGGAAGGCAGGCCTGTCAAAGTCCAGCTCGAGATGGGCCCGGGACCTCTGATTGCCAGAGATGACCGGCTTTATGTGGCCAATGGACTTGCCAGCTCGATCACCATTCTCGACACCGGAAACCTTGAGGAGGAGGTTTCGATCCTGGTCGGCGTGCTGCTGGGCAGTATGGTTTACCAGGATCGCCGTATCGTTGTCAATAATTGTTTTCGCGGTAACATAATGGTGCTCGACCCTGATACTTACCGGATCGAGGATATCGTTCCAGTGGGCGGCGGCATGTTTTACAATCCGGAAAGCCGCAGTTACGTGTTTTTCGACGACAGCCTGGTGGTCTCCATGCAGAGCCCGCCTTCGAAAGTGTCCGCCCAGACCATTCTGGACCTGCCTCGGGGCGTTCAACTGTTTGCGCCGACCCCGAACCCGGAAATCTACCTGGTTGCAGACCAGAATCGCAATATCATCCATATCGATTTGAGCCGCTATATCAGGCGTGGTATTATTCCCCTGCCATCTGCAATCAACGGGCTGATTACCCACAATGAGGAGGCGTTCGCCCTGGCCCCTTCGGAACTTTACCGGTTTTCTGTCAAGGAGATGGTGGGCTTGAGCCGAACTTATTCCACCCGGCCTTTCAAGGTCGACCCGCCATATGTAGCAAGCGATGGTTTCACGCGCACACGGGGAAGCGTGCTGGAGTTTCTTACCCGTGACAGGCTGGTGGATGTTTATACCACGATGGGCCCGGTCCGGGTGATACGGCAGGATCCGGATACAACATATACCTGGATCGGGACAACCAATGGCGTTCACGTGTTCGAAAGAAAGAAAGCCACCGAGCGCTCCACAATCCCGGTCAGTGACGGCGTGGATGACATTTACCTGCCTGGAGGCTCGATACATGGCTATATCACCACCTCAGGCATGGTAAGTATCGTTGATCGGGAAACGCTTTTCAGGCGGGATGAAATCAGAGTCGGAGGCGAGTTTGTCTACGTCTGGGGGGACGATCTCTACCTTCGCGACAAGGATGAGTGGCACAGGCTGGTGGTAGCTGACGGTTTACGCGGGATGACATTCCAGGAGCTTTATCTGCCCTTAGTACCGACCGATGCCGCCTCGGACGGAAAAAGGCTTTTTCTACTGGGTGCCGCTCAGGGTGCCTTGGCGATTTATGTCAATCGGATTGACACTGCCCGCCTGCCGCGCTCGCCCGACCGCCGGGTCTGGGACACAGATGCCGACCGGCGTTCCAGATACCACCGTTGATCAGCGTAAGGCCTTTTATCCCCGAATTATTCATAAATTAACAATAGTTGATGTTTTTCCATGGTTTGGGGGGCGGCGGGCGCATGAAATGCGCACCGTTGCGCTTGCGCAACGGTCTGTGCGACTGATGTCGCACAGCCGCCGCCCCCTCCCCCTGTAGCTGATAAAATACTGAAAATAAGCGATCATCCCTGTCAAGGTCTTGGTTTAATGAATAAAACGGGTTAGAGTCCCGGAACATTTAACAAAGCCCGGTTTAAAGGATTGTAAAAGAAAGCTGACTCCTGACAAAGCTGTTCACTGTCTTCCCCTTTGACAAATTATGGCCCAACTATTAAACTAAACAAATAATCTTTTTTCTGATTTTTTAAGTCTCGGGCTTTTGCTTGATTCCTTTATCAACATTATTTCATTATCGAGTTCCCAATGGGAAAAATACTAGATTATACAGGGCTTACTTTTGATGACGTGATGCTTGTTCCGCGCAAAAGCGATGTTTTGCCCAAAGGAGTCGACCTTTCGACCATGTTCACGCAGAAAATCAAGCTCAATATTCCGATGATCAGCTCGGCAATGGATACGGTTACCGAATCTGAAATGGCGATCGCCATGGCCCGCGAGGGCGGCCTGGGCGTGATTCACAAGAGCATGCCCATTGAACAACAAATAGAGCATACACGACGCGTAAAGCGCAGCGAAAGCGCCATTATCGATAACCCGATCACCCTCACGCCGGATGCCAGGCTCAAGGACGCGATCGAGGTTATGAAACGCTCGCATGTTTCCGGAATCCCGATCACCGAGCAGGACGGGACTCTGGTGGGGATTGTCACTCACCGCGACATGCTTTTCGAAACCGACATAGAGCTCCCGTTGCGTGAGTTGATGACTACTGGGGATAAGCTGATCAGTGTCGGTGAGGGGATAAGCCTGGCAAAAGCCCAGGAAGTACTGCACAAGAACCGGATCGAAAAGCTGCCGATTGTTGACAAGCAGGGCAAGCTCAAGGCGCTGGTGACTGTCAAGGACCTGGTCAAGCGTACTCTTTTCCCCAATGCGAGCAAGGACGGCAAGGGCAGGCTTCTGGTCGCCGCCGCAGTAGGCATCAGCCCGGAAACAGTGGACCGCGCAATGGGCCTGCGGGAAGAAGAAGTGGATGTTATTGTGGTTGATACGGCTCACGGCCACAGTAAAAAAGTAATGGAGATGGTCGAAACGCTGCGCAAGATACTCGATGATGTGCAACTGGTTGCCGGCAACGTGGCCACTGCGGATGCAGTTCGCGATTTGGCCTCTCTTGGGGTGGATGGGATCAAGGTGGGTATTGGTCCTGGCTCGATCTGTACAACACGTGTTATTGCCGGGGTGGGGGTGCCCCAGCTTTCGGCGATTCTGGAATGTACCAAGGAGGCAGCCAAATATGGGGTACCAATCATTGCCGACGGGGGGATCCGCTATTCAGGTGATGTGGTCAAGGCCCTGGCCGCTGGTGCGCAGACAGTAATGATCGGCAGTCTGCTCGCTGGCACCGAGGAAAGCCCGGGCGAGACAGTACTTTACAAGGGCAGGACTTTCAAGGTTTACCGTGGAATGGGTTCCCTGGGAGCGATGAAAGAAGGCACCAAAGACCGTTACATGCAGGAGGAGATGGAAAGCTCGAAGCTGGTGCCCGAGGGTATCGAGGGCCGCGTGCCATTCAAAGGCAGGGTGGCAGACACTATCCACCAGTTGACCGGCGGGATTCGTTCAGGCATGGGCTACTGCGGAGTGCGCAATATCAAGGAACTTGCCGAAAAAACCGAGTTCCTTCAGTGCACAGCCCAAGGCACCAGGGAGAGCCACCCGCACGATATTACCATTACCCGGGAGGCACCGAATTACTCCCTGGATTGAGAACAGACGTGAAAGAGAAAACATTGCGCGTTGGTGAGATTTCATACACCAACTGCTATCATATATACTACTATTTAAAGAATATAATCCCGATAAAAGGGGTGGAATATATCCGAGGAACCCCTGCGCAATTGAACTCCCTGTTGCGGCAGGGCAGCCTTGATCTCTGTCTTAGTTCCTCAATCGAGTACGCCCGGGATTCAAAACAATACGTTATTCTCCCCAGATTCTGTATTGCCTCTCAGGGTCCGGTTCCCAGTATCCGCCTTTTCAGCAGCCTCAGCCTGGACGAGCTCAACGGCGCTAAAGTAATCCTCACAAATGAAAGCGCGACCACTGCGGCACTCTGCCGGATTATTCTCGGCCGCCTGCTGGGATATGACAACGAATTTGTCACTCTGGCGACCGATCTCGATAATGGCCTGCAAAACGGCGATGCAGTTGTCCTGATCGGTGACCGTGCGCTTGCCGCCCAGCACCACGCCGGTGAACTTTATTCTCACGACCTGAGCCTGATTTGGCAGGAACATACGGGACTTCCGATCGTTTTCGCCCTCTGGATCGTGCGAACCGAGGCTGTCCGCACTCTCAGGCCTGTCCTCGTTACTTTCTGGAACGCTCTTCGCGCCGCTCACGAATGGATTGCTCAACCGCAAGAGGAACTTGTCCGTGCAGCCCTTGAAGAAAAAACCTTTTTCACCCGCCAGGAACTGCTCCATTACTGGCAGCTCATTGCCTGCGAACTTACCGAGGATCACTTGAAAGGACTGGAACTTTTTTACCGCCTCGCCCTCGAGTCCAGACTTATTCCCGCCAAGCCTGAGATTGAGTTTTACGACCCCGAAAAAATTATTTTTGATTAGCTCTTTTTTTACCCCTCCAGCAGATTCCCGCAGGAATGCAGTCTGCCGAACCTCCTCCCGCAATTCCTCTGATTACGCATATCCTGTACATATTGACTTAGGTTTTGACGCGCAATATAATAAAGTAGTATTTGCCTTTTCGAACTTGGCCTACTCTCCCGTTTTTTTACACCCCTATTAAAGGGATCCGTCGTGAAGTGCTGTAACTGCGGAACCACTATACGCGAAAGCACTATTATTTGTCCAGTCTGTAATCACGTGCAGAACCTCAATCACCTTGAACGGCTGCTCGAGAACCTGAAAAATCGCCTGTTGAATCGCAGAATACAAAAACGCTTTCCTTCCCTTTACCGCTGAAAATGCCTTTAAAAACCAGCAAAGGCAACCGGTAATTCCAACAGGTTCTGTCAGCGTTTTTTCCTCCCTGCTCTCCGCCTGCTACATACCGTGAGTCTGTCTTGACACCCGCTGTAAAATCTCTATAGTTTAACAAACATATTGTATGCCCGATATGCGGATGGCTGTTTGTAAAAAACATGCTGAAATGAGTCATCTGCAGATACCTGTTAGCGCTGCTTTTGTTTCTCCAAAAAAAAAATTCAACATGGAGTGGCTCGAAATGGTATTGTCCAGTATAAAAAAAAGATATGGCTCTATTCCATTCGCTTTGAGTTATATCGTGATCGTGGTGGCAGTCGCCCATCTGGCGGGTCTCGCCTTGCCGGGAAAGTGGTTTCTGCCCGGGCTTAACGCGCTGCTTTTCTTCCTCTTATTTCTGGTACCGGTTGCTCGTGGAGAGTACTCCTACGCAGTGAAACTTGCCCTGTTCTGGGCCGTGGTTACAACAATCGTGCAGATCTTTCTTTCCGCTGGATGGCCCGGCCTGATGGAAGAGAAAGTTTTACGTGGCATGGTATACAGGGAAGAGATGTTCCACTGGGTGCGCACCGGGGAAGGTCCTGAGGGAGACATCTCGCTCTTTCTGCCGATCCATCTCAGGCATTTTCTCATTTTCTGCGCAGTCAGCCTGGCAACCGGGGGTCTGATGGGCCTGGCGATGGGGGCCGTTATGCTGGGTTACATGAATTTTTATGTAGGCTGCCTGATCGCTGCATCCGGCGGTTCCTGGATCACGATAGTTTTTTCCTGGCCCCTCTGGTCGATCGTGCGGGTGGTGGGATATATAATTGCCGGGACGGCTCTGGGGGCTGTGCTGTTGCACAGGTGGGGAGAAAAGGATGAGAAAAAAAGAAAAATATTGCGCTTCATGATCTTCGCCGTTGCCTTGATCCTACTCGATATAATTCTTAAATGGCTGCTTGCCGGAACCTACCAGGGTTTACTGAACAGCGCACTTGCGGGCTGAGGTGATATGAGCTACATTCTCCTGCCGTATGACAAGCCAATGCTGAAGGGAACTCTGATCCGCCGCTACCAGCGTTTTCTGGCTGATGTGGCCCTGGCCGATAGCAGCGAAACGGTCACGGTTCACGTGCCTGACTCCGGCTCCATGCTGAGTTGCAGCGAGCCGGGAAGTAAGGTGCTCCTCTCGGACAGCCGCAAGTTAGAATCAGGCGAGCTTGGCGAAGCGGAGTATGGGCACGGCGCGCCGTGCCCATACGGCGTCCAGGATTAACTTTTGTTTCTTGTATATTAGCTAGTAGTAATTAGGCTATTGATTGTGTAAGGCAACCGGGAGATCGTTTTGTTTCTGGTTTTGAAAACCGCCCAAAAGCTTTTAGTTATAAAAGAAATGGTTTTGCTTCTTTTGCCATCAAAAGAAGTATAAAATTATCTTTACAAAAATACAGCTAAGCAATCTTATTGCAACAGTTTAAAGTGTATATTTTCATACAAAATAACATAAAAATAATCTTTTTCTTTCTGCCTGTTATTTAAACGGACAGTAATGGATATCTCTACCAGATAAGGAGAAAAAATATGTTCAGAATCAGGATTGTTTCAGCCAGCGCTGTTGTCTTTCTAGTTATCAGCTCGCTTGCTCTTCTCGCCGAAGAGGGCGAAATCAAGGCGAAAATCGATGCCAGCAAGCTGAGAGTCACCCTGGGTGAGCCGGTATTTTTCGACTCCAATGCGTCAGTTCCGGGAGAGGATGCCGAGTTTGTCGGGTTTTACTGGGATTTCAACGACATGGACCAAGTGCGGGTCGACAGGCAGGGCAGGAGAGTCAGTCACATTTTCAACAAAACCGGGGCTTATACAGTAAAACTCACTGTCGAGAATGACCAGGGCGAGCGCGATGAGGCCTCGGTAAGTATCGAGGTGCT
>Ga0209636_10008494_pt1 | contig 10461 bp, 5 predicted proteins | sample DeeMarSWOR152_54_FD_187464 | JGI IMG/M metagenome (GOLD analysis project Ga0209636, IMG submission 187464) | Marine sediment microbial communities from White Oak River estuary, North Carolina - WOR-1-52-54 (SPAdes) (version 2) | ecosystem: Environmental > Aquatic > Marine > Intertidal zone >... | reverse complement strand
TATTTCTTCTTCAAAACCTGAAACTCCTGGAATCTCTATAAGAGTTTTTAAATCTTCATAAATCATTCAATTTCCTCCTTTCATTTTAAAAGACAGTGATTTTATTAAAAGTTGTAAAAAAGGAAAGTTAACTTTTTGGATTATAAAAATCAAATAGGGGTGATTTTTTGATGCACGGCTCTGTAGAAAACCTTCAGATTGTTATATAAATTTTATTTTTTTTAATAAGATCAGAAAAATAATGAAAAACCTACGCAGTATTGAGCCCTATTTGATGTCTTTGAGCTATTCTATATCCTGTTATTATTCTCTGATATCCACTTAATTTTTTATCTAATTCTTCATCACCAGTATCTACTAAAAGGATTGGCGTTTTTGACAATTTATACGGTGTTGCTAAAATAATTATGTTGTCAATACCGACTTTTTTTATAACTTGGTGACTGATCTGTTGGTTTCCTCTCCCGAATATAAATCCTTGTGCACCTATTGGGCTTATAAGAATTTTTGCTTTTTTTTCTTTTTCTAAAACATCTAAAATTTCTTTTTCATTGACATCGGCCATTATTAGTTTTCTATTCTTGACGAGATCTACTCCTAAAAGAGTTTTTTTAATCTTAAGTTTGCTAGCAATAGCTTCAATCGTAGTTCCTGCACCAAGGATATACAAAGAATCATCATTCATAAATTCATACGCAAATTGTGCAATATTTTCTTTTGATTCGCTATCAGACTCATTATAAAATATAGATTTACCAGCTTGTACTAAAGTTGGGACATAGGGTGTTTTTGCATACCCGTAAATTTTTGTTTGTAATCTTCCTTTTCGGTATAAATTTTCGTCTGTGTCCATTATTTCTGCTTCTTGTGTTTCGGTTTTTCCTTTCAGAAACATCTTTACGATCTCAGAACTTATTTTAGGAGTGATTCCAAAAACAGCAGAATGCATTTTTACGCCGGCAGGTATTCCTAAAATAGGTATCTCTTCTCTAACGACAGTAAAGATATCTCTAGCAGTACCGTCTCCACCACAAAATAGAATGAAATCCACCTTGAATTCCAAAAATAAATTACAAACCTTTTTTGTATCTTCTGCAGTAGAATAATTGGGACCTTCCAGGTGATATAAAACGGTATATTTTTTGTACCCTACTTCTTTTATGATATTTTCGCCCATAACCCCAGAACACGTCAATAAAGTAAAATCGTGTCGGTATTCATATAATTTCTGTAATGTAACTTTTGCTTTACGAGGTGAAAGAGGTATCGCGCCTCTTTTAATAGCCTCTTCTAAATATGACTTACCATCAGTCCCTTTTAGCCCTACAGCGCCACCCATGCCGGCTATCGGGTTAACTAGAAACCCTATTTTATACATGTATGAACTACTCCCAGCCATCACAGGGAGCTTCCTGGTTCAACGACTGGATTATTATTTATCCATCTCCGCAGGCGTAAATTCGGATAGTCCCTACCCTACGCTTTTATATTGTTATTCGTATGACTATAAATAGTTTATTATTGTTCAGCTTTAATCTCCCAGCTTTCGTGAGGGAGACCTCCCCGCCGAAAAAAGTTTAAAAAATAGAAAAAAATGGGTTTTTAGATTTTTGGTAATTTTTCCAGGGATTGTTTGACGAGATCAATAGGATACTCGTAATCTACGAGTTTACCGTTGTGGTATGCATCGTATGCTGCCAGATCAAAATGTCCATGTCCGCTGTTCGCAAAGAAGATTATTTTTTCCTCGCCTGTTTCTTTGCATCTCCTTGCTTCATCTATCGCTGCCTTCACACAGTGTGCGGTCTCAGGCGCTACGACAAAACCTTCTGTTTGTGCAAATAGAGTCGCGGCTTCAAACACTGGGTTCTGATGATATGCAACCGCACCCATATAGCCCTCGTATGTAAGCTTACATAATAGCGGAGCGTCGCCATGATAACGCAATCCACCTGCATGTATAGGTGGTGGAACGAAATCATGTCCAAGTGTATACATTAGAGCAATCGGCTGCAACATTGCGGTATCACCGTAATCGTATGCATAAATTCCTTTTGTCAGCGTTGGACATGCCGTCGGTTCACATGATATCACTTGCAGATCGGGGTTCTCACCCTTCAGCTTATCTCCTACAAAAGGAAAACACTGCCCCGCAAAGTTACTGCCTCCACCAACGCATCCAAACATATAATCTGGATAAACATCGATTTGCTCAAACTGCTTCTTCAACTCTAAACCTTCAACCGTCTGATGGAGCAAAACATGGTTAAGAACACTTCCAAGCGAATATTTCGTGCCTTCATGCGTTACTGCATCCTCGGTTGCCTCACTTATCGCTATGCCTAAGCTTCCAGTACACTCTGGGTCTTTCTCTAATATCTTTTTCCCTACGTTTGTTCGCTTTGTTGGGCTGGGAAATACTTCTGCACCCCATATCTCCATAAGAATTCGCCTGTAAGGTTTCTGTTCATAACTTATCTTTACCATATATATGGTGCAATCTAAGTCAAAGAGACATGTGCCAAAAGCTAAAGCACTTCCCCACTGACCCGCTCCTGTTTCTGTTGCGAGCCTCTCCACACCCTCTTTCATGTTGTAATACGCTTGTGCAACGGCAGTGTTTGGCTTGTGACTTCCCGGAGGGCTAACCCCTTCCCATTTGTAATATATCTTCGCTGGCGTATTCAATTTCTCCTCCAATCGCTTTGCCCTATACAACGGCGTGGGTCTCCAAAGCCTGTAAACATCTCTAACTTCTTCCGGTATAGGAATCCATCTTTCTGTACTCATTTCCTGTTTTATCAATTCCATCGGAAAGACCGGCGCCATATCCTCCGCCTTCACCGGCTCTTTTGTTGCCGGATGTAGGTATGGTTTCGGAGGTGTAGGTAGGTCTGCCTGGATATTATACCATTGCTTAGGTATTTCATTCTCATCTAGTAAAATCTTTATTTGTTCCATTTTAATTCCTCTTTCAATATTGTTTGGTTATTGCTTGTTTTTTATTGTACACGGCTCTGTAGAAACCGTATGATTTATACCGCGTTCCTTCTACTTTGGTAGTTTAAAGTTACTCAAAGAGCGGAACATTCTATAGTTTGTGGGGATTCTCGTTTTATAAAGATTGCTAAGGCTCTTTCCAAGGTTTTTCTTAGGGGACTCGCCTCTTCACCAGAGCAGGCTTTCTAACCAGTTGTACACGGTTTGGTATCACCGTGTTATCCTTGTTTTAAAGTAGTTGGAGGAGAAGAGTCACAGGATATTGTTGAGCGTTTACAGGGCTTGACAGGGTGATGAAGTTCCTAGGCCTCCATCAACTACCCCACTTCACCACGTTGCAGAAGTTCGATCGGAGGATCAAGACTACCGTGCTTAAACGGGTTTTTTTCAGGTTTCATCCGCACCACTGCGATCCGGATGAAGAAGCTTGTTTTAGGTATTGATTACACGGGGTTTAAGCTCACTAATGCGAGTAACAAAGGGCTTTATGTGTATAATTCTGGGGATACCGCTAAGCTTACTCCACTCGCTAAAAGGTATACTTTAGGCCATACTTTTGTTCCGAGCGACATTCATGCAAGGGGTCTTAGATATCACAGAAGTGCTTCAATTCTTTGTCTGCTTGTTAAGGAGAGAGTAATGAATGCTGTTTATTATAAGCAAAACCCGCTGTTTGAAGCAGCGAAGATGTTTGCAAGGTATGAAGGAATAATTCCTGCTCCTGAAACAAACCATACTGTGAGGGCAGCTATTGATTAGGCTTTGAAGAGTAAAGAAACTAGTGAAAAAAAGGTCATACTTTTCAATTGCAGTGGACACGGACTGTTGGATCTTAAAGGGTTTGAAGAGTACCTTGAAGGAAAACTAACGGACTTTGAATTGCCAGAAAAAGAGATTGAAAGAACAAAGAAAGACATACCAAAAATGGGACAGTAAAAGCGATAAAAGAATTCTATCAACCTATTTTTTATTTTTTTCTCAATTTTTATCAATTAAGTTGATTTTTAAGAGCCATTCTTAACGGAAATAGAATTTGGTCAAAAATATATCATGGGATAGGAGTATAAAATTTATTTTACTGATTAAAAGCGAGAAAAATAAATAATCTAGTTTGGTATAATATAATAATTAAGATATTATTATACGTTGATTTTTTTAGGATCGGAATGGCTCTTGTATTTGGGGAAAAGTTGCAGAAAGCAGATTTGGTCAAGCATAGTTTTGTTATTTTTTGTCGTATCTTTACTAGTTGTTAGCCCTTTTCCACTTCTAAAAAGAGGGGGGGAAGGTGTTGAAAAAAATGTGCCTTGCATTGGAGAAAACACTAATAAAAATTTTTCTGAAACAAGAACAGAGGCAGAATATGATTGGTGGAATAGCAGTTTTACTTATAGGAAAAAAATCGTTTTAAATGAACCTGATCCTCCTTCGAGTTTAACTCCTTTAACCCCTAATAGAACCCTTGAGCCCGTGGATGTCTTTTTAACTTTTGAAAATGAAACTTGTAGAGAAAACAGTACGCGACTTATGTACTATAATGGGTCATCATCAACGTGGAGGAATGAAATATATCAGTTGTATAATTTAACATATTGGGATGCAGGAGAGACTTTTATTGCTTCGTGTAACCTAGTTTTTCTCGCAAATTACACAGTTGGAGAAGGAGATCTCGCATACTATATCTATTATGATGATGAATGGAATGAACCACCAGCTTTCCCAGATAGGATATGGGTTATGCCCTTAGATGATCCAGGATTAGCGGATGATACAGTGAATCCTTGGGTCTTTAACAATGTTACTAATACCAATTATACTTCTGTTAATTCGATACTTGTTAATGTTAGTAGTGGAGGAGCGTTACTACCCATTGCTCAAATTTATTTGATTGATGTTTATCGTACGGGTTCTGATTGGGGAGGGCCATGTTGTGGGTTAATAAGGGCTAATTATATTACTCCGGAAGGGGATATTAAAGAGTGTCTTATACCACCAACGGGAGATGGGTGGGGGCAGTATTTTTTGATGGGAGAATTTGCAGTTGATAGGTATGATAATCCAGATGCTAGGCATAATCTATCGCCAGATAATCCTGTTGAGGCATGGGTTTCTGACGCAGGTGTTTGGATAACAGATGTGGGATCTGTTTTTGCCAGAGTAAAGATAGTTACAAGTGATGGGGGATATGATCAGTTAGGGGGTGGTAGAGGGGCGAATTATTTGAATTATACGTTTTATTATACGTTTTATTATCATGGGGAAAATTTACTTGTCCGTATAGATGAGGATATTCATTCTAATTCTCAGCATGTTGGATATCCTGATATTCATTTAAAGAATTATGGTGATTGGCCGCATGTTTTTGCCCTTCAGAGAGCGGATAATGAGCCGATTGTTCATGATCGTAGGGCGTGGCATGATACTTTGAATGGGCTTTATAACGCTTCTTCTGAACAGAGGGCTGCAGATTTTCCTGTTGAGCCTTGGGGGGCTTGGTATGATTCTGATCCTTCGGGAAACGCGAGTATTGGTGTTATAGCGTTCAGTGATCTTTTTGGTTGGGAGGTTTCAAGCCTTGCTGTAAGCGGGGCAGGGTATAATATGATGCTTCAGGAGATTTTACGCCAGGACTACAATTGGGGGGGTGATGTTGTTTTGCTTAAGGATACTCACCTCATATACATGCATTATGTTTATACATCCGCTAACGGTACAAATTATTCAGATATTCGGGATATGGGCTCTATTTTGAACAATCCACTTAAACCCCAAGTAGGAGATAAGGATAACGTTTTTGATATAACGCTTTTATGCAACGCTCTTGATGCAGACGGGCTGATGGTTGGAGGAGTTAACTTAACTTTATATAATTCTACTTATACGGCTTGGGCGCTTACTAATGATGATGAAAATTGTTCTTTTTACCCCTTAACTAGTGGAACCTATAATGTTACTGCTAATTATACTATAGGGGGGGTTGATTATGTTGTGAATCAAACGATAAATATTGATTTACAATATATGCCATCTGGCGAGGAAGAAGGCGCGAAAAGGCTACATTATTTACCTTTAAATGTCACTCTTAGACGTTTTACAGTCAGCTTATATGATTGGGCTGATCCAAATAATAAGCCTTATAAAGCGGTTGTAAATCTCACTGATCCAGATTATGGGAATTCGGTGGTTAAAGAAACTGATGTTGGGGGGAATTGTAGTTTTATACTTATATATCCAAAAACATACACAATTAAAGTTACTTATCTTGGTTTAAACCCGATTATCGATCCTTCTCAAGTTTCTGTTGAAAAAGATAAAAGGTTTGAAAGTATTGCGGTTGTAGTTCCACAAAATACTAATTTTGAGCTTATGCTTGGAGAGTTTAGTGGGCCTATTCCCGTAGCAGCAAAAGAGCATACATGGTTCACATTAAAGTTTGTAGATCTTGATCATGATGTGAATATAGACGACGCTGTTCTCAATATAACCGGTTTTGACGAAGAAACTCAAAGTGCAACTTGGGAGAACCTTGCCACAACTTTGCCTGGTTATTATAATATCTCTTGTTATAGCGATATTCCTGCACCTATCGATTTAAAAATTACCGCGACAAAAGCAGGGTATGGTAGTGATACGACTACTTACAGTGTAAGCGTCACGAAGATGGGAGTCTCATTGGATATAGTGAATCAGACGGTTGCTGTAGATCTTGGGGAAAACGTCACTTTTGCGGTTTCTTTAAGGGAGAATGCGACAGGTATTGAGATGACTTCTGCGAGGATCACTTATCAGTGGGCGAGGGGATATGGAGAGTTTATTCATTTGGGAGGAGGCGTCTATGGGTTAAATATATCCACTATTGGGCTTTCTTTTGGGCAACAATATTTGATAAAAGCTAAATATTTTATTGATTTTGAACATGAGAGTGAAGAGTTTCAATTAATCCTAGTTATAAATGAAAAGAGTGAAGAAGGGGGGGTGATTACAACTTCAAATCTTTTAAGCGTGGTCATGATAGGGGCAGGAGCATTTGCCTTAGGTGGATTTATCTATCACCATTTTAAGACTCCCCTAATAATAAGGCAAATTAATGGCAATACTAAGAGAATAAGTAGGGGGAAAATACCGCCTTTCAGAAACTTGCCTGGAAGAGGTGAGAAAATAAAGGAGATATTTGAAGAAGAGTTCATAAGAATAAAGGAGATATAATGGAGATGAATTTTAAAGGCTTTAAGGTTAAGTCAAAGGCCTTTTCTCTGATAGCTATAATGTCCATAACCCTTCTCTGTCTGCCTTACTGGTCGCCTTTAGGAGATTTATTTTTGGAGAATGAATCTAGTTCTGATATCGAGGGAGCTATGGGTAGTCAAAGGGTTTCAGAAACACATGCAGATGCAGGTATTGACTGGTGGGATGAGGGAGCACAATGGGGATATGATACGCGTAGAAAGGCTACTGTAACAGAACCAGGAGTTATGAATAGAAGTTTTACTCCAATAGATATCCAGCTAAAGTTTAGTCAAGATGAGTGTGCTAATGATAGTATTCGAGTGCTTCATTTTAATAGAACAGCTTTTGAACTTGGAGGAACAGAACCTTGGGTTGAAGTTCCAAGCCAGATTTGGAATGAAACCTTTTCTGCAGGGAATTATTCTTCATGTAACATAGTGTTTCTTACAAACCTTTCGAAAGGAGAAAGCCAAGTTTTTTACATCTATTATAGCACGAGCAACAATACCCCACCTTCGTATGACACATTGATAAGCGCGACAGCAAAGAATATTAAAGCACCTGACGAAACCAATATGCCATGGGTTAATAATAAAAGAACTGGGGGGATTACACCAGATGTGGATGCTTTAAATATTTACACTTACAAGCCGTTTTATGCTCTCATGGCTCAGATATTGTTAACAGATACTATTAGGATTAATGATTCCGATAGGTGGGGGGATGAGTGGGGGGGGCCATGTTGTAGTTTGATAAGTCTTTGTTATCGAAATGAAACAGGGGATCCTGTAGATGCTTTGTTTATAAATAATGGAACGACAAATAGCGAGTATATTTTGATCGGTGAATTTGCTTTTGACCCTTCTGGAAATGATCCACCGGGAAATGAATATGCCAAGAGCTGGCGTTATGAGGATGTTTATATAGAAAGAGCCTATGTTAGCCCTGATAATCCTGCAGAAGCTTGGGTTCCTGGGGCAGGAGTTTGGATTTTAGATGATGGGCCTTTATTTGTTAGGGTTATGATTGTGACTAGTGATGGGGGGTTCAGTAATGATACGTCTGAGGATTCAGGGTTTAACAGGACTCATGGTGCTGATGGATTTCTTAACTATACTTTTACTTATACCTTTTATTATCATGGTAATAATCTTTTAACAAAGCTTGTTCAAGATATTGAGGTAAATATACAGAATGCTGGTGAGGGGGCATATGTTAAGAATTATGGCGATTGGCCACATATCATGGCAATTGTTTGTAATGAAAGTTTTATGGTGTCTAGGTATCAGAACATGCATGTTTGGAATGGCACCCTTGCCGCTTCAGTTGACGAGGATGCTTCTATTGGTAGGACAGATTTTGCCCGTGAAATAGCTTGGGTAGCGTTGTATGATAATAATACAGTAGATATTAGTGGCAAAAGGCCAAGTATAGGCTTTACAACAACTAATCATCCTACAGGTTGGGAGTATCAATCTTTAAATATAACGCCTGGTGATCCTGGTTCTCCAGATATTGGGGATGAAAGAACGATTGGGGATACTTTGTTAATGCAGCAATATCTTCGGGAAGGTCATCAAGGTGATTTATACAATATGACAGGCCTATATACCTATGATTATTATATTGTGACCTCTGGTTTTAACGATATTAGTGGGATTAGGGATACTGCTCTACAGGTTAATAATGAGACTGTTACTTCCGTAGGGAATGCTGAACTTTTTAGTCATAATGTTCTTTCTTGTACGGTGAAAGATGTGGATGGTGACCGAGTAATTCCTGATGTTAATGTGACTTTATTTTTATTGCCTAGTAATGCTATTTTTAACTCAACTTTTTCGGACGGAGATGGTAACTGTACTTTTGAAGGAGTGCCTGATGGGGATTATAACTTAACGTGTTTCTATACTATTTCAAAGACTGTTAAGGTGTTTAGTAATAGTATAACATTTGATCATACGATTGCACGTCAATACTATTTACCTTTAAATGTTTCTCTTGCTTTATTAAATATCACTTTGGAAAATTGGTCTACCAGCAAGAATATTTCTAATACTCAGGTTGACGTTTTCGAGCTTGGAGGAGGTCAAACGTTTCTTACAAGTAATATTACTGAGGGGGATGGTGTTTGTAGTTTTCTTTTATTTGTTCCTCGTACATATGTTTTTAAGGTTCAGTTGGGTCAAGTCGTAGGCCTCTTACCTTCACAGATAGTGTTAACACAGCATATAGATTTGGTTTTAAGAGCGGTGATAGATACTCACCTTGAGTTGGTTTTTGTTGATTCTGGGCCTGAAACTGTTCCTGCGAGGGTGAGTACATGGTTTATTGTTTACTTAAATGATACAGATCATAATGAAGGAATTGCTGGTGCTAATCTAACCATTTTAGGAGTGGAGCATGCAAGTTATGTGGATATGAGTCAGAGCGTGGGTCCTGAGATGGCAGGTTACTATAATGTTACGGTTTGGAGTAGTGAAATTTCAAGGGATCAGTCTTTTAGAATTAAAGCTTATGCTTCCCATTACCTTTTTGGTGGTGGAGATGTCACATTTTATCTTAAAGTTACAAAAAGACCGGTTAATCCTGAAGTTTTTAATCAAGCAGTAAGCGTAACTCAGGGAGAGGATGCGATTTTTACGTTTGCTTTCAAGGACGGGATTTCTAATTCGACTTTAGAAGATGTTTTGGTATCATTTTTCTGGGAAGGAGATTTAGGTGAACTTGAGTATGTCGAGGATGAAGGGATTTGGAGGCTTGTTATAAATACGGGGGATGTTGAACCTGACCAGTTTTTAATTACGATAAGTTTCTTTGTTGATCCAAATTATGAGGATGGAACTTTTGATTTGACGTTGTTTGTTAGGGAAAAGCCTCCTAGGGAGGGGATTCCTCTATGGGCTTTTATTGCTTTTACATTGGTTGTAGGGGTTGTTTCTGCTGGAGCTACTGCATGGCTTGTCCACTTTAGGAAGCCGTGGATTGTGAGAAGAATAGAGGGAAGAATAAAAGCGTTAGAGAAGGGGGATATAACTCCTCCTGAGGGGGTGTCTCGTGAAGAAACCGTAAAAGGTTTAATGGAAAAAGACTTTAAAATAATTGAGGAAAGATAGGGGTTTTTTGTTTGCCTAGGGGATTAGTTGTCGCAAAGTGGGATGAGGTTGAAGGATCTGAGGTTATTGGAAAATACCCGGAGAATTTGGTTATAGTGGAAGAAGATATTATTAGACTGTT
>Ga0209636_10008493_pt1 | contig 10461 bp, 13 predicted proteins | sample DeeMarSWOR152_54_FD_187464 | JGI IMG/M metagenome (GOLD analysis project Ga0209636, IMG submission 187464) | Marine sediment microbial communities from White Oak River estuary, North Carolina - WOR-1-52-54 (SPAdes) (version 2) | ecosystem: Environmental > Aquatic > Marine > Intertidal zone >... | reverse complement strand
AATAGCTGATCAAGGTTGGCCCAATATTCGCCGCGGGAAGAATACCCTCAACGCCAAACTGAAACCCAAAGATACCCATTGCCGCAACCCACCCCGCAAAAGCCCCTATCACACCTCCCAGCAACCCCAGAAGCAACGCCTCAATCAAGAATATCTGCAAGACGTTTGTGTCCGTTGCACCTAGACATTTCATCGTCCCAATCTCCTTGTACCTCTCGGTCACAGACATCAACATAGAATTCACAATCCCAACGCCGCAAACAAGAAGAGCGATTATGACCATCCACAACTGATACGATTCAGGCGGCTGCTCACCAACATTAGTGAGAATCGTGCCCATCGTCAAAATCGTAACCATAAAAGCAATCCCCAACAGAACAGACAACGCTGTAATAAGAGCTCTCGTAAAACGTTTCCTTATACTCTCAAGAGAAAAACGGAAAGCCTCACCAACCGGAAACTTGATGGTACCAATCTTCTCGATCGTCTTACCCTCGTTCTCCAGCTCCGCCATCTTTACTGAACTCCTCGCCATCCCTCAGCTATATCATTCTTATTAAACATCACCTTTTAAAGATTTTCCATAAAATCCCGATCAAAAAGCCTCTGACGTCCGCAGGCTACCAAGGGCGGAAGACATGAAACACAGGTGTACGACCTCGGTCATCAGGACCTCTTCCGAATACTGAAGTCTGGAGAAACTCCACAAAACGACTGACTCTAACATCCGTCGAGGCCTGTGCATATACTTCGAGGTCAGACCTCTAGTTCAGATCGCCCCTTCACTACCCTTTAATATTCTCAACATCACCACACTGATGTGAGGAAAGAGAATGACATCGAAAAGGTCCAAGCTAGAGATATACGTCGATGTCTTAAAGACGATCAGAAAAGGCACCCGAAAACCTACACGCATAATGTACAGAACCAACCTCTCTTGGAAACCATTGATGAAGATTCTCAGTTCACTGGCCGACCAAGGCCTAATCACCGTCATAGAAGAAGGCAACCACAAATTCTACGAGATAACCGATAAGGGAAAGAACGTCCTGCAATACTTCTCAAAAGCTATGGAGTCCATCCAAGTGACTTAACACAGACGCTTGACGAAGAGAGGTCCGCCCCAGAAATAATGGCTAGAGACATGAAGTCTCGCCGAACAACTGCAGACGTATTATTATGAAGAAGGATCGAGAAATCGTCAGCATTCTCCCCGACTCGTCTGTTGCATCAAGAGGCCGGTTGGCTGACTCTTCCTGTCGTGGAGAGAAAAGAGAAAGTATCTGACTTTCCGGCCATTTAAGCAGCGTTTCGTGGAAGCGGCTATTCTTCGTTTCCATCAGGTTCTTCTAGGATTCTCTGGAGTTCCTCGATGAGCGCCTCTATCTCTTCTTTTCCCCCGATCGTCACAGTAGTGCCATACGGGTCCGAAATACACCATTCCCTGTCACAGCACGCCAGATGGTCCACATTCATACCATTCCCCAAGACACTTCTCGAACTGAGGATCCAACGTTCAGTTCCTTCCACAAAGAACGAGACCGTTTCCTTGGTGAAACAAACTCCTCAAATATCATGGTGTAAGCACGAAGCAGCTAAGCAGTTCTCATTCTTCTTGCTTGCTTAGCCTTTTCCAGTCGACCCTTTTCGCAACCTTCTTCAGGTGCCCTTTCAAGAGTATATCTGCATCCTCAGATCCTATGCGACCAGCGTTCCATGTAACGAAAGGAGGATAGAATGAAGCTTCTTTGAACTTCGCCTCGCCTCCTTTCACATCGAATTTGATGTACCCAAGTTCTCTGAGATAACACGAATCATTTGGGCAGAGAATGTCGATCTCCTTCAATTCACGTTTGAGGTACAACACCCTGTACTCTTCTGGGTCTTCCACAATTCTGCCACACGGGCATTGAACACTTTCGGACGGCTCGGACATATCACTCACCTTTTCTATTCTTCGTACTCCTCGGCTGTCAAGACGAGTCCTCTTCTCTGCTCGATGTTCTCTATAGTTCCATCTCTCAGAAACACCACTCTGTCGCTAATGTCAATCATCTTCAAGTCATGGGTTGCACAGATGATCGTTGTCCCTCGCTCAGCCTTCAAGCGATACAAGAGCTGTACGATGGCGAAGCCTGTGTTAAGGTCAAGGTTTCCCGTCGGCTCATCGGCCAGAATTATCGCGGGATCGTTTGCTAGCGATCTCGCAATGGCCACCCGCTGCTGCTGGCCGCCACTCAGCTCTGTGGGTCTGTGGTCAACCCGGTCACCTAGGCCGACAGCCTCTAGAAGCTCAACCGCCCTTTTCTGTCTTTCCTCCTTATTCACTCCTAGGAAGGTCATCGGCAAAGCGACGTTTTCCATAGCTGTCAGGACGGGGATAAGGTTGAAGGTTTGGAATATGTAGCCGATCTTACGGCATCTCAGCCAAGCCATGGCTTTGGAGGGTATCTTGGAGAGGTCCACCCCATCGATGAAAATGTCTCCCTTCGTTGGTCTGTCTATTCCACCGATCATATTGAAAAGCGTCGTCTTTCCAGAACCGGAAGGACCCATTACAGAAAGATACTCCCCATGCGGAATCTCCAGGTCTATCCCCCGCAGAGCGTGAACTTCTTCGCCTTTCAGCTCGTAAACTTTATGAATGTCTACAACTTTGACAGCAGGAACTTCTTCTCCCATTACAGGGTGCACCTCTAGGCAATCCACATTAATGCCCAAAGGGTATTTATATAGTTAATGTTAAGATAGTTCGCTCTCCGCTTCCCCTGCCAACAGAATTAGAGCGTGCCTTGTGCGAATATGTTCGTCATAAGGCTTTCGATCTTGGCGCATAAAGCGAGAGTAGATTCCGAGATCTCTTCGCCCTTCGAAGTGAGTGTATAGATTCTCTTCCTTCCGTTCCATCCTCCTTCGATGAGCCCTCCTCTCTCAAGTGCATAAAGCAACGAGTAAACTGACCCCGAACTCGGCAGGAAGTTGAACCTATCGAAGATGGAAGTGATCACATCGTAGCCGCTCATGGGGGTCTTTCTCAACTCTGAGAGAATGACGATGTCCATGAAGTTCCTCACAGTTCGTCTGCGAAGCTGTGAGAGGAGTTTTCTTTTCTCGGCGTGTACGGTCTCCAGCATATTTCTCCCTAATGTTTATTCATGTATGAATATCTATATAAATTTTTCTGAAAGTGCGTTCCTTATGGCGATTCCGGTCAAGAATACAGACGAAAGTAAAGGCTCGATTTGGAGACGCTTGGACGAGCATCTCGCAGTTTCTGCGATTCAAGAATCGGAGAGAGTCTGCTATCATGATAGTATATATGTGCGTGATGACAAGAGTTATCTTTGCCATTTCAAGTATCTAGGAGAGGTGTTGGATTTGAGTTTATGGAAATACTCCTTCGATCTAGTTACTAGGGAGCTGGACCTAGCAGAGAAGAAGAAGCAAGCTTTGGACAATTTGTTCTCTGCCAACAAGATTTCTCAGTCGACCTACGACTATCTGGAGACGGAACTTTCAACAGCGATTACTGACCTCGAAGATCATCTTAAGTCGATAAAAGACAAGATGGCGATGAGAGCACAAGAGCTAGAGAAACAGGTGAACACTCTGGAGTTGTTCCTCGCTAGTCTCGAGATTCATCACGCCGCCGGGGATGTAGACGACGAGACATATGGAAAGCAGAGCGATGCTATTCTGTTGGGTCTCGAAGCAACAAAGGTGGAACTGGCAAGTATAAGGAGCGCTTCACAGAAGGCCGTTCCGAAGCCTGCTGAAGCTCCACCGCTGCCGGAGCCGGAAGAAACAACAGAAGGAACGGAATTCACAGAATCGACTGAGATCGAGGAAGAAGAAAGCCCTTCGGCAGAAGAACCGCTGTTCTACGAGCCAGTGGAATCTGTGGAGACCGTGGAGCCAAGCCACGAGGAGATGGCGGATGTTGCTTTTGAGGAGCCTGATGAAAGCGAAGATCTGCCGCTGGCATCTTACTCAGAGGAACCTTCGGAGCAGCTTTCACCAAGTCCTGAGACCACTACTGAATACTAGATCTGTGCTTTCTCCCTCTCTTCTTCTTGCGTGCGCCCCCTTTCTAGATGCAGAGCCATAGCGCCGATCTAGGCAGAAGTGTGCAAGGGAAATTACAGTCTTTTTTGCAGCCCTAGAAGGAGACTATTACTTGAGAAGGATCTCGTAGATCTCCAGTATGTTGCTGCCACGGAACGAGACTGTTCTGCCGTCTATTCTAGTTACACCTTTTCTCTGAGATATTGCTTCTGCCCTTTCGCTGTCATGGTATTCTACCCTGAGCTCCATTGGGAGCCTAGGCTTGTATGGACAGAACTCTCCAGTCTTGGATATAGCTCTCCTAGACGCGTCCCGTATAAGCTTCCAAGACATTTGAGGGTGAAGACACTTGGCGGCAAACCGGCTCGTAGCTTCTTTGACGGCTACCGTTTCAACATTCTCCAGAAGCGCTTCGGCTTCCCCAACTGCGGCGGAATCGCCTGTCACCAATGCCAAGGGCACGTCGTAAAGGCCCGCCAGTACAGCCCATAAGCCTATTTCCCCAACGAGCTGCTCATTCAGCCATATGTTTTCAATACCAGTATGGGAAAGAGTGTGTGCTAAGATCCCGTCTAGTGTACCTGCCATAGAGTGAGCTCCAACTGCAAACATCAGGTCGAACGACTCGTCTAAGCCCTCAAGTTCGAAGAGTCTTCTACCCCATATCAACTGTGCTCTCGGGTCCAGATCCTCCAGTATTACACTGAAGGCTGCCCCGTGTCCATCCAGAACCACGACATCATCAACTCTTTCCTCAAATGCGCCTCCAATGGCTGCGTTCACATCTCCTGTTAGGAGCCTTCTCGCGGACTCGTGTTCTTTGCCGCCAGGGTTGAAGTCACGCCAGTCCCCAGCCACACCGGTTGCGCCTTCCAGATCAGTCATGATGAATATCTTCAACTGTCATCACTCCTTTAGTGGGAACTCGACTGGTCTCTGGATTCTGGCCGATGCGTAGATTCCTCTTATCAGTTCCAGGGATTTCCTGCCCTCTGCCCCGTTCACGTATGGTTCTCTGTCCTCCAAGATGGCTTGCGAGAAATCCTTGATCATGGAAGCGTGATTTGCTGCAGGGACAAGTTCAGGTCTAGCCCAGGACATCAGCCCTTCTTTTCCCTCTTGGGCTATTTCCTCTTCCTCGCCGAGTATAGACCATCTTTTGAGCACCTCTCCCTCCATGATGGCTGTGCCCTTAGTCCCGTGGATCTCCAGCCTCGTCGGCAGACCTGGATAGATGGCTGTGCTTCCTTGAACTACGCCTAAGGCGCCATTCTCGAATCTGATGATAGCCACTGCTAGGTCCTCCACTTCTATCTTATGCGAAAATGTATCGGTTTGCGCCGATAAGACCTTGGGCGTCCCCATTATCCATAGGAGCAAGTCGATTGTGTGGATCGCTTGGTTGATTAGCACCCCTCCTCCTTCCGTGGCCCAGCATCCCCTCCATGAGCTCTCTTCATAGTAATCTTCAGACCGATACCACTTGACGACCGCTTCTCCCAGAATCAGCCGGCCAAACTTTCCTTCTTGAGCCGCCATCCTAACCTTCCTGAAGACGGGGTCGAACCTAGACTGGAAGATGACACCTAACTTGACGTTTCTCTTCTCGGCTTCTTGAATCAAGTCGTCGGCTTCTTTCAGGCTCAAGGCCATTGGCTTATCTACGAGCGTGTGTATACCGGCTTTGATCGCGTCCAGGGCCATTCGGTAATGGAGGTAGTGGGGTGTGTTGATGACGACGGCGTCTATCTCGGCCTCTTGTAGCATTTGATCGTGATCATCGTACCAGAGGCCCAAGCCCCATCTAGCTGCGAAGTGTTTGGCTCTCTCTTCTCTTCGGCTAGTTACAGCTGCGAGGCTGGCCGTCCCTGAATCAGCTATCATCGAGAAGCCTCGAGCACAGAAATCGGCGCCGACACCTGTCCCAATGATCCCGAACTTGACAGACCTAGCCATTTGTTTTCACCCAGTTGGAACTAGAGCGTCGAACAGCATAAAAGCCTTAAAGACTCGTCGTCTAGAGGTTTGGCTCACGCGAAGTATGGTTCCCTTCGCTTTACGGCTTCGAGAAGTAGTTCTCTTAAGGTTTCCTCGGACGCTCCTCTTCGCATAGGTCCCAGAAGGTCCACAAGGTTGTCGTTTCTGAAAAGGCACGGCTTGAGTCTTCCGTCAGAGGTCACGCGGAGTCTGTTGCAGTTCCGGCAGAACTCGGTATTATGCATGGGCTTCACAATCTCTACTGCGCCCCCGTTTCGGAGATGATACTTCCTGCGATGATGCATACGCCGAACGGTTATCTTTTCGGCCAAGTTCTCAAGGTAGTGTTCGACCTTATCCAAGCCTACATAGTAGCTTTTGTAGGGGTCGTCCCAGCTTACTGATTCGAGTTCTATGATCTGCAGGATCAGGCCGTTTTCTTTCGTGAAGTCGATCATGTCAACTATCTCGTCCTCATTCAGACCCTTGAGAAGCACCATATTGACCTTCACTGGGTACAGACCAACCCTTGCAGCCTCCTCTATGCCGGAGACTACCTTTTCCAGTGCAGCCAATCCTGTGATCTGCGCGAACCTCTCTGGCTTCAACGTGTCTAGACTAACATTGACCCTTGCCAAACCAGCTTCTTTTAGACGTCTAGCGCGTTCTTCAAGGAGAAGGCCGTTCGTCGTCATTGAGACCTCCCGGATTCCAGGAGTGCCTCCTACTATCTCCACTATGTCCACGATGTCTTTCCTAATCAGCGGCTCCCCGCCGGTCAGCTTCACTCTGCTCATGCCAAACCAGGCTGCTAGTCCGACGACTCTCTGTATCTCCCCAGGCATCATCTCCGATGTTCCCTTGGATGTCTCGCCTTCCTGGTGGCAGTAGAAGCAACTGAGGTTACACCTCTGGGTTACCGATATCCGTATGCTCTCCACTGGTCTCCCGCAAGGGTCTGTCAGCACCAAGTGTCTTGCCTCTTCGGAGTTTCTAAGGCGAGAGACTCTATTTATTGTTTCTTGTCGAATCCAACTTGCAGTTGGGTTTGACGGTTTCTAGCTAGTTCGCGCAGGCAATTCGGCTTCTGTGTTCTTGTGGATCGGTGATTCACAACTTTTTTTAGAAGTAGGAAGGCGTTGTTACTTAATCTGAAGCCTCGTCTTAGAACCGTGGTGCTCTGAATTGGACATCAGTATGTCGATCCTGGCCTTTTGCGCAGGATATGTCGTAGCAGCAACGTTTTACGTTTTCGCCATATTGCCAAGAAAGCAGAGAGGCTAGTCACGGGCCCCTTCTTCTTGCGAATCGGTCGTTCTTCCACACGTCAGCCGTGTCACTGTATCCTCTCTTCTCCCAGTATCCCAGTTCCTTCGTTTCTGAGAAGGTCACTCTTTCGATCCACATAGCGCTTTTGTAGGCGTACTTGTCAGGGATTATGAGTCTCAATGGGCCTCCGATCGGTGTCTCAAGAAACTTGTCGTTGACCTTGTAGGCCAGCAGTACGTTCTCTCTGAGAAGGTCTTCCAGAGCTAGAGAGGTAGTGTAGCCGTCCGAACATGTGAAGACGACATTGGTTGCATTCATCTCTGGCTTCACGATCTCGGCTAATGTGCTAAACTTTACACCGCGCCACTTGAGGTTTCTGACGCTCCATCCTTCTACGCAGTGAAAGTCACTGGTCGATTCAGTGGCAGGGAGTTTGAGAAGATCGTCCCAAGTAAGCTCAAGTGGGTTCTCCACTTCCCCATCTACTGTCAACTCCCATTTCTTCGGATCGAACTCTGGGTTTTCTGGTACGATTCCGGGGTGTTCTATGTTCCACCTCAGAAGGCTGGGGATCTCGTGTTGGCCGGGCGGTAGTTCGTTTCTCTTCATATTGTACTGGTACTGATCCCGAATCTGGTATTAAACATTCTGGGGGAGAGGACAGCGTCGACCGAAGCGAGCTTCTAGCCTTGAGCCGAAGGGGGACCCTTGAAAGGTGTCTGAAAGCGTCTAGTCGGCTTCGTATTAACGCGTCATATTTATATAAAACGTTTTACATGCATATGGAACAGTTCGGATATGTCGCAGGGATCTGAACACAGACTCTGAATGCACATAGGTGGTGGAACTGGAATGGTTGACGGGTGGAGGCCGGTTGTAGTGCCGGTTGAGATCTACGAGAGGGCTAGGGAGTACTACGAGGAGAACAAAGAGGAGTTGAAGCTGAAGAACGGAGTAAGAAGCCTAACTGGGTTCATAAACTACTGCATACGTGAGTATCTCAAAGAGAAAGGGATTATCTAACATTTTCTGCAACTCTTCGAAGAAGCGTGATTGTCCCACACTGCGCTCGTGCTCGGTCTCGGTGCTACAGCTCGTCATCTCGCTCTTTCTTTGGAAAATTCTTTTATTCTGTATGCGTAGAATCTCTATTCAACCATGATATCCATTGAGGAGTCAGCTGCAACAGTCTTGCTCTTCTGTTGGGTTATCTTTGTTGCGACAGCTCTGACGAGAAGCCTCTACAAGTGGATGAAGAAGCGTGGCATAGAGCATAACGTTGCGGTCTACTATAATAGAAAGGTTATCCATTTGCTGGCTGGGGGGGTCGTAGCAGCAGTCGTTCCTTTCGTCTTCAAGACTTCTTTCTTTCCTTTTGTGATGGCTATGGTGTTGGCGGTCTTTATCTATACGCCTCACAAGATTGGGAAGATAATGTATTGGTTTCAGACAGAAGAGAACACGTATGAAGTCTCATTCTGCGTCATGTGGGGGACGATAATCGCGCTGGGATGGCTGTTTTCTGGCGGAGATTTCTTGTTTGGGACTTTGCCTGTTCTGTTCATGTCCGTTGGAGATGCTGTTACTGGGATTGTGAGGAACTTCCTATACAAGAAGAGAACAAAGTCTTGGTGGGGAAACTTGGTCATGGCTTTCATCTCGATACTTGCTGGAACAATGCTGGGATTTGCGGGAGTTCTTGCGGGAGCAACAGCATCAGTGGTGGAGCACTTTGAGTTTCCCCCAATCGATGATAATGTCACTGTGCCCTTGGTCTCATTCCTCATCCTCATTCTTGCCAAGTTCTATGCTCCTTGGCTCCTGACCCTCTGACTTTCTGGGCGAGGAATGATCTACAGCCAACACGGCGCGAAAGTTTGATAAACACGGTTCTCGAATGGATGACTATGAAGTCCGCAGATCTGACAAGCCAAGATATTGCACTCGTCGAACTGGCAAAGGGCCTTATCGGGAAAAGGAAGTCAAGGGTATCGGGTGTGGCGGCGGTTCTGAAGACTCGTAACGGAAGTGTCTTTTCGGGTGTGAATATTGAGATAGAGGCTTCTGCACCGTGCTCAATCTGCGCTGAATACGCGGCGATAGGTACAATGGTTACAGAAGGCGAGACGGAGGTCGAGACTATCGTTGCAGTCAATCTTCATGATGATGGATACTCTGTCTTGCCGCCTTGTGGTAAGTGTAGGCAGTTCATAAGTGAGTTTGGGAACCCCTACGTGATCGTTGAAGTGGAGGGAAGACTGAGGAAAGTCAGATTGGGCGAGTTGTATCCTCTGCCTGTGGTTTCCGAGTGAGTTTCCTGCTGACAAGAGGTCTGCTGCAAGGCTGGACATTTTTGGGGGGCGGGTGTGAGCTTCACTTTGGAGACAGACAGGCTCTACATTCGGCCTTTCAAGTCAGAGGATGCTGTGGAGCTTCACAGGATATTCGGTGATCCGGAGGTAATGAAGCGCATTCCTGGTGGGCCTTCCAAGTCGGTTGAAGATACGGGAAGAAGGCTTGAGAGGATAATGGACCATCAGAGGGAGCATGGATTCAGCTTATGGGCTTTAATCAGAAAAGAAGATGGCAAGCTTGCGGGCGACTGTGGGTTGATCCTGGTTGAGGGCCTTGGGCCTGACGTTGAGCTGTCTTATGATATTGCTCGTGAGTTCTGGGGAATGGGCTATGCGACGGAGGCTGCTAGAGAGTGTCTCAGATACGGCTTAGAGGATCTGGGGCTGGAACGCATAATTGGGCTAACGTATGAGGACCATTTTGCATCCCGTCGCATAATGGAGAAGATCGGGATGGATTGCGAAGGAATTGTGCGACGCTATGATCGTGACCTAGTGCAATATTCCGCCACGGGGAAAGGTTATCCGCCTTAAGGGGCTAGGAAAAGTATCCGCGATCTTCGCGGAATGTCGAAGACGGTTCGATCGTTACTCATCTTATGCAGGCTTCTCGTTCCGCGCTGTGTTCTCTCCCCTCCCCCTCTATCCAGGGTGAGCCTTGACGGTTGGTTTTTCGGGTTGCTTTTCTTGTTCAAAGCCTGTTCTCATCTCTGGTTTGGGGTGAAAGGTCTGTTGAAGTTATTGGCAAGTTATTGTGAAGTTCAATGAAAGTTCGGCTCGGGTTCTCAATCGGTGG
>Ga0209636_10008492_pt1 | contig 10461 bp, 8 predicted proteins | sample DeeMarSWOR152_54_FD_187464 | JGI IMG/M metagenome (GOLD analysis project Ga0209636, IMG submission 187464) | Marine sediment microbial communities from White Oak River estuary, North Carolina - WOR-1-52-54 (SPAdes) (version 2) | ecosystem: Environmental > Aquatic > Marine > Intertidal zone >... | reverse complement strand
CAGCTCACGTTCAAGTTCTTCCTGTTTTGTTATGGGTGAAAGATCGAGCATCGGTTTCAAACGCTCTCTTTGAGAGGAGAGGTTTCTCTTTGCCACACTCAACTCCCTCAACCTTTCTCTCAGAGGCTCCAGTTGAGCATTGTCAGAGGCTATCTGCTTGTCAACGTCGACGATCTTCTCATCCAATGCTATCAGGTTTTCTTCAAACCGCTCAACATCCTCAACCGCGTACTTAACCGCATTTCCTAGAGCTCCCGATATTTTTGCGCTGAGGACCCTCTTTTCAACCTGCTTTTTCATCTCATCTTCCAGAGAGTCAATCTCGAGGTTCCTCTTCTCGAGCATGGTTTCCAAAGCATCTACATTCTTCTGCAGTCTATCAAATTCGTCTAAATCTAAGTTGGGGATTACTGGTCTCTTACTTGGTTCATAGTAGCCTCCTTCAATAACTCCCCCCTCGTCGTATACATCTCCATCCAAATCAACTGCTCTAAAACCTTCTTTAGCCATCTTGCAGGCGGTTTTACCATCTGTTGTGATCAACGTGTCCTTGAAGATGGAAGCTAACAAATTCTTCTCTCCAATTTTAATGAAGTTGCTAGCGTAACCGAGAACACCCTCAGCTTCAGGAACATCTCTTAACTGCGCGACTGTCAATTCCTTGACCGGAATTATCTTGAGTCTACCTATCTTCAAGCGTTTGAGAGTGCTGAGAAGATTAAGAGCTGTATCTAAATCTTTTACTACCATGGCGTTCAACAATTCGTTAGAGCTGAAATCCAAAGCTTTCCTGTATTTCGGATCAAAAGTCGCCAGAGCCCCCAGTCTGCCATACACTCCTTCCATCTTCTCCTTCTCTGCGATCTGTTCGATTTTTCTAATCGTCTCATCATCGGAAAATGTGTGACCTTTAATATCTCTCCTCAAGGCGTACTCGTTCAGAAGTATTCTTGCTCGCTGTTCTGTCTTTTCAGCTTCAAACAACCTCTTCTTAGCTCTATCCCGGATGACGAAGATCTCTTCCAATGTCCTTGTGGCATCAGATAGCCTCTCTTCTTCCTCTTCAGCTAATCTTTGCAGTTCCTCGATGTGATTTTTCAACTTGTTTATGTTTATTTGGTAATCTTCTCTGCGTCGATTCAATGTTCTTAGTTGTGATCTTAGAACACTCTGTTTTGTTTGAATCTCTTTGATACCTGTCTTAATTTTCAGGATGTCTTCATCTGTCTTCAGGGTCTCTTCATCTAATTTGTCAATCTTCGATTCCGCGTCGTAAAGGTTTCTCCTCTTCTCCCTAATATCCTCCAATATTTTTTCAAGCGTCTGCTTCTTCTCATTCAACTTCTTGATTGTCTTATTCCTTTCACCTCTTTGTTCTTTGAGGGCTTTATTTGATTCTTTGATGGTGATGTTTAATTCTTCGAATTGTCTTGATCGCTCATCACGATTCTTTTCCAGAGCTTTCATGCGCATCTTCGCTGACTCTATGCTCATCTTCAATGAGGCTACTTGTGCTTTTTTGTCGCTAATTGTCTTTTCAAGGTCGAGAAGTCTCTTACCGCCTTTCTTTGCGAACTCGTCTTCAAATTTCTTCCGCTGGCTGATTGCTTCTGCTCTCTTCTTTATGAGGGTGCTTCTTTCACGCTTGAGCTTTTGGCTTGCCTCTTTTTTCTTGTCGATCTGCTGAGTAAGCTTCTTCACTTCTTCTTTCAGATTAGAGATTTTCTTTGAGATTATTGCTGATTGCATTCTTTTTATTTCGGATTGAATGAAGTTGTATCTTTGAGCGTCATTCCTCTCAATCTCTAAACTTTCAAGTCTATTTTGAACTTCACCTATCTTTGCTGCTGCTACTCTTAGATTGAGGTTGGCTTGTTGAAGCTGTTCGTTCGCACTGGCTTTTTTTGCATCGTACTCCGCTATCCCAATCATGTCCTCTATGATGCCTCTTCTCTCATTCGGAGTGAAATCAGCTATTCGGGTTATGGTCCCCTGCATGATAATATTGTGGCCTGAAGAGTTGAGGCCTGCTACACCTAGGATGTCTACCAGGTTTGACCTCAGCACCTTCTTACCATTTATACGGTAGTCGCTCGTGCCATCCTCTTTTACAACGCGGGATATTTTCACGGTGTCTGAGTCTACTGGAATATGGCGATCCGAATTGTCGAAGGTCATAGAGACGTAAGCGGAGTCTGCGCCTTTCACTTTAGGAGTCCCATCGAAGATCACTTCAGCCATCTTATCTGCTCTTAATGATCTGACGCTCATCTCGCCTAGAACAAAGCGAATGGCATCGATTATGTTGGTCTTTCCGCTTCCATTTGGACCTGTGATGGTGGTTATGCCCTTGTCTAGATTGATTGTTACCTTCTTCGGACCAAAGGATTTGAAACCGCGCATTTCAATCCGTTTAGTGTGCACCATAATCAGAGCCTCTTTCTGGAGGCGAAGAACATGTCATTTCTTATTTGGAATTCACTTATTCTTAATAACGGTAGATTTTGTTACTGATGTTTTAAGCTTTTTTTCATGATTTATTAACATTTTAAACCTTTTAGGTATCAAAAAATATTATGCAACCATTTATTACTCTATAATTGAGAATTTAGTTTATCATAAGATAGAGGTCTTTATGGCATGGACTTTTTGAGACGTTTAGAAGATTTTAGGGGGCATCTGGAGTCCTCTGGATTGAAATGTTATTTGGTTACCGATGTTAAAAACGTGTACTATCTTACTGGTTTTCTTGACATCGCTGATTCGCATCTGTCTTTGATAATTCCAGTCGACTCTCAACCGACCCTGCTCACCTACTCGTTGAGTTATGTGGCCGCGTCTGAAAAAGCTGAGGGTTGTCAAGTTAAGCAGGTTGATTTGGGAAAGCTTCCAGAGAGCACTCTTAAAGAAGTTGTCTCTTTGAGGGTTGAAGAAGCGTACTTTGATAAACTCGATTTCAAAACCTACACGGGATTCAAGAAGGAGGGTGTAGACATGAAACAAGAGTTACAACCTATTTGGAGGCTTCGAAGCGTTAAAGACGAGTGTGAGGTGAATTACATGAGGAAGGCTGCTGAACTTGCAGATGTTGGTTTACAGGCTGGTTTGGAAGCTGTGAAGGCGGAGGCTTTTGAGTATGAGATTGCTGCCGAGGCGGAGTACGCGATGAGGAAGAATGGATCGGAGGGAACAGCTTTTGAGACTGTTGTCGCCTCAGGCCCAAGATCAGCATTTCCACACGGCGTATGCTCTGACAGAAGAATTGAGATAGGCGATTTTGTCACCTTGGATCTCGGTGCTGTCTACAGAGGATATAGAAGCGACGCGACGAGAACGACTATTGTGGGAGAGGCTTCAAAGAAACAGAGAGAGATTTACGATCTGGTTTTAAGAGCTCATGAGGAAGCGTTCAACTACATAAGACCAGAGACAACGGGTAAGGCAATGGATAAAGTAGCAAGAAAGATTATAACAGATGCGGGATACGGAGAGATGTTCGTGCATGGTTTAGGTCATGGTGTTGGTTTAGACATCCATGAACCTCCTTATCTTACACCTAGAAGCGAGGATGTGTTGAAGGTTGGAAACATCGTTACAGATGAGCCCGGCATATATGTCAGAGGTTTTGGCGGAGTGCGAATCGAGGACGCGGTGTTGGTGCTGGAAGACGGCGCGGAGAGATTAACGAAGACGATGAGAGAACTGGAAGTTTAAGCGTTACTTATCATTTACCCCGGCGGCGCATTCTACTCTGGTATGTTCGAATAGAACGCCAAAGATCTATGCGCCTGAAGTCAGGCCAGAAGACATCGAGAAAATACAGTTCGCTGTATGCACCTTGCCATAAGAAGAATCCGCTTAGACGTTCCTCTCCAGACGTCCGAATGATTAGGTCGGGATCAGATTTAGGAAGATGAGCGGTGTACAGGTACTTTTCAAAGGTCTCCTCGTTAATTTGATCCGGGTCAAGTTTACCCTTTTCGACTTCTTTCACTATCTTTCTTGTAGCGTCTATTATCTCGGCTCTTCCCCCGTAAGCGATCGCGAGGTTCAAGTAGAAACAGTCGTAACTTTTGGTGGCTTCTTCTATCTCTTTGAGCATCTTCTGCAGTTTGTTAGGCAGCAGGTGAACTCTACCAATGGCTTTGATTCTCACCTTTCTCTCGTGAAAAACCTGGCCTGCTGGGCTGTTCATCTTCTCAACCTTGTCTTTGATAAGACCGATGATCTCACCAACCTCTTTTCCAGAGCGTTGAAAATTCTCAGTGGAAAAAATATAAAGGGTAACTGTCTTCACGCCCAAATTGAAACACCATTCGAGGAAGTCTTCGACTTTATCTGCTCCATGGTGGTGGCCAATCCAAGGCGGTAACAGGTGTTTGGAAGCCCACCTACGGTTTCCGTCGAGGATTACTCCTATGTGCTCAGGCTTCTCTTTGTTCCTGATCTGATTCCATAATGTCTTCTCGTAGATCTTGTAGATTATCGGATTGTAGGTTAATCTTCTAGCTAGAAGTAGAATGGATTTTTGAATGTTCAAATTCATAACCCGCACAGGAAGACTATTCGTCTTTTGTTCCCATACGTCTACCGAAGTATTGTCTATATCTCCTCCTCAAACTTATAGTAACAAGAACAGCGATAAGGGTACCAGCTATTCCTAAACCCGCTGCGAGGAGAAGATCAACGATTAATTTATCTGATATTGAGGCTGGTGGAACAGGAGCCAGCAGAACTAGGGACGCTCTTATCGCTATCTCCCTCACCCACACCGCAACAACTATTCCGACACCGTTCCTCCATATCCTGTCATCGCGTGAGAAATAGTAGAATATACCTCTGCCCACGAAGACGATGCACACAGCGACAACTGCTAAATCTGTGGCGTTAGCTATGATGAGACCTGCGATGGTGGGGAGGTGGCTCCACCATAATTGCAGGTCAGGGTAGTGGGGCAGTATCGCCGTATAGGTTTGGTAAGCATCTATTCCTATGACGATGAGTGCGGTTATAAGTGTAAAGTATCTGACGAGCTCCAACGTGCTTGGAAAGGTTGCTGAAGACACCCGCTTGTCTATACCGAAGCCTTTGATGAAGAGTAGAGACCCTATGAGAAGAAGAAATGCGTAACCAGCATATGTGAGTAGGTTATAAATCCAAAGAAGAGCTAATGTGATCAATAGTATTCCTGGCACACCTAAGGCTATTCTAGAATAGTATGGGTCATCTATAAGTTTCCTAAAATAACGTGCGAAGAGAGCCCAGCTCTCCTCGATGGCTTCACTGTGCCTGACGACAACACGTCGGATTGACATTATTGGAACCCGTGACTGAATTATTGGAATAACCTCCTCGTCAGCAAAACCGTCTGTTACTAAAACGATGTTCTTAGCTGAAAAATTCTTAAGAACCTTTTCCAACTGAGACACTATGTTCTTGTCGGCTTTTACTCCCAGAAGCTCCGATCCTGCAATGGTTGCAACCTCATAATCCGTTTCGCTTGTCTCCCGTGAAAGAGAGTCGTAGGTTCGCACCGCGTCGAATATTGCGTTTGCGTCAGCCTCCTCTGGATCTTTTAAAGCGAGCTTTGAGGCAGCTTCAATGTTTTTATTTCTACCAATTATTGGGGTCTTAACTTGACCTTTGACTCCGATGTCGTTATCTCGATCTACACACAGTATTAGGATCTTTTCGCTTTCTGCTTTCTTTGGCATCGGATTCTTCCCTTTTTTCAAGGTTTCTACACTACTCTGTATTGAGATGGTCGTGCTTTATTAACATCTTTAACTCGTCAATCGTCATTTTTTTCTTTTTCTTTAACTTCTCAAGAGCCTCCTCTTCAATTTGCCTCTCTATCCTTTCAACCTTTTCGATTTTCCTCTTCTCTAACTCTTCATCGAGTGAATTTTCAATACTTTTTATCTCTGTCATGATTTCTAAATAATGTTTCTGAGAAGCCGCCAATTTTTCTTCGAGTTCAAGACAACTTTTATGGGCTTGATCTGCTTTTTTCTTTTTTTCCTTAGCTTCTTTAAACTTATTTAGCATATTTTTATGATGATTGTCTCCTTCTTCAACTAGTTGATTCTTCTCCTCTCTAAGTTGGCTGATAGATCTCTCATAATCTCTTATTAAAGGTTTTAACAGATCTAATTGTTCTCTAAGTGATTCAGCTTCTTTGTGATCTTGCAAGTTTTTTTCTAGGTGTTTGATCTGATCTATAATCTTCTTCTCTAGGTCAACGTTCATCGGGGTTGTCTGAATTTTCCATTCCAGACTATTGATCTTCTTTAGAGCCTCTTCTTCTTTTCTAGCTTGGGGCTTGAGAAGCGATAATCTATCCTTGAGAGTTCTCTGCCTCTCTCTTTTTTCGGATAGTTCTATGTTTAGGATTCTCATTCTATCTTTTAGGTCTTTTACTTTTTTATTGAGTTCATCACGAGATTCTCTCTGTGCCAGAGCTTCCTCTCTAGCCACATTGTACGCTCTATTCAAAATATTTCTCTTTTCTTTCCTATTACGCAATTCCTTTTGGAGGGCACTTCCTTCTTTTATTAACGGTTCAATTTTCATGTAGAGTTGGTTTAACCTGATTTTCAGAGTTTCGTCCAATTTTCACCCAGCTCTCAGCGGGACATTGATATTCTGGTTGCTGTTCCCAGCGCGCCCTCCAAAGCCCGCCACTCATCGTCAGCAAAACCAATAATTAGCATATCGTTATCGAACAAATCAAAATTTTTAATAAGTAAATCTGTGACATATGGGTCTTTACTTGAGAGATCCGAATAGACTCTCGGAACCTCTATCTTACCATTTTTGAACAGGATGACCACAGCTCCCAGGGCGCCAGCTCTTACCGCGTCATCCCTGTGCTTTAGAACCGAATCTATTTTATCAGCTTGATCTCTAAGGTGAATACAGTAACTATTTCTCATGCCTAACCTATGCATATCCAATTTAGAAATCTTAACAATACAATAGTTTTCGAGAATTTTTTTGAGATGAGATTCTCCTGACTTTGTTAATTTACTTCCTGTTTTTGATGCTGAGATGTATTCTTTGCTTTCAAGGTCTTCCAACATTCGTCTAACTATCCCCTCGTGCTCTGTTAAATCGAGGATCTCTTTTAGTCTGTAACGCCCAATAGGACCAACTCTCCTCATAGCTAGGAGCAGAAGTAGATGCTTTGTTTGGATTATTGTTTTATTTTTTCCACCTTTTTCCATTAAGCGTTTCCCTCTCCTTTTCTAAGTGACTGGTATTGTAACTAAATCTCTTCTTCTCCTCCGGTGAAGATTCTGGTCAACGACGCATGGAAGTTGATGAATCCTGAAGTGGTTTTTGCTGATACTGGGATGAGATTGAAATCCAGTCCTATACTTGATACCGCTTTAACTATGTCTAAGCTTAAAAGGCGGGTTGGTCCGGAAGCTTTTTCTTCAAGAGCTAATTCTAACATTTCGGGGTTTTTAGCCCAATCCAATACTTGATCTATGATATTCGTTGGAATTATGTCAGTTTTCGATAGAACATGAATTTGAGGCATCAGAAAGCGGTGAAAGACAGCTGCTGAGAGGAACATGTTTGAGACGTAATTGAGGGGGTTAATACAGAAGGATGAGTCATAGAGATAGATCAAAAGCTTAGGGTCGTCCGTCAACTCTCTTGCCAAATATGGGCCACTGGCTCTAAACGCGAAAAGTTCTATTTGTCCAGGTGTATCTACAAAAACATAGTTTGGTCCTAGCATTTCCAGCTCTTCCCTAATTATATGTGCTTCGGAAGCGATCAAGTCCGCAGCCATGATCAACGCTCCATTTGGACCTAAACCATATTTTTCCATTAGCGTATCAATTCTAACGTGTTCTCTTATATCAACATCAGGAACATATGGCAATGTGACAGCGCCAGGGTCAAGGTTAACTATGATCACGTCTTCTCTCTTCGATTTTAACCATTCAACAAAGGAAGCGGTCAACAACGACTTTCCAGAGCCTGCGGTCCCTACAATAAAGACAACGCGCAAAAATTTTCACCTATAAGGTTCAAATTTATTTAGATGAGGCTTAGCTTAACAATTACTTTAATTTCGAAGTTTCTCGACTCTCCCTCCAGCAGCTACTATTAATCTTCTTAGATCCTTCATGGCTTTAAGCACATCTTCTTCAGCTTTTTCCTTTTTTTCTGAGACCGTTGAGAAGTGCAGTTCGAGCATAAGCTCCGGGGTGTGCTTAGGGTGGGATTTTATGTACACCAGAGGATTTTTATTCATGACCTCCTCGATTAATGGAGCTACTCTCGATTCTGGAAGGTCCTTCGAGATGAAACTTCCCTCCCTTCTAAACATGTCACCTACATGATCTTTAATGATCGGAATAACCTTCTCTTTGAATATACCCTGCATCTCATGGGGTACCCCGGGTAGGACCACGATGCTAATTTTGTGGTGTTTAAGATAAACTCCTGATGCAGAACCATATGGATTGAATAAAGGAGTAGCACCTTGAGGTAAACTCGCCATCTTGAGCTTTGAAGGTGTCAGTTCGTATCTGCCCTTTTCTCCTCCGTGACGGAGCATATGCCCTTTCTTCATGAACTCTAAAGCTGTCCTATTGAGAGTCAATGGCTTTTTCACAGCTTTTGATATAGCCTCCACTGTCTTATCATCGAATGTTGGTCCGAGTCCTCCACAGGTTATCACAAAGTCAGTGTATCTATCGAAGGCTTCCTGAACTGCGGAAACAATTTCATTAACATCGTCTCTAACAGTGGTGACTCTTACGACGGAACCACCAAGATCGGTGATAGCTTTAGCAATCCACTGCATATTCGTATTCAATATCTTACCTATGAGAAGTTCATTGCCTATGGTGATAATTTCGAAATTCACAGTTTTCATCAGTCATGAACCAACCTGGAGTGCAAAATATTCATTCAAACGGGGTAACTTCTAGTGCATCGCCCTCGATGTTACCTGGTCTTTTCATCTCACTCTTTCTTAGATAGCCACCAGCTGAGATACTCACGCCGCTTCTTTTTTTTCTTATCTTCTTCTCTCTCAGTCTGAGGCGTTAATTCATCTTTCAGCTCCATAAGTTCCTGAGTTGATAAAGATAGACCGCAGTCCTTACAGATGTAACATCGAAACTTCGGGTCATAATCCATTTCCCCACCACATTCAGGACAGTAACGCATTCTCTTCAACCTTTAAAGAAGTTGCTTCCATAGATTTTTACTTTGTGCATCTAGATGTTTTATAGTCGTAAAATTTTAAGAGTATTTAATATTTTATTTAAGCATCGTTAGTCAAAAACAGACATGAGTGTGCTATGATAAAGATAGTAAAAATACAGATTGAAGAGTTCAAAGATTTCCTAGATAAATTATCGAACACAGCGTTGATAAGAACGATCCGTTTATCAGGTAAACACTACATTATTGCCTACTCACCGATTGGAGGCAGATAGAACTCCATATCTTTATTGGCCACTAAACATTACAAAAAGAGACTCTAGGATTCTTCCCCTTTTCTCCTGTCCTATTTGAAAATGCCTTCTAGATCTGATCCCTCAGAGTATTACACTTCAAATGTGGAAAAGGCTTACATAATTGGTCGCAATTTACACAAGTAATGTCAGTCAATATGTTAAAGACTGACGGGGAAATAACACTTGCATGTAGTCTCCGGACCAGCATCCTTAAGTTTAGGACGAGAAGTCGCAGAGCAACTCAATATTGAAACGATAGCTGTTGAATTCAAGAATTTTCCAGACGGTGAAACGTACATCCGGTTTACCACAAGTCCAAAGGGAAAAGATGTAACGATTGTTCAGAGCACAGGCCCCCCACAAGACACTCACATGTTGCAACTTCTTTTTCTAATTAAAACAGCGAAGGAGCTCGGCGCGAAATCTATTACTGCGGTTACACCGTACTTCGCTTATGCTCGACAGATGCGCCGTTCAAGAGAGGGAGAGTGCGTTAGCGCGAAAGGCGTTATCGAATTAATCGAGTCCGCAGGAGCTGACAAATTCGTAACTCTAAACATACATGCGCTCGAGATTCTTGAATGGTTCAATATTCCGATAATGAACCTATCAGCTGTACCACTTCTAATGAAATATCTAAAACAGGAAGGGTGGGGTGGCGCCTATGCCTTTGCGCCTGATGATGGAGCCCTACCATTAGCCAAAGAAGCTGAAAAAATCCTTGAGGGAGGATGTGGATATCTTAAAAAAGAGAGAGATGTAGTGACGGGGAAGCTGAAAATATGCGAAGACGACTTTAACGTAAAAGATAAAGATGTAGTAGTCATCGACGACATAATAAGTACTGGTGCAACGACACGAGCAGCGATCAATGTCTTGAAGAAACAGAAAGCAAACAAGATATACGTGGCTGTAGTTCACCCAATCTTTGTGGAGGGCGCTTTCGAAAAAATAATGTCAGCAGGCGCCGAAG
>Ga0209636_10008491_pt1 | contig 10463 bp, 8 predicted proteins | sample DeeMarSWOR152_54_FD_187464 | JGI IMG/M metagenome (GOLD analysis project Ga0209636, IMG submission 187464) | Marine sediment microbial communities from White Oak River estuary, North Carolina - WOR-1-52-54 (SPAdes) (version 2) | ecosystem: Environmental > Aquatic > Marine > Intertidal zone >... | reverse complement strand
GGTCACCGGACCGGTGCCATCGGCGCCCATCCACCACATAGCGCAGCTCATCACATGAGCCCCGCGGTCGCGAATCTGGCCACCGCCGGACTCCAGCAACCAGCGGAACGTACCGTGACAGTATCTCCTGTTATACGGCCGCCAGCGTAAGGGCCCCAGCCACATATCCCAGTCCAGCTCAGGCGGCGGATCGCTGTCCGGCATTGGGTTGTTATCCTCGGGGCTGGGATAATGGAAGCAATCGACGCGGCTAATGTGGCCTATGTTCCCATTGACAAGATACCGGTGAGCAAGATAAGCCTCCGGCTGAGAACGGCCCTGAGAACCAACCTGAACAGAGACATTGTTCTTCTTTGCTGCAGCGACCATTGCCTTACTTTCCTCGATTGTGCAGCATGCCGGCTTTTCGACATAGACGTGCTTGCCGCACTCAGCGGCGTGAACCATCTGGACCCCATGCCAGTGGTCCGGCGTGCTGATAACTACTGCGTCGATATCTTTGCGCTCGAGAATATAGCGGTAGTCGTGGTAGGGCTGTACACCCTTGCCGGCGGTTTTCACTGCATTGGTCAACCTGTTCCTATCAATGTCGCAAACCGCCGCGATGTTCACCTCGCCTCTGTCGCGTCTTTCTACCATATCTTGCAAATGGTATCCGCCCATACCGCCGACACCGATATGGGCCATCGTAATACGGTCGTTAGCCCCTGTTCTGGCCGGTGCTGCCAGCACGCCGGCTGGTATCAAGTACGGAACGCTTGCTGCCGCTGCACTTGCAGCCGCCAGAAATTCGCGCCTGTTGAGTTGTTTTGATTGTTTCATGGTTCTATCACCTTTCTGCTTTAATCCTACTATTTCGAATAAGGTGCCAAGAAGCACTCCTTAAATTAGGATTCTACACCACCGTCAATGCACCAATGTTGTCTTTGTTTTTGCAAGCACATCCCCACATATCCGCAGTGCTCATCTACAGCGGCTTGACAGTCGTCTTCTTTGTGGGTACCAACTTCACACATGCAAGCCCCGGCACATCAACGCCGCGTTTTCGCAGCGATTGTGCGATGTTAAGTTTGAAGTCTTCCGGCGCTGCCTCCAGTCCGGCTTCGAGCGCTCTAACGGCACTGCGGTTGGGAATGCGCTCCAGAACCATCCGGGCGTCCTCACGCAGCTCCCTGTTCGACAGCAACCCGGCAATCGGCTTGATAGACCTAATGGCGCCAATCTCGGAAAGCATCCACAGCACTTCGCGTTGGACCGACACCGGCTGATCGTCGCCCAGCAGCTCAACCAGTTCAGTCTCGACCGCCCTTTTCTCTTTGGTGGCCCCGGGACGTCCGGTATGGCGGACAATCTTCCACAAAGCACGCTTCGCCGCGCGGGCAACCTCCAGCTCTTCGTCGGTCATCACTTTGGCTAAGGCCTTGACCGCCGGGGCTCCAACTTCCCCGGCACCCAGCCAGGCTTCTGTTCGCACCTCGTCACTGCTGTCCTTGAGCTTGCTGATGAGTCTATCCACCCCTCTCTGTTTTGCGGCATCGGCCGTTCCAACCATCACGCCAGTGGCTGCTGCTGCAAGGGACGTCTTTTTAAGGTTGTTCATAGACATATTTGAAACCCTTTCTCATTACTTAGATTCTCGACAGATAACTTCTAAATCGCACGACATTCTATCTTATCGCTATTGATTTGACCAATGATTTATTTTTTTAAAATCGTCTTGGCTGCCTTCTTGCAGCCTATTTTGCCCAAAAAGTTGAACATAAAAAAACTGGCTGCTGTAGCCAGTTGGGCCTGGTGCGGTGGGATTTTGAAGATTATTTAGCGGATCATTAATTCAAAAATCGGACATAGAAACAGATTAGCCGCTACTCTTTTGGTCTTGTTGGTTCAGTTACTTCTGGCTTCGGTGGCTCTCCTAAAATCTCCTTTATTTTTTCGGCCCTTAGCTTCTTTAATTCCTCCGTCAAGTCGCTTTCTCGCAGCATAAACTCAATATAATACTTCCCGTCGTCCATAGGGATACTTATTTTGCCCACATAATCACTGCTTCTTGTTGCTTTGGGAACAGCCGGTTTCCGTTCATGTATTGGTCCTTGTATGGAGATATATTTTCTCCTAAGATCGATATTAACGTCTCCATCCACTGTACTTACTACATTCCGCAGCGCTTGCCTGAGCGTTACGTTTTGCATATTAACCGAGATTTTCTCACTCAGCCACGAAGGGTCTGTTTTGCTTATAAACAGTTCCATACCTGTCCAGTTGGCAAGCCTCTGAATTATCACATCAGCCCTTTCATCTTTAAACGAAACATCAACAAGCTGGTTAAGCTTCGCCTCTCGAAAATCTTCCTCGCTGACAATTTTTATCGTAGGAACCTGATTAGGAAAATCCATCCCCGAAAGATACCACCTCGGTTGACGTTGCATAATACCTACCTGCTCTAATAAAACGGCAAGCGTTACGGGCAAGGACCCCTTATCGGTTCCCATCGGCTCAAGCATCTGATATATTTTTTGGGGTACGTCATAGGGCAGGAAGGAAATTCCGCCAAGCCCCTCTTTTATAATGCTCACGATAGTATCTTGTGAGACACCTCTTCCCACTACTATCCTCAAGGAATAGATTTTCTTGAGCAGCTCCAGTTGCTTGGTGCTTGGCCTGCCTATAATATGTTCGAGCTCCGGCCGAGGATATATTGTTATTTCCTCATCCCCAACAGCGTATCGCATAAAGAAGACATTCAGCATTTCTGTCATGCTCTCGGCCAAAGGCCCATCCAGCGCCACTGATAATCTCGTCGCTTCTCCCTGCGGCAATTTCCAGACCGCTTCGTCCGATAAAACAAAAGTTACGCCTGCCTTTTGCCCAATTTTGTCCAGCGCTTCAGCGATAGTTGCATCTCTTAGTTGAATTTCAATATCTTTGCTAAGTTTCTCCTGCAACTGTAGCTTGTCCGCCCAGACATACCCGACCGAAAAACAGACCAAACCAATTGCAAGCACAACCATTTTCTCAACACTCTTCGCGCTCATTTTTCTTCTCCTTAATTCGAAAGTTTTCTCAGAATAAATAAATCATATCTGTTATATCACTGCTTACACCATTATCCGCATACAAAGGCTCCGGCCTGCTGATTATTATCCATGCAGCTCCCTGGCTTTCTTTTTTCAGGTCGCCATTCGAATCAATCATCTCAATATCGCACCTTGCCACTTTTCTCTGACTTCCCTCAACATCAACCATCACCACTGATTTGGCAGATGCATGCTCAATCTCAATCGAAGCTGAGCCTTTGCTTTCAATAAACTTAACCACCGCACCGCCGCTGGTCTCAAACTGCACGCCTGTGGGCGTATGGCTTTTAAGCATCACGAGTATAAACACCACCGCTGCCGCGGCTGCAACTCCCGCCGCTATCTTAAAGATAGTTGGAAACCGAATCGTAGAAGTTTTGCCTCTGCCGGCATCGTCCAGCCGACTTGATATTACCGTGTTTAATTCTTTCCAGTCAACCTTCGCTAACTGTTCAGCGGCATTGCGCTGGAGAATCAAATCTATTTTTTCTTTTTTCTCTTTCATTTCAGGTTCTCAATCCAGGATTCACAATTCGTACTCATAAATAATCTTTTAACAAACCTTTCAACTTCTGCCTTGCCCGAAATACGTACCATCTCGCCGCTTCAACCGAGCAGCCCATAATCTCAGCAACTTCTCTATGCGACAAATCCTCCAGCCCAAAAAGGGCAATCGCCTTAGCCTCTTTCTTCGACAGCTTTAACATTGCCCGCTCTACTGCTTCTTTCAACTCCTCGGCACTTTGCCTCTCCATCGGTGAGAGTATCTTTTTGTCCTCAAAGTGGTCAGCAATTTTTATCTTTTCTGTTCTGTGTTTAGCTACTCTCGCCCGGCTGACCGCTGCGTTAGCAATAATCCGCAACAGCCAGCCCTCAAACCTCTTCGGCTCTTTTAGTTTGTCGATACTCAGGTAAGCCTTGACGAATCCGGTCTGAACGGATTCGGCCGCCTTATCTGCATTACCCAGCATCCTGACAGCCACCTGCATCGCCCGCCGCTGATACAATCGCACAAGCTCATCAAACGCAGCTCTATTCCCTGTCTGGCTCGCCTTAACCAGTCGTTCAACATCGCCGGTGTTCGCTTTCAAATTGCCATTCACGAATGCTTCCTCAATCCTATAGACGCATTGATTCCACCGAGCGTTAGTAAATTTTCACAAAAAACTTTTATCGAAATAAATTGTTGTTTACGCGATATGAGATTATTTAATGTCAGCAATGTTGCTCTGGGGCTTTCCGACCAGATAGATTCTGTTTTTGCCGCTGCGTTTTGCCTCCAGCAGCGCCTTGTCGGCCTGCTGAAAAAGCTCCTGTATTGTCGAACCGTCCCGGGGAAAGCTTGCCAGGCCACCGCTTATTGTCAGAACCCCCTTGCCTTCCGGCCCTAACAAGTGCAATTGGGTTTCTATTTTGTTCGCCCCCGGGCGGGCCGATTGACTTACAAAATGGGTACCCAATTCCGCTTTCTCTAATTCTTCTACGAACCGCTTTGCTATAGAGATTGCTTCTTTAGGATGGTCAGCCCTGGCCGAGCGTCTCTCCCCATCCTTGGTGTGCACACCGGCAGGTTTACGCTGCGAGTCATCCCAGAAAACAACCGCAAACTCGTCGCCGCCAATTCTGCCAACAACATCATGTTGACGGCAGCAACGCCGTATCAAAATAGCAGCTTGCCTTAAGATCTCATCGCCTGCCAAATGACCATAGAGGTCATTGTAATGCTTCAGATTATCGATATCAAAGACAAGCAATGTCACCCGCCCATTTTCTTTCCTGGTATGTTCTATAATCTGCCGGGAAAATTCCCAAATGTACCTTCTGTTCTTCAAGCCCGTTAAATCATCCTCCGTAGCCAGCTTTTCAAGATGTTTTATTTTCATTTCTATTGTCGCATCGAGAGCGGCAGAGAAGGCAGTCTCGGCTGCCCTGCGGCCTCGCGGCGTGGTGACGGATTCGTAAAACTCATCAGGCTGGACCGGACAGATCAAATAATCATCTGCTAAACTTGTTCCGTTGGAAGAAGAGCCAACGAGCTGCATCGCTATCGGCTCTTCGTACATTTGTGCCAGGAGAATAATTTTGGTTCCCGCGGAGCGGGGGCCCTTCGCATCGCAGTTATCTCTTAAAGCTTTAAGAGCCGAACTTAATTTGGCCGACATTCCGAACATCACAACGGCGATTGCTGCAAAGTCATTCTTCGCTACATTATCAATCGCATCAAGCATATTGTTGCAAACCTCACAGCGCTTCTTAATGATGGCACCGGTATCTAAAAAGGCTCTGCTAATATCGCCTATCAGCAGAATTTTCCGAGCACCTCTATCAGAGGAAAATTGTTTATCGCCAGCTTCCATATATCTAAGATGGGATTCCAGCTCCAAGCAAAGCATTCAGTTCAGCTTTAGTAGTAACAAATTCATTTTTGATAAACTTTGGTGCCTTGTCATAGCGGTTTTTTTCCGGCGTGCTGTCTTGCGACAACTTCGTTACTATTTCTCCAATTTCCGCCGGTTCGTTGATGACAAAGGCTCCTGCTTCAATCGCAGTCAAGATTTGCTTTCGCTTCCGGACCAATTCTCTATCCGCAATGCAGCAGCAGTTGTAACCGTTCTCGCAAGCCATCTGGAAGAATCGCCCTTGTTCTCTGCTTAATTGCCCGAGTCGGCCGATGACCAGCACGTTCCCACTTTCGTTTTTTGCCAATTCACCGACAGCCGAATAAACATCATCGCAGAGGATGTACTCAACACCGTGGTCGCCAAGCGAATTCATCGTACGGTGGACCAACTCGTCGGTCGAACTGCCAACTACTATAACCTGAAGTTGCAAATTAGAATCAAGCCCTGCCATTTTTATTGTTCTCACTTAATTCACAACCACACAAAAAGCTTGAAAAGGCGAAAAAAAGATCAGCGCTCAATTCATTATCATAGCAAAATTTACGGAAAAGTCAACTTTAATCCCTGCCGGCAGGTCAACCCAAAACTGTAATGTTAAGTCACAACCCGCTGCGGGCATAGAAAGGAAAGGTCAGCCGATAGTCTGGCCTATTATTCAACCGTCGGCAGGTCATCAAGATTTTTTTTGACCTGCTCGGTGTAAAAGCTGTCGGGGTATAAGCTGATAAAACTCGTAAGAGTTGCTCTTGCTTGAGCTAAATACTTTTTCTTCAGCTCCACATTTGACTCAACCTGCTGACGCCAAAGACTAATCCTCAAGAGGCCCAGCTCGTATAATGCCTGCATTCCGCCGTCAGTTTCCTGGAATCCGTTGTGAAGCTCGCTTAATCGTTCAGCCCGAAGTTGCTCGTCAGCAATGAGTTTTATCTGGGCTAATAAGATATTGTCACGGAGGGGGTCGTTATCACCCATCTGCTTAAGCAATTCGTCGAGGTGCCAGGAGTAAGCCTGGCTGTACGGATTCAGCATAACAAATCTTGCCAGACGTTTCTTTGTGCCTGACTCCTCGGTTCCATTTTGCGAGCTTATAAGATTGCGCAACTGATTTATTCTTCTTTGCAGCTCGGTTAGCTTAAACAATGTCATTGCCGAGACGGCTGGCGGACGAAACAGGCTGAAAAGTGTGTCAGTTTGCGGTTGTTGTTCTTGGAGCAGTCTCAATCGCCTCTCTACCATATTCTGCGCCTCAGCAAGAAGCTTATCAGCCTGCTCAAACTGACCCTGACCAGCCGAATGCTTTGCAATCCGCCATCGTGCTTCGAGGGATTCACTGCTTTGGGGAAAATCCTCATAAAGACGACGCCATGTTAGAAAAGACTCCCGATGTGGATAATCATTATAAAAATGGAGTATTTCTTTTTCATCCAGAACCTTAACGTCAGGTCTGTACTCGCTCAAAAGTGCTTTGTAGTAGAGCACTATCGGCATCCGACGGCTGTTGGAACGTTGGCTTATGAACAAGTCGTACTGCTTGAGCACTTGTGGTCTTTTCGCTTGATAGTCTAACTCTTGCGGCACCATAAACCAGCTTGGCCAACGATCGTAACTTAACTGAATCTGAATCTCCTTCTTCAGTTCGGCACGAAGTGCTATCGGTTCGGTAGGATAGAAGAAACCTGCCAAATATTTTTTGACCTCAGGATTTGTGATTGTTTTGTCCAGCGCTTCGGTTATGCTGTGATCGTGAAATTCGCTGATCTGTTCCGGATTATTCTTGGCCACGTAAATTTGGTAGTCCAGCTCATCAAAGCCGATTTTTACTTCAAACATAACAACTGCTATTAACAGTACCACAGAGGTGACAATCCAAACCAGACCTGGCCGATAACGTGTAAAGTGACCTATGCCGAGTACTATTGCCGCTATGGCTAAACCAACAAGCCAGGCGCAAACCCAGGGTGCAAAAGAAAATCCCCATTTAATAGGTTCCGCCCCTCTGGCGCCACCGAAACATCCCCAATAAAGAAGCTGCGGCGCTGTGCATAATGCTATCGCAATAAAACGCGAGCGAAAACGAAGCGGGCGACACGCCGCGGCGACACAACTTACCAGTAGACAAATCGCAAAACCCGGCAGATTGCCTACAAAAACCACCGCCAATATAAAAAGAAGGCTGTAGCGGAAACTCATAAGCTGCGATATCAACACCGGCGTAACAGCCAAAATACCCATAAGCAGTCCTAAAACAAGAATCTGCCAGGGATATTCAAATATGCTCACGCCTGTAACAAGAGACCGGCCCAAACGCCAAAATTCCGGAGAAGTTACTGCCTCAAAGCTGAACGACCAGAATGTGCCCGTTACTATTTTCGACCAGAAAAGACAGCTTAGACCAAAGGCCATAACAGCAAGAAGCCAGCACCTCTGAACATTTTTGTGGCTGTAGTGCAGCGTAGGACCAGCAGTCATAAAAGACTTCGAGGCTACTTTCGCCGTCTTTGACGTTTGTTTATTTTCCATAAGCCTCACCTCGTCGTGCGTCGTCCGTGTGCCGCATCATACAAGAAGAAATACGCAATACGAGTTTGGTTATGTTCCTTCGCTGCTGGTGGCAAGATAAGCAACCTGTTCGGCTGTGAGTTTGTCTATCCCAATGGACATTGATTTCAGTTTGAGCTTGCTTACTTGCCGCTCTATCTCCATCGGGACATCGTGGACGGCAACAGCAAGCTTGCCTTGTTTTTTTATCACATACTCAGCCTCTAACGCCTGTGTCGAAAAGCTCATATCCATCACACTTGCAGGGTGCCCCTCAGCCGCTGCCAGGTTAATTAATCGTCCTTCAGCCAGAAGGTAAATGCGCTTATTATTCTTCAGGATAAATTCATCAACGTGGTTACGCACATTACGGGTTACCTTCTTGCTGAGCCATTTCAGAGCCGGTATATCTATCTCAACGTTGAAATGCCCGCTGTTGGCAACAACTGCTCTGTCTTTCATCAAACGGAAGTGCTCAGCCCTTATAACGTTTTTGTTACCTGTAAGTGTAACAAATAGTTCGCCGACTTTCGCCGCCTGTGCCATCGGCATAACCTCAAAGCCGTCCATAGCGGCTTCGAGGGCCCTGATTGCGTCGACTTCCGTAACGATAACGATAGACCCCATTCCTCTGGCTCGCATAGCAAAGCCGCGACCGCACCAGCCGTATCCTGCCACAACAACCTTTTTTCCGGCCATTAAAAAATCGGTCGAACGAATAACACCATCAACCGTTGATTGGCCTGTACCGTAGCGATTGTCGAACAGGTGCTTGGTCGCAGCGTCATTTACCGCAATGACCGGAAATTTTAACTTGCCTTGGTTTGCCAACGCCCGCAGACGAATAACACCGGTAGTGGTCTCTTCCATGCTCGCAATAATCCGGTGGGCCTCTTTCTTTCTGCGAGTGTGCAGCTCGTTGACCAAATCAGCACCATCGTCAAGCGTAATAACGGGCTTATGGTCGATTGCTGCGTTAATATGTTTGTAATAGGTGCTGCGATTTTCACCACAAATAGCAAAAACCGGTATTTTGAAATCCTTAACCAGCGAGGCAGCTACATCGTCCTGCGTGCTCAGTGGATTAGATGCGCAAAGAACAACATTCGCTCCGCCCGCTTTCAGCGTCCTGCCTAAATTAGCTGTCTCAGCAGTTATATGCAAACAAGCTGAAACGTTTTTGCCCTTTAAGGGTCTGTTTTTTGCGAATCTCTTACGAATCGCCGCCAGAACGGGCATATCATTATCAGCCCAGAGAATACGCTTCTTGCCCTCTGCCGCCAACGACAAATCAGCTATGTCGTACCTCATTTATTAACCCTTTCAAACAAGTAAACCAAAAATTATAATTTTAAGGCTAAAAGATAAAATTTGCAACTTTTTTATTCCTTCGAATACAGTCGAACTTAGCCCTTCGTTTCACCCAGAAATTATCATGTCAGCGTACCCGGTCTCTATTCTTAACTTTGTTTTTGGCTTCCGTAGGTCCGTGTTTAAAACAGTGTCTCGCGCTCCTCAAGCTGAGCTATAAGGGTTTTTCAGAAGAGAATCAGTCAGGATTTTTCCCCTTGATTCGGTAAAGATGCACGTCCCAAGCTCTGAAATTATCCTTGAAAACGCCATCCTTTGAAGTAATTGTTCGATTCTCGCCGAGGACTTCGACGGTCCTGTCATTGTTGAGACCGCGCACAATGAATGTTGCAATTGTCTGACCGTCCCGCATCCCCACGGCAAAAAAATATGTCATACCTTCGTACTTCTTCATCATCACCGCGACAGGGACATCTTTGTTATCTGACGATACGCTTACCGTGTCTTTTATCGTCGGACTGTTCAACACCGGCGCAAGTTCAATAATCTGCCGGTTTATCGCAGTGACTTCTAAAAGCATCTCCGGGTCGCTAAGAAGCGCCGATTCATTGAACCTCGGCTGCCATTCGTGGACAAAGTAGATTAATCCCATCGAGCCGTGGATGATAGACATCCAAACCTCACATCGGACCTGTTGTGGGGTGGCTTTTCTTTCTGGGTTATTGATTCGAGTGCATTCAATACAGTTCCACAAGACTTTTTTCCCTTCGGTCCATTTCACTAAGCGTTCGACACCCCTTGCAACGTACCAGAGTTTCCCTGCAACTTGCGGTTTTGAGTGAACGACGGGGTAGATGTCGAACGAGGCGATGTCACAGCCTTTCACGTATTCGGGATAATCTTCGGGGTGATTGGTGCGGACGCCGCGGCCGTGCCAGCCGTCCCAGGCCACACCCTGGCCGAGGTTCAGAAGCACCGGGCGGGTGGGGTCGGCCCTGTGAATCTCCTGGTAGTCGCCAATAATCTTTTTCGGCGGAATCGGTGGACCGTAACCTTTGTTTCTTCCCAGTGACTGGGCATTATCCGGCTCATCGCCGTGCATCCAGCCGATAATAGTTGGGTCATCAATGTGTTT
>Ga0209636_10008488_pt1 | contig 10465 bp, 11 predicted proteins | sample DeeMarSWOR152_54_FD_187464 | JGI IMG/M metagenome (GOLD analysis project Ga0209636, IMG submission 187464) | Marine sediment microbial communities from White Oak River estuary, North Carolina - WOR-1-52-54 (SPAdes) (version 2) | ecosystem: Environmental > Aquatic > Marine > Intertidal zone >... | reverse complement strand
TAAAATGATTCTAATCGTTGCTTCAAGCAAGGACATGGCAAGCCTGAACATTAAAAACCAGATTCTAAAGAGCTACAAATTCAACAAGACAGCAGAGAATTTTCAGGGAAACATCATATACACGACCGAAGTTCACGGCAAAGACACCAAACTAGCAACTTTAAGAGACGAATCTACACACGCACAAAACATAACCGAATTTTTCCCAAACTCCGAACTCATAGTTTTCATATCCAGACACAGCAGTGTTAGCGGAACCCCAACGCTTTCAACACATACGCCCGGTAACCTAGGAGAGGCAAAGCTCGGTGGAATCCCAAGAAAAGTTTCCATTTCACCAGCAAACACCATGAGAGAAGTCTTGAAGGCTATGATGAGTCTCAAAGAAGAAATGCAACTTGACTACGAAGTTTCTTATGAATGTACTCATCACGGGCCTTCACTAAACGTACCAACAATGTTCGCGGAGCTTGGAAGTTCACCCAAACAATGGAAAGATTCAAAGGCAGCTGAGACTGTTGCCCACGCAACCATGAAAGCCATTTCGGAATTCGGCAACTTCCCAGCCAAAGCCGCGATTGGCATAGGCGGACCCCACTACAACAACAGATTCACACGAATAGCGTTGAAAAACGATTTGGCTTTTGGCCACATGATCTCAAAATATGCCATTCCAAACATCGATCTGAAGATTCTGAATGAATGCGTGGAAAGAACGTTAGAAAGGGTTGAATTGGCAGTTTTGGACTGGAAAGGAATAAAAGGCGAACATAAACCCAGACTTGTTGATATGCTCAAGAAAATAGAGATACCGTTCAAGAAAGTCAAACATTTTGAATGATGTTTTGATAACTTATTGTCAAGGGAAAAGTTAATAGAACGGTCTGGATTTATCTACGCAGTCGAGGACTACAGTAACATTTATATCACAAATGAAATGTTGAGTGTGCGATGAACCATGGGTCTAAGGTCATTCTTATCGCAATGTGCAAGAACCTTGAAGCTGGCTGTAAAACCTGGAAGAAGTGAGCTCTGGCTATCAGTGAAAATATGCTTCCTTGGGATAAGTGCAATTGGACTAATTGGGTTTGTAATCAAATTGATGTCTTCTGTTCTTCAGCAAGGTTCGGCAACTTGAAGGAAGAAATCTTCATGGAGAAAAGCGAGGAAGAGCCAGAAACAAAGATTTTTGCCGTAAGAACAACAACGGGACAAGAGAGAAACGTGGCCAGACTTGTTGCCGCAAAGATTGAAATGAAAAAAATACCGATAAAAGCGATTCTTGTCCCTGAAACGTTAAGGGGTTATGTTTTCATAGAAGCTGACGGCTCACATCTCGTCGAAGAAGCTATCGCTGGCATAAAACATGTGAGATCGAGGGTTCCAGGCCTCGTTAGCCTTTCAGAGGTTGAAAGATACATCGTTAGAAAACCAATAATTGAGGAACTAACTGAAAACGACATAGTAGAGGTCACAGGTGGACCGTTTAAAGGAATGCGCGCAAAAATAACTCGGATCGACAAGACCAAGGAAGAGGTTACCCTTGAGCTGTTGGAGGCAACCTTCACACTGCCAATAACTGTTCATTCCGACTACGTCAAGCTAGTTGAAAAAGCCGAAAGTGAAAGTGGTGAAGTTTAGATGAGCGAGAAAAAAGTTGTGGATTTGCTCGTAAGCGGAGGACAAGCAACAGCTGGACCGCCGTTAGGTCCAGCTCTCGGTCCTCTAGGCGTAAACGTCCTAGAAATCGTGAATAAGATAAATGAACTTACGAAAGATTATGCTGGAATGAAAGTTCCTGTGAAGGTCAAGGTTGACCCTGAAACTAAAGAGTTTGAGGTCAGCGTTGGAACACCAACAACATCAGCCCTTATCGTAAGAGAACTTAAGATTGAGAAAGGTTCACGAACGCCCAGCACGGAGAAGGTTGGAAACCTAACCATGGAACAAGTCGTGCGCATATCCAAGCTCAAACGCCCAGAGGTTTTGGCAAAAACCTTGAAAGCAGCGATAAAAGAAGTACTTGGAAGCTGCGTGAGTATGGGAGTTACAGTCGAAGGCAAAGATCCGCGTGATGTGCAAAGAGAAATCGACGAAGGCAAGGATGATGAGCTATCCAGCAAAAGCGTAGAATAAGACAATATTTTTATAACTGCATTCCATTTCCTCATTGCTCGAGGTCCCCTCAAAATGCCCCTAGACCAAAAAACGATAATAACTGCAATCAAAGAAATGAAAGAAAAATCGACGAAGAGAAAATTCACCCAATCTGTAGAATTGATTCTGAATCTTAAAGACATCGACATGAAATCTTCTGAAGGAAGAATACAGGAACGAATAGAACTACCACATCCACCGCCAGAAAAACCAACGAAGATATGTGTCATTGCCACAGGAGAACTAGCACTAAAAGCAAAGAGGGCAAAAGCGGACCTTATAATCGAAAAAGATGAACTCGAAGGATTAGCAGGTAGAAAGAAAGACATACGAAAAATAGCCAGTGATTACAACTTCTTCTTAGCCGAAGCTCCTCTAATGCCCCGTGTTGGCAAAATTTTGGGTTCAGCCTTAGGGTCTAGAGGAAAGATGCCTGTACCTGTTCCACCTACAGCAGATATATCTGATTTGATAAAGAAATATCGCAAAATGGTTTTTGTGAGAATGCGTAACCAACCCATCGTACGATGTCGCGTTGGAACTGAAAGCATGAAAGAAGAGGAAATAGCTGAAAACGTTCAAACAGTTCTCAGGACCATAGAAGGAAAGCTCAAAAGAGGAACGAAAAACATCAAAGCGCACTATCTTAAAACATCTATGGGCGCACCCGTGAAGATTACATGAGAGAGGAAATTAGATGCCATCACAACAGGTTTTGCAGAAGAAAATCAGCGAAGTTGAAGAGGTTGCACAGCTAATAAAAAACTACAAGGTTATTGGCATGGCCAGTCTGAAAAAAGTTAGGGCAGCCCAACTCCAGGAGCTCAAGAAAAAGCTGACGGACAAAGTTTTCATGAGGGTCATACAAAACACTCTAATGAAAAGGGCCATTGAAATCTGCAATGAAAAGCCTGAAATGAAAAAGCTTATCGAGTACTTGGAAGGGTCGAATATTTATCTATTCGCAGATTTGAACCCTTTCAAGCTTGCATTGCTTCTTGAAAAAGGTAAAGTCATAACAACAGCCAAATCTGGCGACACAGCAGCTTTTGATGTCATGGTTCCAGCTGGAAACACCGCGCAGCCTCCTGGTCCAATAATCAGTCAGCTTAACGCCGTAGGCTTGCCGACAAGAATAGAATCTGGAAGCGTATGGATAACCAAAGACACACTAGTCGCTGAGAAAGGAGAAATCATCTCTGAAAGACTGGCAAGCATCCTGTCAAAGCTCGGAATAAAATCGGTTGAAGCAGGACTTGCAATGAAAGTTGCGTATGACGAGAACATGATAATAACTGAGGACCAGCTTCAAATAGACTTGGACAAAATTAGGCGAAACATAGAAGATGCCCACGCAGACGCTTTCCGTTTCTCTCTAAGCATAGCCTATCCAACCATGGAAAACACGGAAATGCTTGTGCAAATCGCTTATCAAGAAGCATACATACTCGCAGTAAATGCAGCCATATCCACCAAAGAAACAATAAAGGACATAATTAGAAAGGCACACGCCGAAATGTCAAGTATAAGCAACTGCCTTCAAAATGCGAAAAGATGATTGATCATTTCTCTTTGCTCAGAATCCGAATTCGGGATATGATTTATAAATTCTTGGCTGTGAACATTTGAAAGGGAACCGGTCATGAGAAGTAAGAGAGTTGTGATAGTATTTTCTCTTGTAGATGAAAGCGTTGAAGTGAAGAATACAGAAATCGAGAAAGATATAATGGATGAGCTTTCAGAGGGTATAGTTCCTTGGTGCAGGCAACTCGAAGAAGTCATAGTTGAAGGGTGATTTTTCAACTCTGATTAACCCTCCAATTATTTCCATTTTTCTTTACATCATGAATAAATTCAAAGAATTGGCACAGACGCGAGTGTGGTAGAATTCGAGGAGAATAGCGCGCGCTAAACGTATCGTTTGCATGACAAGTGAGAGAAGCTGAATAGATGTAATAAATTGAACAAAGATAACAAGTCGAATTAGTATGACAAGTGAAAGTGATTGCACAAAACGTTTTCAACTTCAGATACTTCCATAACAACATAAGCTCGAGGTTCAATTGTGTCGGAACAGCGGGAAGGTGTGATATTCTGCAGCTATTAAGGGAAATGGAAAGATGAACTCGAAAACCGTCTACAGAGAGACGAAACCGTCACGCTTACAGCCATCGGCAGAATAAAGTATCAGCTTCTTGAATATTTGCAGAAACGAGAAGACATAGAAATAATCAAACTTGAAACAAAATACATGAAAAACAGGGATAAAGGCATAGGAATAAAAATCTTAGTCAGAAAAAACCACAAAACGACCTCCTGCGCCTAAACTCCGAGGAGTCAACCGAACCGAAGAAGGAAAACTTCTTAAGCATGAATCCTTTTCGACATAGGCAAAATACGATTGAAACGTGGTTATGTTTAAGTAGTAGGTTGCACACTAGAAGAAAAGGCTGCATCTGCTAAAAGGCTGAAAAAGCTAAAATAGTTGGATGAAGAGGTGAAAAAGTATGGAATACATTTACGCCGTGATGCTCCTTCACAAGGCTGGGAAAGAGATTAACGAGAAAAGTCTTTCAGAGGTTTTGACAGCAGCAGGCATAAACGTGGACGCTATGAGAGTGAAAGCGTTGATGGCTTCGTTGGCTGAAGTTGACATTGACGAAGCGATCAAGTCTGCTCCAGCAATGATGGCTACACAAGCAGCACCAGTTGCCACTGCGCCAGCAGCAGAGGCCAAACCAGCAAAGGAAGACAAGAAAAAGAAGGAAGAGGAAGAAAAGGCAAAGGAAGAAGCGGCTCTTGAAGGTTTAGGGGCACTATTCGGTTAGCAAAAGTTGTTTCCCGTTTTAACATCTTTCTTTGTAAGTTCCTCAAAGGAAAAGAGAATTGGCAAAGTCTTTGTTTTTCGGCCTTATAGATAAAGCATGATGTGCGCATGAAGTTCACGTTTATGTTGTATGAGATTCCTTTGTTTTCTTTATGATCAGTGCTTCTCCTTTTATTTCGGCTTCTGTTCTGTCTCCGTCTTTTAAAGGGAAATCCGTGTCTCGACAAGCTTCTACAGGAAGATAGATGAAGAGTTTATCGTTTTTTGCCTCTTGAAATCGTGGGTCTGTTGAAGAATCTTCCTTTTCCCTTTCGCATGGTCTTAGATTCCTGTTTGGCAACATTATTTGTCTCGGTAAAAAGGCTATAGCTGAAATTTGTCTTGTTCCGGAAGGTAGAGACTTGGATGATGAACAGGTCAAAAAGGAGATTGAAGAAAGTCTGGAGTGCGATTGGCTTGCAGAAATTGAAGAGATCACGATGGCAAAATGAAACATGAAAGGACTACGCAAAAAACTAAAGAAACATGGTTATAAAGAGGGAACAATAGACAAAATCATGGATTTACACATCAAGTAGTGAATAACCGATACCTACAAATATAACTTCAGTGAGTACTACCAACAATAACGTTTCCTTAAAGGAGTAAGCGTGTGGTTAAGCCAACGTTAACCTACGTTGGAGGTGTGTTCACCGCCTAGCCCTAATCGAAACGGCAGAAAGAGAAACAAAAAATAAAGGAGAAATAAAATGAAAAGAGAAACGGTGTCTATAGCTGTTATGTTGATGCTGTTCGTTTCGATGTTTCTAAGTTTGCCTTTGGTTTCTGCTGCTTACACTGTTGAGAATCCGTTTATGCCACTGGATTCTGACGATTTGGAGCCAGTGTGTGCGATGAAACCAATATATGGCGCTCAAAGCTGTTATTTTCCAGACGTTCTAGCAACTAAGATGAAAGTTGAATTGCTGTTTGATACGCATCTTCTTGAAGGCGACCAATATGGCGGTTTTAGCCCATATTCAACAATAGATGCGTGGCCAGACGGTAACGTTGACCTTTACGATGCTACCTTTATAATCGCTCACCATTATGGTGCAGTAGAGGGCGGTCCCAACTGGAATTACCTAGCCGACATCATACCTGATAGAAAAATAGACCTATATGATGTGACGGCACTGCTTAACAACTATGGCTATAAGGGAGGACAATATTCAACGGATTTAACTAATGTTGATGTAATGTTTATTTTTGCAGACGAAAGCTACACATGGAGACCAGTTGATGCAAATGGGTTTGTGGACATCGAAGAAGGCGCAGTAGCGTGGAAAGTTTTCAAAGGCGACGTCATCGGAGCATTAGTAACATTCTGGGGGCCAGCTACGCCTCCCGTAGCCTATTTCACCACGTTTGAGTTCAATGTTCCAAACGACGGAAACAACGAGGTTTGGTATTACGTCTTAACGAAACTTTACGTGCCTCAAGAGCTCGCTGGAAAAAACCTCTATTTCGTGGCAAGTGCCGACGACAGTGTTCAGAACGTTAAGCTGAATGGTCGGTTAAAAGCTGGGAGTGGAAGCTCAGTCAACATTGGTTTAGGAGGCCTATGCAAGGGCTATCATCTGCTGGAATTTGAATTCGTTGAAATTTGGGGCGGCGGTTCACTCAACTTTCACGTGGCAACTACCGCTGAGGAATATGCATGGCTTTCAAGGTTGCGCGTGTACGTGCCAAACTACAGCGACAACGAATACAGATACACAATCACAACTCACACAAACTTTCCGATGTCTGACAGATATTTCATTAGAGGATTTGCAGATGATTACATTGATGATATAAAACTTGCAGGAGGCTGGTTGTATCAAGACTGGCAGTGGGAGTCCGATTGGAAAACAATTTATGCATGGGGTGACGGGTTCAATGTTCCATGCGGATATCTTGACCCACCCTATTGGAGAAACATTGAATTAGTTTACGGAGTAATTAGCGGAGGAGTACTTGACTTTCAGATTCTTTCATTTACAGAACAACCAGAAAAGATTGCAAAAGGCACACCTGAGTTTTGGGCATCAGTAATGGCTAATGAACCCATTAACATGGAAATGCTATATAAAAAACTTTATGCAGGGTCAGAGTGGTACGGTGAACCCGGCTTGTCGGAAAAGAAAATTACTGTGGCTCAAGAGCTTTGCTTTGCCAGATATGCGTATGCAGGCGGGCCTCTTCTTTGGGATGCAAAAGTCCGTTTCGATGTTGGTGTAGGGTGGTTGGATTGGATCATTGATTCGGAAACAAGCTTCGGAATAACAATAAATCTAACATACTTAGGCGGCGTTGAAAAGCCATTAGGCTCCGTCGGTATCAGTTACGTGGATATAAGAGTGAGGACTCCAGCTCAAGCATTAGGAGTGCTTGGCTGGGAATTTCAGGACCTACATGGAGGAAAAAGTATTGTTAATTCAGATTTCAAAATAGCAACAAGCATCACAGTTTCAGCAGTTGCAGCTTATGCATTAACCTTCGCCCTCCCTGTGGGAGCAGTGGTAGGGATAGCAGCAACCGGAGCTATGGTGATGGGTATATTTGACTACGTGGAAGACGAAGAAGAAGCTCCCTTTGAATACGATGTTTTTAACGATGTCTTGGCAACAGCATCCATAGACGGGATGGGTGCCAGTGAAGGGGAGTCGGTTAGCGAGGTGCTATTCATAAAGGTGAAGCCGTTACAGGCTACTCATTGTGGCTTCGTTGAAGTACTAGTTAATGGCATACTCGAAGGCGTCTTTGTGAAAACCTACATATATTTCCCTGTTTATGTACTATAGTGGTGACTGTCAATGAGTTACATAGGGGCACTGGCTGCTGCAAGGATAGGTGCTAGGAAAAACATCGAAAAGAAAATACGCAGGAAAGGCGCGGTTTCAGTTGAAACGGCAATAACGCCAGAAGAAGCGAGAATAACATCGAAACGTGAACTAGGATGGCTCAACCAACTAGTAAAAGAAGGGAAAATCAAAGAAACATCAGACGGTCGCTACTACATAGAGTGTAAAGACGGAAAACACTGTTAAGATTAAACATCATAGAATAATCATCTGATTTCCCCTTTTCTTTATGCTTTAAGCGAAACGAACCATGAGTGATGGTGCTCAGCAGTTCTTGCCCGTTTTAATATGTAACTTGTTTTCCCTGTGCAGAAATGCCATAAACGTGATGCTGAAGAGGCCATAAAGAATTAATGCTCCATAAGCAACAGTGCTATTTGCCAAATAACCCAAAAAAGCATACACACCAAAATTAGTTAAACCAAACGCAGCCAAAGAAAAACTAAACGCCACAAATGAAAACTAAAACAATTTAGCCTTAGTCTTCCAAAGTACTAGGGGTAGCCATCCGCAAATAATCATCAAAGTGCCTGGAAACGCCCTTAATCCATAATTGAGCATTAATGTCTCAAAAACAAAGAATGATACAGCCATTGAGATAGCTGACAAAACCGCAAAGCCTTTGCCGAATTTTTTCATGGTTTGTATGCTAATTAATCCTGCGAAGAAGAAGTCGCCTAAACCAAGGGACATATAAAGCCAGCCCCATTCAGCCAAAATTATTGGGGGAACAGTTGGCACTGAAATCAGTATTGGAAGCCTGAGAGCAAAAACATGTCCCGCTGCAGACACCATCGTACCAGTAAGCAAGACCAAGATTATGTCCACAATTGTGAGAAGTCCTACAAAGATCAGAGAAGTTTTCCATGTGAATAGGCTTCCTAAGTAGAGGATAATCAGAATTGCGAAAATGCTTGCGAACAAATCAAGCGCATAAGGAAACCATAGGGGGGTTCCGCTGAAAAACAAGTATACGCATACAAATAATGCTGGTGGCAACACAGCTAAGTACCATCTTTCTCCCGTGTCAACTCTGTTTTCTTCATACATCAATGCCAGAAATGCGAAGCCGGAGAGACAATAAAAGGCCGTGGCTCCGTAGGCGACTGCGTAGTTTACTCCAAAGCTGACTAGGCTAATTGTTGCTGCCAGAAAACCAACGCCAAGAAATGCTAAGCAAAAGCGTTTAGCTCCGTTTTTCTTGAAATCTGAGAAAAGATATGTGAATATGAAAAGCAGCATTGAATAGGCGAACAGAAACATGATCATGACAGCCGTCTGTGGAACGAAAACGATCAAGGATATCGTTACACTCATTGCAGCCACAAGTAAAATTGCGTCTCGAACATGAAATTCCTTCTCTTCAAGTGTGGACTTCAACTTTCTGTCAACTTTCTTGTTCAAAAACAGGGCTATCATGGTGATGGCTAAAAGTGTTAACGGCATGGCTACGTCGAAGGTCATAGACGCACATAAGGAAAACAAACATTTAAACCTTAAACGTGAGCTGTGCTTAGAACAGCTAGAGAAGCAATAAGTGCTTCTTCAGTTCGGATGGTTTCTGTTCCTTGCAAAGGAATAGTATTGACAATGAAGTCCACGATCTCCTCTAGGTTAAGTCCCTCAGATTCGACTATTTCGTAAAGCCCTCGAGTTGGCGCTCCAAAAGCCACGAGAATTTTGCCAACTTCCCATCTTGTAGCTATCTTTTTTGCGACTTTAGAGAATGGAACACCGTGTTTAGAAGTGGCGACGGTCAAGTCGAAATCTCTGGTTTTGATCAATTTTCCGAATGGAAGTTTTTCCGCTGAAACGGTGTAGCCCCAATATTCTGGTATTTCGTTGCGGCTTGTGAGTTCAGCGTTAACATGTTTATCGACTTTCGTAACTTTTACAGTGACTCGTTTACCGATCCGCAATTGCTTGTTCGAAATGAAAGCGGGTTTTTCGACACCTATGTCTACTAGCACGCCAGCCTTCCCTTTCGATAAGATGACCCCTTCACGGTATTCGCCGATTTTCAAGTTCTTCATCTTACGGTTTACTGGGTGATGAGGCGTTCGTAGTGGTGGGAGAACGCCAGCATATTGCAGTTCAGGTCTAAGCTTGAAAAGCCTTTTCCGCAGATATTGCGGCGTTTCCATGTAAGAAAGCCATGAGAGAATCAAATTCATGTTAGCAGCCTGATCAGCGTGCGGATTGTCCGGGTAAACTATGATTTCGTCAACTCTGAAAATGGCGGCTGCCCTTCCAACTAAACCCACTTTTGAAGTTTTCTCCCGTAAATGTGGGACGTCGGAAACAATAGAAGCTGGTATCGCAATGGAAACTTTTTTCTTGCGCAAATCATTTTCCGCCTTGTTGATTTAGAAGTATACTGCGTAAATAAAAACTTAAACAGTCACACCGAGCCTTTTGTTTTAAAAGCTAGAAACACGTAGGAATCCATGATTAGATAGAATAGGATGGTCGATTTTGTCATCGTCGATTTTGGATGATCTGACTGAAATTAAGAGAATTGATAGAAGCGACATGCTTTCCTTCTGCGTTGAAGCGCCTAAGCATTGTCGAAAAGCGGCAAAACTGGCTGAGACTG
>Ga0209636_10008486_pt1 | contig 10466 bp, 11 predicted proteins | sample DeeMarSWOR152_54_FD_187464 | JGI IMG/M metagenome (GOLD analysis project Ga0209636, IMG submission 187464) | Marine sediment microbial communities from White Oak River estuary, North Carolina - WOR-1-52-54 (SPAdes) (version 2) | ecosystem: Environmental > Aquatic > Marine > Intertidal zone >... | reverse complement strand
TTTAGGTAAAACAACCATAGCTATTCTTCTAGCTGCTCACAGATTAGAAAAACATCCTGATTCAAAGGTATTGATAATGGCCCCCACCAGGCCTTTGTGCGAACAGCATCAAAAATCTTTTCAAAATTCTCTGAATATTCCTGAAGAAGATATAGTTTTATTAACAGGAAAAATTTCTCCAGAAAATAGAATTGAATTCTATAAAAAAGCAACAATAATAAGCGCTACACCACAAACAATACAAAACGATTTGGAAAATGAAACCTTAAATCTCTCGAATTTCTCTCTATTGATAGTTGATGAGTGTCACCGTTCTGTTAAGAGATATGCTTATCCATTTGTTGCAAAAACTTACATGAAAAAATCTGAATATCCGAGAATCTTAGGAATAACTGCATCACCGGGCGGGAGTAGAGAAAAGATAAAGAACATATGTAAAAATCTCTTTGTAGAGGCGGTTGAAATAAGAACAGATTTGGATGAAGACGTTAAACCTTACATAAAGGAATTGCATACAGAATATGTTAAAGTTGAATTACCAGAAAATTTGAAAAATGCACAAGAAATCTTAAAATCTACTCTAAAGGATAGACTAGAGAAACTGAAGAAATATAACATTTTTGTAAGAACAAAGAGAGAGTTATTGGATGCTCAAAGAAGGGTAAGTAAAAAAATAGCAACTGACAAAAAACCATTCCTATTTTATTTGATATCAATAATTGTGGAATCGGTTAAGATATGGCACCTTCTTGAATTAATGGAAACTCAAAGCGTGAAAGCTGCAAGGCTTTACTTAGACAAGATAAGAAAAAAGAAAACAAAATCAGATAAAAGAATTTTAACCGATCCTCAATTTCAAGAGGCAGTTAAAATAATTGAGACTTCTGAAGAACATCCTAAAATAAAGAAATTAGAAGACATTGTTAAGAGAGAATTGGAAGAAAACGAAATGGTTAAGATAATTATCTTCTCCCATTTCAGAAACAATATTTATAATATCTATGAAGTATTAAAACAAATTTGCTCACCAGCAATTCTGATTGGCCAGGCAGGAGAAAGAGGTTTATCACAAAAAGAACAAATAGAAGTTATAAGAGATTATAATGACGATGTTTTCAACTGTTTAATAACTAGTCCAATAGGAGAAGAGGGGTTACACATACCATCGGCAGACATAGCAATTTTTTATGATTCTGTTCCCTCTGAAATAAGAACAATTCAAAGAAGAGGAAGGGTTGGGAGAACTAAAGTTGGCAAAGTAATATTTTTATTAACCAAGAAAACAAGAGACGAGGGCTATTACTGGACTTCCTTTAGCAGGGAAAGAAAAATGAAACAAATTCTAAGAGAAATGCAACATGAAACTAAAAAAGAACAACAGAGTGTAGATGATTTCTTATAAAGAAAAAATTGCTCAAGTTGAGGTCCAGATTCTTTGAAAGTCAAATGACATTCTGAAACCAAAGTCCGAGGACATGATTCCTGACTTCTGAACTATCTCATGAGCAATAATTATATTTTTAAGTTTTGTTTTTTTAAATATTACTGTGAACAAAGTTCTAATCTTTATAGATAATAGGGAAATTAACTCTGGGATAGTTGATTACTTTGGTCAATATGATTGTGAAATTCAACCCAAAATGTTACTATGCGGAGATTTCTTGTTGAGCGATAGGGTTGTAGTCGAGAGGAAGACTGTCAGTGACTTCATTCAAAGCATAACAGACAAGAGACTCTTTCAACAATTGAATTTAATGAAAGAGAATTTTGAGAGGCCAATCTTAATAATAGAGGGGGAAGAGTCTTTGTACGGAGTTCTACAGCCAAATGTAATTAGGGGTGCTTTGGCAGCAATAACAATCGATCTTTCTATACCTATAATCTGGACAAGAGACGTGGCTGATACTGCTGGTATAGTATATTGGATAGCAAGAAGAGAACAGATCTTGGAAAAGAGAGAAATTGTACTAAGAAATAAAAGAGTGCCAAAGTCAAACAAAGAAAAACAAGAGTATTTCATATCAAGTTTGCCAGATGTTTCTGTAGTGAGGGCTAAAGCATTGTTAAAACATTTCAAGTCCCCGAGAAATATCTTTGATGCATCAGAAAAGGAATTAACAGGAGTGAAAGGTATAGGAAAAGGAATAGCGAAAAAAATTAAGAAAGTAATAGAAAAAGACTATTCAAGATGATAATTATTTCACCTTAAACTTACAATTATTTTTATGCAGAAATTCCTTATTGTTGGGTTAGATATAGGAACCACAACAGGGATATCAATCTATGATCTAAAAAGGAATCTCATCTACCTTAAGAGCAAGAGGAATTTCTCCAGTTCAGAAATCATGAGACAGATTCTAAAATTTGGAAACCCATTGGTAATAGCTACAGACAAGGAAAAGATCCCTACAGCAATAAGAAAGATTGCCTCATCATTTGATTGTAAAATTTTCAAGCCAGACCATGATTTAGGCATTGAAGAAAAGAACAAGATTGTTAAAATTCCTATAAATGATGATCATGAGAGAGATGCGTTGGCAGCTGCCACATTTGCCTTTAGATTTTATGAACCCCAGTTTAAGCGAATAGAAAACACTTTAGCTTCTATGAATCTGATAGGTTATGAAGATATTGTCAAAGAAATGTTGATAAAAAGAGAAGCAAAGAACATTGCTGATGCGATTGAAAAAATAAAACCAAAAGAGGAGAGAAAGGAGGTTGAAGAAAGGCAGTTTGTAAGAGAGATAAGTTTAGACTGGAAAGAAAAAGCAAAGGAATATGAGAGAAAATTAAAAGACGAGAAAAAAAGAAACGAGATATTGAAGATTTATTCTGAAAAACTTGAAGAGAGGCTAAAAAATTTGGAAAGACAGAAACAGATTTATTTGGATGAAGAGATAAAGAAAAACGAGCAGGCGAGAAAGGAAATTTTGAAGAATAAAGAAATTAAAAAAATGGAAATAATAATTAAACAATTGAGGTTTGAATTATCGAAGCAGAAGAGTCTTCTAAAAACTTATGATGATGAGATAAAAAGAGAACAAGAAGAAAAGGAGATAATGAGAGAAAATTTGATACCTGTTATAATAGTACCAGATTTTACAAAAGAGGCAATAGTTAATGCTAACAAGAAATTCAACATAAATAACAGAGTGATATGGTTTAAAGAAACAAGGTTTTCAAAGGCAACTGCTAATGTTTTCAAGTCAATTAAACCCAAAGTTATAATTGGAGACCTAGACACTAAAATAAAAAATAAGATAAAGGATGCTGGAATAATAGTTTTAGATCAGGTAAAACCAAAGGAAAGAAATTACTATGCTGCTATTTCCCCTAGGGAAATAAAAGATGTTGTTAAGAAGGTAGAAAAAAGAGACTTTTTGAAATGGTTAGAAGAATATAAAGAAAGACAGATTACTTAAATTTTTTCTTTGTTTTTACTTTCATTTTTTTGTCTTCTCTGCTCTTTTCAATTTCTCCCTCTTTAATCTCTTCTTCCTTTTTCCCACGCCTCTTAATTTTCTTAAAGAATTCCCACTTTCTTCTAATTCTAAAATCAAATTTAGGTATTTTGAAGGTTGGTAACAAAGACTTTACTCTTTCTCTTCTAGGAGATTTAATCTTTTCTGTTCCAGCTTCTTTAATCGCTTTATGCATTATTTCAACTTTTTCTTTAACTTTCTCAAGACCTTTTTCTATTTCAAATGCTGTGCCTATTTGAATTCCATCAGCTCCAGCCTTTATTATTTTCTTAGCTTGTTCAGGAGTTCTGCAACCACCGCCATAAAAATAAGGAACAGTGGTCTGAGATCTTACCATTGAAACCAACTCAACTGAAGCAGGTGTTGGAGCACCAGAACCGCAATCGGTTATTAAAACTCTTGCCCCCATGTATTCTCCTGCCAAAGCAGTTGCAGCTGCTAGGTCTGGCCTGTTTCTTGGAATGAGGTTTGCATTTGAAATCCATCCAACAGCCCTCCCAGGCTCTATCACAATATATGCAGTTGGTATTGGCTCTAAACCAAGCCTTTTCACTACTGGAGCTCCTTGTATCTGAGCTGTGGATAGCCAGTAGATGTCTCTAGAATTCAGCAAATACATAAAGTATATTGCATCAGCATAATGAGTAGCAGTACCAACACTTCCTGGAAAAAGAATTATAGGAACATCAACATTTTCCCTTATTAATTTTGTTGTTTTATCTAGTATCATTCCCTGTGCTCCAATAGAACCCCCAACAAGAATTACATCAGCCCCGCCTTCGTAGGAAGCCTTTGCCACCTTTGCACCGGTCTCAAATGGTTGCTCATCGGGGTCTATTAACACACAGAGCAAGGCCCCCTCGCTCTCAATCTTGTTACGTAAGTAACGTTCCACTTTGCCAAATGACATAATATTACTTCTTTAATCTAGTTATTTAAACTTTTCACAGTAACAATAAATTTAAATCCTTTAGTATAATATATCATGTCTTTTATATTAGACCCTAAAGATCTGGGAAAAAAAGATGTTAAGATAGTGGGCGGAAAAGCTGCAAACCTTGCTGAATTAATAAATGCTGGCTTTCCTGTTCCAGAGGCATTCTTTGTAACAGTAGAGTCTTATGAGGAATTCTTAAAACACAACAAGCTGAAGGAAAAAATAATTGATATTCTTAAGAAAATAGAATATTCTGATGTTAATTCTCTTAACAAGGCCACAGGGGATGTGAGAAAACTGATTTTAGATGCAAAAATGCCACCAAAGATAAAGAATGAAATAACAAATTTTTACAAAAAACTACACGGCGGACCAACAATAGACTTAGACTTCATAAAGCCAATGGAAATGCCTTTTGTTGCTGTTAGAAGCTCGGGCGTTACAGAAGATATAGAAAAGGCATCTTCTGCAGGCCAGTACGAGACTTTTCTCAATATCAAAGGTGCTGAAAAACTCGTGCAATCAATAAAAAAATGTTGGGCCTCGTTATATACTTCAAGAGCAACTTATTACAGACACAAGCACAATCAGCCACAGGAGACCTCTATTGGTGTTATTGTGCAAAGAATGGTTAATTCTGAAAAAAGCGGTGTGGCATTTACAATAGATCCAACAAACCCTGTTAAAGGCTCTAATCATATTGTAATAGAGGCTTGTTGGGGTTTAGGAGAGAGCTTAGTTCAGGGTGAAGTTGAGCCTGACAGATATGTTGTTGATAAGACAACAGGAGACATTTTGGAAAAACACATAGGCAAAAAACTAACTGAAAGAGTAAGAGAACCAGCCTTGGGAGTGACAGTTAAAAGAAAGATTTTCAAAGAAAAAGAAGAGGTTCAAGTTTTAAGTGATAAAGAAGTAGTTGCCTTGGCTGCTTTTTGTAAGAAAATAGAAGAACACTATAATTTTCCTGAGGATATTGAATGGGCAATAGAAAGAGGAAGAATTTACATTGTCCAAACAAGGGCTGTCACAACTCTAGAAGAATCTAAAGAGGTTGAAGAAGTAAAAGGAACACCTATTCTAGAGGGCTATGGTGCATCCCCTGGAATTGCTAGTGGTGTTATTAAAGTAATAAGCAATTTGGATGAGTTGTGGAAGATGGAACAAGGAGACATACTTGTTACAAAAATGACAAACCCTGATTTTGTTGTTGCAATGGAAAAATCTGCTGCAATAGTTACAGATGAGGGTGGAACAACATGCCATGCTGCAATCGTTTCAAGAGAATTGGGGATTCCATGTATTGTTGGAACAAAGACTGCAACCCAGGTTCTAAAAGAGGGAATGAAAATTACTGTTGATGCAACCCATGGAAAAGTTTATTCAGGAGAAATTGAAATAAAAGAAGAGAAAGTAAAGAAAGTTGAAATAAAAACAGCCACAAAAGTAAAGGTCAATCTTGCATTCCCTCAGACTGCTGAAAAGGGTAAACATGCTGATGGTGTGGGTTTAATGAGATTAGAGCACATGTTAACCAGGGCAGGAATGCATCCCATAGAATATGTAAGACAAAACAGACAGGATGAACTAATAAAAATCTTGGTTGAGGGAATAGGAAAAGTTGCTGAAGTTTTTAATCCAAAGCCGGTTTGGGTAAGGTCTTTGGATGCGAGAACAGATGAGTTTAGAAACATGAAGGGAGGGGAGAATGAACCAGAGGAAGATAACCCAATGCTTGGTTGGCATGGAATAAGAAGGAGTTTGGATGAACCTGAAATCATAAAATCAGAATTCAAAGCCATAAAACAAATATATGAAAGGGGGTTGAAGAATGTTGGAATAATGCTCCCGTTTGTTTACGATGTTTCAGAATTGAGAAGAGCAAAAGAAATTGCAAAAGAAGTTGGTTTGCCTGAAGACGTTAGTTTTGGAATAATGATTGAGGTTGCTTCTGCTGCACTGACAATAGAAGAGTTTTGTAAAGAGGGAATAGATTTTATATCGTTTGGTTCAAATGATTTAACACAGACAACTTTAGGGATTGATAGGAACAATGAAAGATTGATAAAACTTTTTGATGAAATGCACCCAGGAATGAAATTCCTGTTTAAACATGTCATCGGAATTTGTAAAAAATACAATGTGGAAACCTCTATTTGTGGAGAGCTTCCCAGCAACAGAAAGGATGCGGTTGAATTCTTAATTAAAACAGGGATAGACTCTGTATCAGTTAATATTGATGCAATAGATAAAGTAAGAGAATGGGTTTCTGAAATAGAGAAAAAATGAAAGCCAAAAAACCTGTGCTAACATACTTTTTTATTCTGATATGTCTAGCAGTTTTCTTATTTGAGATATATTACCAGTTTATTTATGGAGAAGAAAAATTATTAGAGATTTTTTATACTTATGGTTTTTCTCTTAAAAATTTATTGGAGAGACCCTGGACCTCTATAACTTCCATATTCTTTCATGGAGGTGCTGAACATTTTGTACTCAATATGATAGCACTGTTCTTTTTTGGAAGAATTGTTGAATTAGAACTTGGAAAGAAAAAGTTCTTAATATTGTTTTTCATATCTTCTTTTTTTGGAGACATTGCAATAATTCTTTCAATTTTTTTAGGAATAGGATCTCCATTAATTCCAACAATAGGAGCTTCAGCAGCAGTCTTCGGGTTATTAGGAACAGCAATGCTGATAAAACCACTTGAATTTGTCATGTATCCTTATTTAATTCCAATACCTTTGATACTTGTCGCGCTGTTATACACATTGTACAACATAGGAGCCTTTTTAATGGTCATAACTACAGGAGAAGCAACCACTATATCATACTCATCCCACATAGGCGGAATGGCCTTTGGTATGTTCTTTGGTTTTAAACAAGAGGGTAGCAGAAGGGGCTTGATAATCTTACTTCTCTTACTAATTTTGTTAGTTGCAACACCATTTATTTGGTTTATTTATGAAAACCTAGAGCTCTTTAATTATGTTAATATAATAACAAACATAGTTAGATAATTATGGCCGCAGAGGTTAAACCACCAATTTTAATTTTAATTGAACTCTTACAAGGTTTATTTAAACAGGTTGTTACTACTTTTAATTTATTAGCTGAAAAATTAATTGAACTTTTCATTTCTTTGAACTATATATCCAAGCTAGGTTTAGGAGGATTTTTTGTCGCCATTCTTTTCGGTTCAATAGTTTTATTTATAATTGTAAAGGTGAGTTTTGGAACCTCGAAAACATTTTTTGTTGTATTCTTGTTTTATTTTATACTTTTAATTTTAGTCTACCTCTCGTCTTCAGCCCAGTAAAACTTAAAATATTTTACAATATAAATAATAACAAAATTAAGTGATTATATGAAAATTCTACAAATCCCTTCAGGATTGAAGAGAAAGGTTTTAGAAATAGCAGATGAATTGGGAGAAGACGTTTTAATAGATTGTGAGAACTCTTATGGTGCATGTGATTTGGCCATTCAAAAGGCTAAAATTTTAGGCTGTGACAAGATAATACACTATGGACACTCTAAATTAATAGAATCAGAGATTCCCGTAGAATATGTAGAGGTCAGAGAAAGATATGATCCGACAAAAGTTTTGAGTAAATTTATTGAAAAAATTAAAGAAAAGAGAATAGGTTTAATTTCTGCTCTGCAGTTTTTAGATTCATTAAAAATAGCTAAAGAGTTTTTGGAATCAAGAGATAAAACAGTTAAAATAGGTAAAGGAAAATTATATGAAGGACAGGTTTTGGGATGCGATATTTCTTGTGCAAAGGAAATTGAAAAAGAAGTTGATGTATTCTTATACATAGGGTCCGGAAAGTTTCATGCCTTAGGTTTAGCCTTAAAAACTGAAAAACCGGTTTTTGTTTTAGACGTTGAGAGAAATGAAATTTATGATTTAAAAGAACTGAAGGAAAAATTATTGAAACAAAAATATGCTGCAATATCTTTAGCCAAAGATGCAAAAAGATTTGGGATTTTTGTTTCTGTTAAGCCTGGCCAATTGAATTTAGAGTTGGCAAAGGAAATAAAAAAGAAACTAAAAGATAAAGGAAAAAAAGCTTACATACTAATTTTTGATGAAATTATACCTGAAAAACTGGAAGGATTAGATTTAGATTGTTATATCAATACTGCTTGCCCAAGGATAGCGATAGAAGATAGAACAAGATTTGAAAAACCAATTTTAAATCCTGATGAAATAGTAGAAAGCTTTAAATAAAATATCAAGGAATACTGATAGTATGAATATCAAAGTTCTTGAAGATGAGAAAGAAAAAATAAAGATCGAGTTTGAAGACGAGACAGAAACTGTGACACAGCTATTAGCAACACAAGTTTGGAAAGAAAAGGGGGAAGGAGCTGCAGTTAGAGAGCACCCATTCTTGGAAAGCCCTAAGATCATTGTTATGGGAAAGAACCCCAAAAGAATTTTATTGAAAGCCTCTACTGCTTTAGAAGAGCAGTTTGATGAATTCAAAGAAGAATTTACAAGGGCTTTGAAAAAATAACTTAAATAACAAAAAAGAATTCTTTATATGAAAAAATTTAGGGTTATCAAAGAAGAGATAAGAATACTTGCTTGGGATGATGGTCCCTTTGAGTTTAAAACAAAAGGTAATGATATTCTTGTTGGTGTTATATTTAGGGGAGGAAAAATATTAGACGGCCTTCTTAAAACAGAAGTGGAAATTGATGGAATAGATGCAACTGAAAAAATAATTGAAAAAATATTAAAAACAAAACACAAGGACATTAGAATAATCATGCTCGATGGAATAACATTTGCAGGTTTCAATACAGTTGATATAAAAGAGATTTATGAGAAAACCAATTTACCGGTAATAGTAGTTAACAGAAAGAAACCAGATTTTAAAAAATTCATTGAAACTTTAAAGCGAATGTCTAACTCAAGAAAAAGACTGAAGTGTGTTGAGAATGCAGGTCCAATTTACTGGGTATCTGTTAAAAATAAAAGGGTGTGTTTCCAATGTTATGGAATTAGAAAAGATGATGCAGCGAAAATTATAAAAGAGAGTTCAACTATGAGTTTAATACCAGAACCTTTGAGAGTTGCACACTTGATTGCAACAGGTTTTGTTTTAGGTGAGTCAGTTGGCAGGGCTTAAAAAAACTTGGAATAAGTACACAGAAGGTTGGTTAGGTTCAATAATTTATTTGGTATTGGGTTTTGTGATTGCTTATTTATTTAATATGGGTTTAGGTTTTGCTTTTAATACTGATACGCCTGTTGTTGCTGTTTTCTCTGATAGCATGGTTCCAACTTTTTTCAGAGGCGATATGATATTAGTTTATGGACACGATGAAATTAATGTTGGGGACATAATTGTTTTTGATGTTCCTGACAGGAGATATCCAATAATACATAGAGTTCATGATATGAATGAATTTATAACAACAAAAGGGGATCACAATTCAAACATCGATACTTGGAAAACAAAAAAAGAAGACATTCACGGCAAAGCTATATTAAAAATTCCTCTTCTTGGGTGGGTGAAAATACTTTTTGTTGAAATAACAGGATTAGCATAAGCTTTAAATATTTCTTCTTACACAAGTATTGAAGAATAAAAATGGAATTCTGTGATAAATGTGGCGGCTTAATGATGCCAAAGAAATCTGGAAGAAGAGTTGTACTGATATGTAGACGTTGCGGCAAGAAAAAGACCGCCAAAGGGAAGAAATTCAAAATAACCACTTCTACTGAAAAGAATGAAGGAAAAATAATTGTTCTCAGTAAGAAATCTAAAATTGATGTATTACCTAAAACAAGTGTCAGTTGTCCCAAATGCGAAAACAATGAAGCATTTTGGTGTATGCAACAAATGAGGTCTGCTGACGAGGCACCAACAAGATTTTACAAGTGTACAAAATGCGGTCACACATGGCGTGAGTACGAGTAAATTCTTATTTAATTGTCGTATAGCATAATTAAATTTAAAAAGATTCAAAATTTAAATATAAAAGGGTTTTAATTTTATTTCCTCCCAGAAAAAGGAGGTGAATAA
>Ga0209636_10008485_pt1 | contig 10466 bp, 10 predicted proteins | sample DeeMarSWOR152_54_FD_187464 | JGI IMG/M metagenome (GOLD analysis project Ga0209636, IMG submission 187464) | Marine sediment microbial communities from White Oak River estuary, North Carolina - WOR-1-52-54 (SPAdes) (version 2) | ecosystem: Environmental > Aquatic > Marine > Intertidal zone >... | reverse complement strand
TAAGGCGACTCGGTCATAGGCGGCCCGCCGACGTGCGTGGTGTATTCCATCTCGGGGAACTGGAGGATCCCCCACCCGTTGGGGGGGAAGTACCGCTGCGGTTCCGGCACCCCGACTACCCTGGGATCGATGTAGATTTCGCCACTGGTCAGTTGCACGTCGATGCTCGAGACCAGCCAGTCCCACACGGGATCCCCGGTGACGTTGACCAGCACGTCGATCGTGTTGGAGTCCGCGAGTACCGGGAGGGGGTTGGCGTACTCGTTGAACGTGTAGACGACGGCACCGTGAGCCGTACCCAACGACGTCGCCAGGATCAAGGCCGAAAAAACGATTGTCTTACGCATTGGTCGATTCCTCTCCTCGCTTGCCAGCTCCTACGAAATCGCCTAGAGCATCCTCAGCGTTTTTCCGGACCGAGCCGAGCAGCTTTCGACTAAGCCTGAGCTGAGCAACCTACACTGAGCTTGAGCAACTTCTCACTTTCTTCTGACGCCAGGGGCCGGGCAGTAGAGGGATACCCAAACCCTTAGCCACTATCTCTCTTTATATCATGAAATCCGCGATTGTCAAGGCCAAAAGCGGCCTCTGTCGGCGTATTTGTTCGGCACATCAGCGTCGTCGCCGGCGGGCCAGCAGGCCGGCGGCGCCGCCCAACCCAGCCCGCAGCAGGTCCCGACGCGTGATGGATCGGCGCGGACGGTCGTCTGACATTCTTTCCCCTCAGCGCAGGCGCTTGATGCCGACCTCGTAATCATAGATTTTGGCCTCGACGTAGGGGAGGCGGTCAGCCTTCTTCTGGGCGGCTAAGAGCGTGTCCGATAAAGTTCTCATAACTCAAACAGCAAAGATAAAAAATCAAAATGACAAATTAAAAGTTAAAGATTTTTGATTTTTGCCTTGTGTTTTTGCTTTTTGCATTTTAATTTTTGGTTTTACCAGAAGGCCTCCTGGATGATTTTGGCGATGATGAGCCAGGCGATGACGCCCATGGCTCGGCCGAAGACATAATAATGGTGATCGCCCTTCAAATCGTTTAATAATTCGTCGGAAGGCTGGTGCTTGGCCGGCCAGGGGCAAAGGACTTCACAAAAACCCTCGACTAGAGCATGCCACTCCTGGTAGCAATCGAGGAAGGCGGTGATTCGGATGCCTTTTAGGAATCCTTTATCTTCATCGTGAGGCATTAGTCTTGCTCCTTCTTTTCCTTGATGTGCTGCACCGTCCTGTCGCCGAACCACCAAAGGATGCAGGCGCTGGCCAGGCCCAGGAACCACTGAGGGGCGTCGATCCCCTCGATGACGACCTGGGCGATGACGGCGGCAAAGATGATGGTGACGGCGGGCCGGGCGATGGCTCTAAACATCTCGGTGAAGACCTTGACCAGGGTCGGGTTAGACTTGTTCTGTTCTTGCGACATTGCTACTCCTTTTGATAACTCCCCTGACCCCCTCTTACGTTAAGAGGGGAATATTGTGGATGGGCTCTGAGAGGTCCAAGAAAGCCCTTGTTTTCGTTTTTGCGACTTATATCAGAGCCTTCGTTGGTTGCCAGTTTTAAATCAGGGCGCCCAGGGTGTCGGGGACGGACTTGCCGGCTGCCTCATAATGCCTGGCCAGGTGACGGGCGGCCTTGATGATATCCTCTGCTGAGGCCTGGACCCTCTCCCCCCGGTAACCGCCTTTACTCAGGGCGGCGACGGCAGCTGGCATGCGGTCCCAATCCACGGTCTTCTCGATATCGAGTCGGCCCTGGAGAGCTCGGAAGATGGCTTTGGTATGGTGGGGGAGCTTCCAGGTCTCAGGGTCCTGCGGGTCGCCGACTATTGCGAAGGCTTCCTTGGGTAAGCCTTCCTTGGTTTTCTCTTTTTCAATTGCTTCTTTCACTTTGGATTTCATGGGTTCCTCCTTGTGAGCTCATCTAGCTTTCGTGCTAGTTCTGCCAGGTCTATGGCTTGTCCTTCGGGTTCGGGTGGGGGCGATGTCATTTTAGAGAGGTATTCGGCGCTGGGTTCTTCCAGGATTTCTATGGTAATCTCGTTGTCCTTCTCGATGACCCTCTTTTTGCCGTCTTTGTCTATTATGTGATATTCCTTCATGCTACCCTTTTCCAGAGTGTGTATCTACTGCCGGCACCTATAACGTTGGCTACGTTCGCGTAGAATACTAGCGACGTGATGTTGTCTGTTGTGTTCGCCCACTCGGCGATAAATGATAGCCACCGGGCTATGCTATGCCTGAAGCCAAACATTACTCTTTGTCTTCCACTGACGGCGTGTAGTGTCATTAATGGGCATAGGGCTAATTGTCCAAGGGCGCTGGCGTAAACGACCGAGAAGCCGTCGCATATGGTATCGGAACCTGCCACAACCGATGTGCCTTGAGCATATATGTACTGACGGGGGTAATTAAACCCATTATCGTTGTTGGGACGAAGCAGGACGGCTGCGCCGCCTGTGGCTACTCCACAGACATTGAAGAGTGAGATCAAATACTGTATGTCGGCATCGCCGTTTAAGCCATTTATCGTGTAAGTTGTAGCGTTAGCAGTAAAAATGTGGTCATCAACAAGTTGCCATCTGGACGGGGTAGTAAATTCGAGGGCTGTCTCGGCTGCGTTTACTCTTGGGACTTTGAAGGCGTGGCCTGAGTAAATTGATGGAGTGTCAGATAAGTCAAGAAACGAACCGGCTCCGCCTGGCCAGGTGGCGATGACACAGGCGTCCTTGGGGTTGGCGCCGGGAATGGCCAGGATGACATAGTTGCCGATGACCATAGCGGCTGCCGGGATATTTTTGGCCACGTTGATGTTGTCGAAGTAGGTGGTGAGGGAGCCTGCGAGCTGGACGCCGGCCCTGTAGGTATCGCTGTTGAAGTTCTTAAGTATGCCGACTTCAATCATCTTCGGTGTAGAACTGTCTCTGGATTACTCGGTTGGCCTGGGCGATTTGCTGGAGCTTCTGGTCGTAGCATTTCAAGCGTTCTATACCCCAGGCCTTGAAATTGATGGTGGCGTGGCGGCCGGCGATGCTGGCCCGGTCCACGGTATAAGCGGCTGCCGACATGGCCAGGTAACCGGTGGCGCCCAGGACGATGATCTCCTCGTGCTCGGCTGGGATGGTAGTACCTTCTGCATCCAGGGTATGCTTCTTAAGCCAGCGGACACGGGCATCGTTTCCATTGCCCTCGTCCTGCATATAAAGGTGGCCGGCCCAGTACTCGGGCCTCTGGAGATATTTAGGCTGCTCTCCGATGGGGAACTCGACCGACTCGATTTTGAGCAAGCCTGTTAGGGAGGAAATGTCGAGCTCGGTGTCTCCGTCGGTGGTGGCGATATCGTCCTGCTGTTGTATGGGAGCATGAAGGGAATACTCCATAACTACCCTGTCGATGGCGCCGTCCACTTCATCATCGGTCCAGCGGTAATTCTGGGAATCGGTGTCCTGGAGATCCTCACGGACCCGAGCTCTCATTTCGGTTAGATTCATGTCAGTTTCTTCAAAGAAATCAAAAGTTAAACATCAAAAATCAAAATGACAACTCAAAATGTAAAATTTTTGATCTTTGCTCTGTATTTTTGCATTTTGCATTTTGCTTTCTACATTCCTCTTTGGAAGGGGAGGGGGCTCGACCTTCCCCCTCCCTCCTCAAAACGATAAAAGTAGGTGTGATGAGACACGCCAGGGGATTGCCACGGCACTTCATGCCTCGCAATGACATTCCTGCCTGGCATGGGCATTAGTCTCGCACTCCTGTGAGCATGGCGGCTTTAACCACCGAAAAGAGGGCCAGGGATACATACCACTTGACCCTAGTCCGGGAAGCATCCTTGGTCTCCAGGGAGCCGAGGCGCTCAACCTGAATCATCTCGGGGCTGGAGAGACCGCAGACGGCGCCCTCTCCCATCTGGAAGGCGAAGATGGCCGAGCAATCTGAGGACGTGCCCACGACGTAATTGTCCTTGACCCAGTCGGAGATGGCGACAGGGATACCGTTGTAGTACTCAACAACCTCACCAAGCTTGCCCTCTCCGATTAAGAGGTTGGTGCCGGCGGCCCTGGCCAAGGCCACGATCTTCCGGCGGGACCGGCGGCTCATTAGGAGCAAGTCGGGCTTGCCGCCTCTGACCAGGTCGATAAACTTGTCCATGGTGTTCAGGGTGAGGGAGGCACCGTTGGCTCCTGAGCCGAGATGGCTGCCATACCGACAAGTCCAGACGACGGTGCCGTCGGTCTTGGTGGCGCCTTCGGTGGTGGGCCAGGTAGGCTCCGAACCTCCCGATGTGCCGGCAGTGGTGCACTCGTAACGGAATCCGTTCTCAAGGCCGGCGGTGGGCACAACGATGTCTCCCAGGGAATAGGCAGTGCTGGCTTCCCAGGCTGTGCCCTTAAGCAGCTTATAGAGGCCGTCGGGCTGGTTAGCGTCCACGCCTGAGTCGCCGTTCAGGAATGTGTTCTCAAACTCATGCCTGAGAGCTTTAGCCTTCTGCTCGATGACGGCGGCCTCTAGGTCCTGGATATTACTCCGAGTGGCCTTGAGAAAGTTGTCGGCGTCGGCGTCTCCGCCGAGGACACACAGGCTGGCCGAGCACTGCTCGAAAGTCGGCTCAGAAGTCGTCCAGGTGCCGGTGACGGGGGCATGCCAGCCAACGGCGGGGAGCGTCTTCTCACGGTTGTATTTCAGGCTGTTACCGACAATCTGAATGAAGGGCAGCTTTTCCAAGATGGGGCTGTCCTTGATTACTGTCTCGATGATTCCCTTAAGCAGGATATCGGTCGAGAGCTTACTGGCTTCTGCTAATGATATGCTCATATTTCCTCCTTAACTAAGTCCAAATTTCAAAATCCAAATGACAAACTAAATCCAAGGCTCAAATGACAAATTTGGACTTTGAGCTTTGGCCTTTGAACTTTATTAAGATTAGGTTCCTCCTTTTTGCGTTTGCTTCGTCACTGCGTTCCTCGCAATGCCATTATTCCTGCGGCGATCTTCTCCCGGGGAGAAAGCCCCTCGAGGGATATCTCGCCCCTGGGCGGTGCCCCGGCCGGAACCTTAGCCTCCTTAGCCTGGGCTTCGAGCTTGGCCTTGACAGCGCTGGCGATGGCCGTGGCCTTCTGAACCGAGGCGTCTATGTCCTCGATGGTGTCGCCGACGATGATGTCCTGGGGGATGGTGGGATTGGCAAGCCTGACGGCACCGAGGTACTTGGAAACGGCCTGGTCCCTGGCTTCAGAGATTGCCACGCCTTCGGCCCGCAATGACTCTGCGGCCTGCTTCGCTTCGCTTAGCGAGGCTTCGAGCTCGACGACGCGGGCGTCCTTCTCGGCCAGGCTTGCCTCAGCGGCGGCCTTGGCCTTCTTCTCCTCCTCGAGCTCGGCCTTGATGGCCTCCAGGTCCTCGGTGGTGGAAACCTCGTTGGGATTCCCTTGGGTTTCCTGTGTCTCTTTGGTTTCCTCGTTTTCGTTTTCCATACGCTTCTCCTATTCCTCTTGAGATTGCTTCGCCCTTCGACGAGCTCAGGGCTCGCAATGACAAGGGGGTGAGTTATTATTCAGGCACTTCCATCTCCGCGGCCGTCGCTCTCTCTCTCGCCCCGCCACGTGTGGACGCTGCCCTGAACTCCCTGTTCATTTCCAGGATCTTCCCCCTCTCCTCTAGCCACTTGTTAAACTCTTCATCAGGGTCCTGGATCCCCATTTCGTCCATGGCGGTCCTCCGACTGTGGACTCCGGTCTGGACCAAGAGCTGCTCGGTCTGGGCTTGCCTGTCGACATCTTGAGGTAGTACCTGGCCCCAGACCACTCTGTGGCTTACTCCCTCAAAGTTCTCGTGCATATACATTTCACCCAGCTTTAGTATCATGTCGTTTCGCTGGTGATACACATTGGTCCTGATGGTGCGTTTTCGAATCACCTTTTGAATCAGGCTGCCGAGCTCAATCCGCAGAGCTGAGCCTGAGAGCTCCCTCTCGGCACCTCCCCAGGCGGCCCGGGGGAGCTCGGAGATATCGTGCAACGAGCGGTATAGTAAATCGATGTAATCGACATGGAGCCTGACTCCGCCGCCTTGCAGCAAGTCCAGGAGATAAGCCTTAGCGTCCTCCGGGATAGTCCACAGGGCGCCGGGCTGGACTTTAATGTCCTCGGCTGAGGCGACGTTTTCCAGGATGGCGATAGGATTGCCAGAAAGCTCTAATATCCTGGACAGTTGACTGAGAGCTCTGTTGAGCTCCCGCTGCGGCTGGACGAGCACGGGGATATCGGACTCACCCCAGAAGTGCTTGGGCTGCTTGACGTTGGGGAAGATGACAAAGGGGATAAAGCCGTAAGGGTTGGGCTTGGACTCTATGAGGTCGTTGTCCAGGTAGAGTTCGAAGTCTTTAGCCGTCCAGAGCTCGGTGATGGTGGCAGTCTTCTTCTCGATGCTTCGGCCGTAAAGGACGGCTATTTCGTCCTGGGTAAGGGTGTATCTCGAAGCTACTCGCCAGACTCGGGAGGTGTCATCTCCCAGCCACCAGGCATAGATGCCTGAGACATCGGGGGCGGTGATGCGAATACGCTTCTCGTCGGTATCCCAGATGACCTTATAGCAGCCATCTCCCAGGATGGCGGTGTCAATCTCCGTCTCATAATCAAGCTGCTGGAGGTTATTCTGCTCATAGACCTGGCGGAGGAGCTGCTCGGCTTTTCTTACCCTGGCCTTGAGCTCGTCTGTCTCCTCGCTGGGGTAGCAGGCAAAGCCCAGTCCCTGCATCAAAAAGCTGGTAACCTTATCAATGGAGACCTTTGCGTAGTTGAATACAAGCTGGCGGTGGCGGGAGGTCTGCTGCCACTGACTGCCCCGGTAGAAATCAAGGTTGGCGCGGTAGCTGGCGAGGCGGGTTATGTCCAGACGGTTCAGCGAAGATGGGGTAAAATCAGTCATCTCTCAAGTCTCCTTTGGCTGCCCTGCATAAGATTGCTTCGGCTGACGAAGTCAGCCTCGCAACGACCTGAAGGGACTGTCATTGCGAGCACCTGAAAAGTGCGTGGCAATCCCCATCCTCAACAGCCCCGACTTTCGACCCCTGACTGGCGACTGCCTTCAGCCATCTCTGCACCGTTCTCGGGCTCACCTCAAATATGCGGGCAATCTCCTTAACGCTTTTCCCTTCCCGCTTCAACTCCAGCATCCTCTCAGCCCGCCTGATCTTTAAGAACCTTTCTTTCCCCCAGGGCTCTTCCTCAAGACAATTAGGAAAGGGGCAGTTAAGGCAGGAGGGAAAGAGTTCGCAACCCTCATCCTGGTAGGGGAATTCCTCGGGCAATAAATCCCAGAGCAATTTATTTTCCACGATGGAGCATAAATTAGCACTTTTGTTCTAAAAGGGCAAGGGGATTTTGTCCTGTCCATACCTCGCTGTATTAGGCCTATTGACAAAAGAAAGCCGGCTGTTATAATAAAATTTAAAGCTATTTTGGCAATTAGCCCGATTTACCTATTGACAAAATAGATATAGAGGTTTATAGTAAAGGATTATGTAGGCCTGAGCCTATTATTATGGCTTTTGGCGAGAAATTTGAGTTTGTGTGAACTTTAATAATTGAATATTGTTCGATGACATTTGCCTGTCATTCTGAGCCCCGATAAATCGGGACTCCTCAGAATGACATTAATAAATAAAAAAGGAGGTGACGCCTATGGCAAAGTCCCAAAGCGAATCGCTTTTGCTTTTGCTCCCCCTCTTAAGGTAAGAGGGGCCAGGGGAGTTATGAACCCAGAGCGGGGCATACTAAAGGATTCGCCAAAGGGGAAGAGAACAATGCCTGGCCCAGGCATAAATGCCTTACCATATCCCCTCGCCCTTGACGGGAGAGGATTAAGGTGAGGGTGAAACGGGCAGCCTGACATGAGGCAGGCTTAAAACTGGGTTTACTGAAAAGATGTTTCCAATGGCTCGAGCCCGGAGAGAGTCGACCCCGGGCGAGAGTGTAAATAAGTTGGATACCTATAAAGGAGGAAATTAATGATTAAAGCAAGAGCTTGGCCAGTGAGGGCGATGTATATACTCATCGCTGCGGCACTGGCTATCAGTCTGTTTATTACAGCAGCTCCTGCCCAGAAGGTGAGTGCTGACCCCGGTCTCAGCGAGTGGACGCGGGTCGAGACTCCCACCATGGACGGCTTTGTCCTGGCACCCGATTCCGTAATCTACGATTACGCCCTGGCTGACGGCGGAGAAGTGGCCTACGCTGTCGTGGAGGCGTATTGGGAGGACCCTGATGATGCAGATTCTGATTGGGACGACTATGACTATCGTCTGCTGAAGTCCGACGACCATGCTGCCACCTGGGACGATATCACCGATGCACTGGAGGATGTAGATGATACCCACAACATAACCGCGTTGGTGCGGGTCGCTACCGACTGGGAGGACCCCGACTTCGTGGCTGTCGCCCTTTGGGAGGATGGTGAACTCCGTGTTTACTTCTCCATTGACGGCGGCGATGAATTCGAGGACATTGGCGAAGTTGAGGATGGCGGCGTTTACCTCACCACTGTGTCCGACCTCGCCGTCTCCTACGAAGCGGCCGGCAAGCGAGAGGTCGCCATCGGCGGTTCTAATGGAACCGAAGCCCAGCTTTTCCGCTCCACGGTTACCGGAGATTCAGCCGATGCCTGGGAGGATGCTACAGCTTATGACGGCTGGGATGACAATGGTGTATCATTCAACTCGACGCTCGTCACCGACATCATTTTCTCGCCTAGCTGGTCTACGGACAAGACCATCCTGGTTACCACTACTAACTCCACCACTGTCTGGCTGCAATGCGGTAGCTGGGGAACCAGCGAAGGCTGGAACGAGATGTCAACTCTGGGCATCGAGGCTGTGCCCATAATAGAGGATGTAACCATCCCGATGACGCTGGCGGACGCCAGAATAATAGCCGGCATAACCCTGCCCGAGGACTACAACAGTAAGGACAGCGATGACAGAGTCCTCTGGGTCTGGGTAAACTACTATGATCCTTCTGCGGGCGGCGCTCCCACATGCTTGATAGCCCGCGTGGATGATGACTCTGCCGACCCGGTCGGGCCGATGGGGCAGGTCGAGGACGGCGAACTCTGGCTGACCAATGTGTCCTACCACGGCACCATAGCCGAAGGTGAGGCTATCGCCGGCGTGCTGGGCGACGGAACTGGAGGCCTTGAAGAGTGCTGCGAGGGCGTCCAGGTCTATCGCAATGACGGAATCCACAACATGGATATCTGCTGTGAGCGATGGCATGATGCCTGCAAGCCGCCAACCGGGAGAAATGCCACGGCGGTATCCTACGTCGGCGAAGACAAGGCTTACGCCGTTTCCCTCCAGGGCGGACTCGATTGTGACGAGGGCGCCTGGTCGGTAACCTTCGACGACGGAGATACCTGGAACCAGCTCAGCTTGATTGACACCTGTATTGATTACTTCTCGGACGTTGCCGTATCGCCCGACTGCAACAAGACCTTCCTAGTCAGCGTTAACGATTGTTATGGGGAGGGGGAATGTAGCGGGTGTGATTGCTGCTGCGACAGTGTCTGGCTTCACGCCGACACCCTTCCCGAGGCTGAGGAGTACAGCGGCAAGTGGCTGAGGACATGGTGCGGCCAGCTAGGTGATGACCAGTGGGGCCTGCTCAGGCTGGCTCCCGAGGAAACCACCGGCGATAACGTCTATCTCGTTGACTGGGGAACCAATGACGTGTACTGGAATGACATGGAAACCCTGGCTTGCTGGGACCCCATAGGATCTACTGTGCTAGATCACATCGTGGACCTAGCTGCGCAGGACGCCGATACCCTCTATGCCCTGGATAAAAATGGCGACGTGGCCATGTTCGATGACGATGAGTGGCAGGAAGAGGTGGAGAGCGAGGTCGATTGTGGTCATACCATCGCCGTCTGGGGCGACCACATACTTGTCGGCAGCTGTGATGGATATGTTTCTTACTCCGACGATGGCGGTGAGACCTTCGCCTTGCTCGAGGATGTGGGTGGCAATGAGGAACCGACCCCCATTGTCGGCTTAGTTACTGTAGCCTTTGACAGCTACTTCGACACCAACAACACAATCTATGCTGCTGTAGATGGAGATACCAACCCGTCAACGGGCGGCATCTATCTGTGGGTCCTTGGCGAGAGCGTAGAGTGGACAGACATCGATGCCTGCCAGGAACTCGCCTACACCGGCCTGGTGCTGGATAGACCGTCTCCGGGCAATCCCATGACCAGCGCTGAGACCGGCGGCGTTCTCTATGCCAGCTACTATTACTGGCTAGACGACTCTCCTGATTATGCTATGACTGGCGTGGCTCGCTGCCTGACGCCTATCGTGGAGATTTGCTGCGACGTCGGAGAGGCCGAATGGGATTACCTGTATGTGACCGAATATGACACTTCATCTGACGAGCTCTTTAAGGGCGACTGGACGTCAGAAGACGTAGTAGG
>Ga0209636_10008484_pt1 | contig 10466 bp, 6 predicted proteins | sample DeeMarSWOR152_54_FD_187464 | JGI IMG/M metagenome (GOLD analysis project Ga0209636, IMG submission 187464) | Marine sediment microbial communities from White Oak River estuary, North Carolina - WOR-1-52-54 (SPAdes) (version 2) | ecosystem: Environmental > Aquatic > Marine > Intertidal zone >... | reverse complement strand
ATGGGCGCAGAGTTTCACCGCACCCATTGGCTTGCCTGGCTGGCTGAGGCCTATGTCAAATCAGGACAGACAAAAGAAGGACTGGTCACCATAGCCGAGGCATTTGATACATTAGAGAAAAAAGGTGAGCGTTACTGCGAGTCTGAGCTGCATCGTATAAAAGGGGAATTGCTGCTTCAGCAGGGGATAGAGGAAGTTGAGGTCAAGGTGTGTTATCGGCAGGCCATAGACATTGCTCGTGAGCAGAGTGCGAAATCATTGGAGTTGCGGGCCACGATCAGTATGGCTCGCTTGTTGAAAAAAATGGGTAATCCAGGAGAAGCCCGTCATCTCCTGGCAGAAATATTCGGCTGGTTCACCGAAGGGCTGGAAACTCCGGACCTGAAAGAAGCCAAAGCCCTTCTCGAAGAGCTCCACTAAAAAAATGGGGTCAGGTCTACGCTTTTAACTTCCTAAATCTTTTTCCTCCTTTTTTCCTAGGGTATGAGTTCTTATTTTTGACATCAAATTTTTCCCGTGCTATAAGTTTTTATTATTTTGGATTAGAGTAAGTGGATTCAATAATTCATGTAATCCTTGAGTTAAAAAAAAGGAGGTTTCTATGAAAAAAATAATAATGCCATTCGTGGTCATTAGCCTGCTGCTGGTTGCTCTAGGATCAAGGGAGGTATTTAGTGGGCAGAAGGATTACCAGCTGCTTGATAAAGAGACTTATATGGAGATGGAATCAGTGAGAAGCCCGAATATATCTCCAGACGGGAAACACATCCTGTTTACGCGCGGCTGGGTTGATAAAATGAATGACCGCTTGAGGAGCAATCTCTGGATCGTGGATATCGAAGGCCTCAGGGTTCGGGAGCTTACCCACGGGAACTGGAGAGATTTTTCTCCTGTTTGGTCACCAGATGGGGAAAAGATTGCTTTTCTCTCGGATAGAGATGGAACGACCCAGATCCATGTGCTGTGGCTTGACACGAGAGAAATCGCTCAGCTTACCCATCTTGAGCGCGAGCCCAGTGACTTAAGATGGTCACCGGATGGCAAAATATTGGCTTTCACTATGTTTATTCCCGATCAAAAGAAGATGTTGCCGGTCAAGCTTCCTGATAAACCCAGCGGAGCGAAATGGGCTGATCCGGCCATTATCATTGACCGGTTATCTTGGAGAAGAGACGGGCGGGGACCTATACCCAAAGGTTATTCTCACATTTTTGTGATCGATGCTGAGCTGGGAGGGACTCCCCAGAAAATAACATCCGGGGATTATTCTCACAGCGACCCTCAATGGTCTGTTGATGGGGAAAAAATATATTTTAGTGCTATACGCAAACCAGAGGCTGAGTATCTCCGCGGGGATTCTGAGATTTATTCAGTTGACCTAGACACTCTTGATATAAAGACCTTAACCGACCGGAAAGGTCCGGACAGAGAAGCGCGAGTCTCACCAGATGGGAAGTTGATTGCTTATGCAGGCTATGATGATAAAAACTACACCCGCCACCTTTCAAACCTGTATCTTATGGATGATCAAGGAGGAAAGAAACGCCTTCTGGCCGGAGATTTTCCCAATTCACCTTACAGCATTACCTGGGCTCCGGATGGCTCTGGCCTCTATTATCTCATGGCAGAAAAGGGAGTATCTAATCTTTATTTCATTGCTGTAAGCGGTAAAATTAAAAAAATCACTGGGGCGGTTCATTATCTTTCCGGATTATCCATAGCCAAGAACAGTCAGGTGGCTATGACGCGCTCCACTTTTCATCAGCCAGAGTATCTGGTTACGTTTAACCTTTCCAATCCCGGTAATATCAAAAAGCTGGTCGATGTCAACGAAGATGTTCTGGCGAAGGTTAAGCTGGGAGAAGTTGAAGAATTGTGGTTTAAATCTCCTGATGGATTGGATTTGCAAGGATGGGTTATCAAACCTCCTGACTTTAATCCAGAAAAAAAATATCCGATGATTCTCTATATTCACGGTGGTCCCTGGGCCATGTATTCGGTGCGTTTTAGTTGGCCTTGGCAAAATTTTGCGGCCAATGGTTATGCGGTTTTATACATGAACCCGAGAGGGAGCACAGGTTATGGTCAGGATTTTGTCAATGGTATTCAATTTTCTTATCCCGGGAAGGATTATGATGACTTGATGGCAGGTGTCGATGCAGCTTTAGCCAAAGGTTTTATAGACAAGGATAACCTGTTTGTCTGCGGAGGAAGTGGAGGAGGAGTGCTTACAGCTTGGATTGTGGGTCACACTGACCGTTTTCGGGCTGCAGTGTCGATGAGACCAGTTATCAACTGGCATTCATTCGTGGGCACGACCGATGGAGCCATGTGGTACGACCAATTCAGAAAATACCCCTGGGAAGATCCCCTGGAATACGCTGTGCGTTCACCCCTTCATTATGTGGCCAATGTGACTACCCCGACCATGGTCATGACAGGCGAGGCAGACCTGAGAACTCCGATGGGTCAGAGTGAAGAATATTACCGGGCTCTAAAAATGCTGAAAAAGGAAACTCTGCTGGTGCGAATGCCTGAGGAATACCATGGCTGGCGGCGCCCTTCTCACCGACTCCTTCAGCAGCTTTATCTTCTAGCCTGGTTTGAGAAATACCGGGTAAAACCTGAACCTGAGAGCAAATAAAAATGATTAGGTCCTAACTTTCAACATATCTTTCTCAAAAACTGAGGAACAGGACCACACTTTTAACTTTTTGTGGCCTGAATAGAAACAAGAATCTGATTCCTAAGCTTTAGTCTTAAAGACAAGAAAAAGTATGGACCTGGTGCCTATTTGCCATTAATCGTCTCTGGCTTTTATGACTTGAATTTTTCTGAATAATGGAATAAAAAGATAGCACTAGGAAGAAAAAGAAAGTAAAAATCCAGATTATAAAAATTATAAAGGCTTGAGCCCGATGAAGTGTCCGGAATGTGATTTTGAGAATCCTGCGGATACCCGTTTTTGCGGGAACTGCGGGGCAAAACTCACTCCTTCCGAGGATATAACGTCTGCTCCCACCAAGACTATCCAAGCTGAGAAAAAAGAATTAACTATCGGCAGCATCTTCGCCGGGCGATACCAGGTCATCGAAGAACTGGGCAAAGGCGGCATGGGCAAAGTCTACAAGGTCCTGGATAAAGATATAGATGAGAAGGTGGCTTTGAAGCTTTTGAATCCTGAGATTGCAGCTGATGAGCACACCATCAAGCGCTTCCGGAATGAATTGAAATTTGCCCGCAAGATCTCGCACAAGAATGTTTGCCGGATGTATGACCTCAGCAAAGAAGAGGGCACCCACTACATCACCATGGAGTATGTTCCTGGAGAAGACCTGAAGAGCATGATCCGGATGATGGGGCAGTTGAGTGCCGGGAAAGCGATTGTTGTGGCCAGGCAAGTCTGTGAGGGATTGGTTGAAGCCCATCGGTTGGGTGTCGTGCATCGGGATTTGAAGCCCCAGAACATCATGATCGATAGAGAGGGGAATTCCCGGATCATGGACTTCGGGATCGCCCGTTCCCTCAAAGCCAAAGGGATAACCGGCGAGGGAGTGATCATCGGCACCCCAGAGTACATGTCCCCTGAGCAAGTGGAGGGAAAGGAAGCAGACGAGCGCTCAGATATTTATGCGCTGGGAGTGATTCTCTACGAGATGGTGACCGGTCAGGTTCCATTTGCCGGAGACACTCCTTTAAGCATCGCTGTGAAGCACAAGACCGAAGCACCTCGAGACCCAAGGGAAATCAATTCTCTAGTTCCAGATGATCTAAGCCAGGTGATCCTCAAATGCATGGAGAAGGATACAGGAAAGAGGTATCAGAAGGCTGAAGAGCTCCTTTCTGAATTGAAAAGGATAGAAAAAGGCCTACCCACCACAGAGAGGATTTTGCCTAAAAGAAAAGCTAAAACTGTAGAAATCGGGAAGGTGAATTGGAAGAGATTCATCCTTTACGTTGGTGCGGCCCTTGCTTTGGCATTGATCATAGCGGTTGGAATTATTTTACTCACTGGCCCACCGAGTGCTATAGATTCGATTGCGGTGCTTCCCTTTGAAAGTCCGAGGGAAGAACCGGAGATGGAATACTTGTGTGACGGGATAACTGAGAGCCTGATCAACAAACTTTCTCAGCTACCTGATCTCAAGGTGATATCCAGTTTCTCAGTGCTGAGATATAAAGGGATGAAGCCCGACTTGGAAGAAGTCGGCAGACAATTAAACGTCCGGGCTGTGCTCGCTGGCAGGGTTGCTCAACGTGGCGATACTCTCTCCATAAATACAGAGCTTATTAACGTCAGGGATAATACACGTATTTGGGGTGAACAATACAGCCGAAAATTTGGTGACGTTCTAGCTGTTCAAGATGAAATATCGAAGCAAATATGTGAGAAGCTGCGACTGCGGTTAACCGGAGCGGAGAAAGAGCTCCTAGCCAAACGTTACACTGAAAATATCGAAGCCTATAAGCTATACCTCCAGGGCAGGTCCCATTGGAACAGGCGGACTCGTGTGGATCTGCAAAAAGCCATAGACTATTTTGAAAAAGCTGTTGCTGTTGATCCCCAGTATGCACTCGGGTATGCGAGCCTGGCTGAGACTTATGTGGTGGTTGGAAACTTGGGATGGGAGAAGCCGAGTATTGTCTATCCGAAGGCTGAAGCTTATTGCCTGAAAGCTTTGGCTCTTGATAAAGACCTTGCCGAGGCGCATGCAGCCTGGGGAGAGGTAAAGTGTGACTGGGAGTGGGACTTCAAAGGAGCAGAGAAAGAATACCAGAAGGCTATTCAACTCAATCCCAATTATGCCACAGCTTACCAGTGGCTGGCCGAGCTTTATTTAGGAACAGAGAGATATCAACTCGCCCATGAAGAGATCCGCAAAGCCATCGAACTTGATCCTCATGCCATTGTTATGAAAGCTATTCTGGCCCAAATCTATATCTCCGAAGAAAGGTTTGACGAAGCTGTTGAGACAATAAAACCGATCTGGGAGGAAAACCCTGATTTCTTCTTGTCTAATCTTGCCTTAGTCATGGCCTATATGGGGAAGAGAGACTATGATAAGGCACAGGAAGTCACAGAGAAAATAAGTGATCCCTGGTTTAAAGCATGGTGCCAGGTTCGTGTTCATGCCGCCCGAGGTGAAACGACTAAAGCGAGGGAGATTCTCCAGGAGTTCCAGAAATTATCTCAGGAGAGATACCTTTGCCCAGTTATCATTGGCCTCTTATACGGCGACCTGGGAGAAATCGATGAAGCCTTTGATTTATTCGAGAGAGCCGTAGAACAACACATTTCAAGGTTGTTTTCTCTAAGAGTATTGCGTCCAAGTAAAGAATTTCAACAGGATCCACGTTACAAAGAGCTGAGGAAGAAACTTGGTCTGGAGTGATAAAGAAAGTAGAAATAGTCGCACTCAGATCGCTATGACAATATTTTTTCATATATCGGAATCAAAATAGTGTCAGGCCTTGACACTTATTTTCAGGTTTAAAACATGGCCAAGGATATCTATAAAAAATTAGCCAGACACCTGGACAACCTACCAGGAGGATTCCCTTCCACAAAAAGCGGTGTGGAGCTGCGTATACTCCGCCGGCTATTTACTGCTGAAGAAGCCGAGCTGGCCCTGAAACTGACTGTACTTCCGGAAGAATCCGGAGCGATCGCTCGCCGGACTAAACTTGGTCCTGATGAAACAGCCAGGCGCCTGGAGGAGATGGCCAGGAAGGGGCTTATCTACCGGATCGAATCCGAAGGCAAGCCTCCGAAGTACATGACTCTTCAGTATGTGATCGGGATCTGGGAATTCCATGTCAATGACCTTAACCCAGAGCTTATCCGGGACATGGATGAGTACTTACCTACACTCTTGGATTTCGAAACCTGGAAGAAAGCTCCCCAGCTCCGAACGATCCCAGTGGAGCAAAGCATCCCTGTTCAGCTCGGAGTCATGCCTTACGAGAAGGCAGAGGAGCTGGTGAAGGCTCAGGAGAAGATCGCGGTGGCACCCTGTATCTGCCGTCGGGAGCGGAGCATGGTGGGCGAAGGATGCGATAAGCCCTTAGAAAGCTGTATCGTCTTGGGAAGGGGAGCGGATTATTATGTAAAGAATGGCCTCGGCCGATCCATCAGCCAAAAAGAGGCCCTCGAGATCCTCCAAGAAGCTGATAAAGCCGGCCTGGTCCTTCAACCCGGAAACGCCCAGCAAGCCGGGAACATTTGCTGTTGCTGCGGCTGCTGCTGTGGAGTGCTCAGGACGATCAAGCGCCATCCCCAGCCAGCCAGTATAGTTTCTTCAGCCTTTGTCGCCACTGTCGATGCTTCTGCCTGCGATGGCTGCGGCACTTGCCTCGAGCGCTGCCAGATGGAAGCCTTGGAGTTGATAGATGATAAAGTTTTCCATAACATCGACCGCTGCATCGGCTGTGGGCTGTGCGTTTCCACCTGTCCCACCGGTGCCCTGGCTCTGGTGCGAAAAATTGAATCCGAGCAGCCAAAAGTGCCCAAGAATTGGCGTGATGCTCTATACAATCTGGCCAAAGAACGAGGCAAGATTGGCGTCCTCAGTCGCTCTGTGATAAAGACTAGATCAAAGTTGTAAGAATGGGGGAGGTCTGCACTTTTGTCTCTTTTAACCGAAGTAAGAATTAATTTCATGAGCTTCGATGAAATAAGCAAATTCTTTGATTCGATATCTAGAACTATGTTAATTAATTTAGCCATGATGCGCAGGATGGGGAAGATAAGCCTGAAAAGAGGATGACAGTGTTCAGACACATAAGCCTTGATACCAAGGTCAAGCTCAACAATGGAGTGGAAATGCCAATCTTTGGATTGGGCACCTATCAAGCTCGAAAGGGAGAAGCCCAAGAGGCTGTTCTTCAGGCCTTGAAGATTGGCTATCGCCTGATTGACACTGCAAGCATGTACGGTAATGAAGAGGATGTTGGGGAAGCGCTTCGGAAAAGCGGCCTTCCAAGAGAGGAAGTCTTTATCACCACCAAATTGTGGAATTCAGACCACGGCTTTAAGAAGGCTCTGGCTGCTTTTGAAGAAAGCCGGAAAAGACTGGGTCTGGATTATATTGACCTTTACTTGATTCACTGGCCAGTGGAAGGAATCCGCAGCGAGACCTGGAAAGCAATGGAGAAGCTGCTGGAAGAAGGGACGTGCCGGGCTGTCGGAGTCAGCAATTACCTGACCTGGCATCTGGAGGAGCTTTTGAATCATTCAAAGACCATTCCAGCAGTCAACCAGGTTGAGTTCCATCCCTATCTCTACCTAAAAGACCTCCAGGATTTTTGCCGATCCCATGACATTCAGCTGGAGTCCTATAGCCCGCTTACCAAGGGAGTGAAGTTAGATGATCCGAAATTGGCAGCCATAGCTTTAAAATATTCCAAAACTCCGGCTCAAATTCTTATTCGCTGGGTGCTGCAAAAAGGAGTCATAGTCATCCCAAAATCATCAAGAAAAGAAAGAATCGAAGAGAATGCCGATGTTTTCGATTTCACGATTTCTTCAGAAGACATGAACGCGCTTGATTCTTTCCATCAAAACTTCCGCTCCAGCTGGGATCCTTCCCGAATTCCATGATGAAATCATTCCTAAGTCCTTGATATCGATATGAATAAAGGTCTTTGGGGATGGATGAAGCGACCTTGAGGATTTAGCCTTCGGATTTCGGTCTTCGAGGGAAGTCGACAGAGTCGACCTGGGAGTATGTTTGAGCGAAGCGAGTTACGCAGCAGCCGAGAAGGCCGGAAGGAGAATGGCGTTAAAAATCTGAACGGAGCGAAGCCATCCCCAAAGACCTATTCTTATCCCGGACTTTAACATGCTTACTTCCATAATTAATTTCTTGACTCGCCTGATAACCTTCGATATATCTGATGATTGCAGTGAAGGATCATCAAACATTCGACTCAATATTTAGAATTTTTGCTATTCAGTTTAATAAAATGGCTCACTATTTATAGTGCCGGGAGGTGATGGCTGTGAACATGAATCCCAAAGCCTCAGAAATTCTTTCCTTAGAGGGAAAGGTTGCCATAATCACCGGAGCAGCCTCTGGCATTGGCCTGGCATCAGCAAAACTTCTGGCCAAGGCAGGAGCCGGCGTGGCCTTGCTAGATGTTGACGCAACGAAAGGAAAAAAAGCGAAACAAGAGATCGAAAAGATTGGAAGGAAGGCAAAATTTTACCGATGCGATGTCACCTCGAATTCGGATTGTAAGAAAACAACCGAGGATGTCTACCAAAAATTCGGAAAGATAGACATCCTGGTCAACAATGCAGGAGTCACCAGGCGCAAAGATGTCGTTGAATTGAATGAGGAAGAATGGGATTTGGTCTTGAACGTAAACTTAAAAGCCATCTATTTGCTCTCCCGTCATGTCATCCCTCATATGATTGAAGACGGCGGAGGAAGCATCATCAATATCGGCTCAGGGTGGGGTCTTAAGGGCGGTCCTCAAGCTGCGGCCTATTGTGCAGCCAAAGGGGGAGTTGTCAATCTTACTCGAGCTATGGCCATTGACCATGGAAAACAGAATATTCGAGTGAATTGTGTCTGTCCTGGGGATGTAGACACTCCTCTCCTTCACGAAGAGGCGGCTCAGCTGGGAGAGGATGAAACTGAATTTCTGAAGAAGGCTGCTGACCGCCCCCTGAAAAAAATTGGGCAGCCTGAAGATATCGCCAATGCTGTTCTCTACTTGGCCAGTGACATGTCCAGCTGGGTCACGGGATCGATATTGGTTGTGGACGGCGGAGGCTTAGCTTAGATATTGAAAATTGATTCGTCATTGCGGGGAGCGAAATAGAATGTCATTGCGAGGAGCGTAGCGACGTGGCAATCTCATACAATAAGAGTATCATGACGAGTAACGCTGGCCATCCCTACAATAAGAACCTCATTGCGAGCGAAGCGCGGCAATCTCATACGCTAATAAGGAAGAGATTGCTTCGACACTCCGTGCCTCGCAATGACAATTTATTAGATGAGATTGCTTCGCCCTTTAAGGGCTGGAAATGATTCGAAAAAAGCATTGCGAGCTTATGGAATGCACGAAGGAGGTAAACTATGAAGAAAGGAAATGAAAAATTAGTCCATCCTTATATTCCTAACTCAGTTCCAGAAGTTAAAGCCAAAATGCTGGAGGAAATCGGGGTCAAGGATATCGAGGAGCTTTATCAAGAGATACCTGAGAGCTTGCGTTTGAAACGAGAGTTAGATTTGCCCGAACCGTTGCTGTCAGAACACGCTTTAAAACGCCAGGTAGAGAAAATCCTATCCAAAAATCAAACCTGCGAAGAAAACATCAATTTCTTGGGTGCAGGATGCTGGCAGCATCATGTTCCGGCTATTTGTGATGAGATCAATCAACGTTCAGAATTCTTGACCGCCTATGCAGGAGAGCCTTACGAAGACCACGGAAGGTTCCAGGCGCTTTTTGAATACGAGAGCTTGATGGGAGAACTCCTGGATATGGAGGTGGTGAACGTACCGACCTATGATTGGTGCCAGGCGGCAAGCACTTCTATAAGGATGGCTGGAAGAATTACCGGGCGCAGGGAAATTCTCATCTCCGATACTGTATCTCCGGAAAGGCTTTTGGTGATCAAAAACTACTGCCAGCCAGTGATGGCTCTGAAGATGGTGAGACACTCTCCTGAGACTGGCCGTATGGACCTGGAGGACCTAAAATCGAAGATAACCTCCGAAACAGCCGGTATCTATTTCGAGAATCCCTCTTACTTGGGATTTATCGAGAATCAGGGGCAGGCTATAGCTGATATTGTCCATGAAAACAAAGCCCTTTGCGTTGTGGGCGTGGATCCGATTTCCTTGGGAGTCATCGTTCCTCCCAGCCATTACGGAGCAGATATTGTTTGCGGTGATATTCAGGGGCTCGGAAACCACCTGAGCTATGGAGGAGCTCACGGCGGGTTCATTTCCACTCGGGACGAGGAGAGATTTGTCATGGAATACCCTTCGCGCCTGTTTGGAATAACCAAGACTTCTGTTGAAGGTGAATACGGCTTTGGTGATGTGGCTTATGATAGGACCTCCTTTGGAGTCAGAGAAGAGGGAAAGGAATTTGTTGGCACTCATACTGCCTTATGCGGCATTACGGCCGGTGTTTATTTAGCGCTCCTGGGGCCCAAGGGAATGCAGGAATTAGGAAAGACCATCATGCAGAGGTCTCAGTATGCGATGAAGAAACTATCGGAAATTGAGGGAGTGAAAGCTCCCTTGTTTGATTCAGCGCACTTTGAAGAATTTGTGGTGGATTTCAAAGGGACAGGTAAGACAGTGGAAGAGATTAACTCACTATTGCGCGAGCGAGGCATTTTTGGCGGAAAAGACCTTTCCAAAGAATTCCCGGAGCTTAGAAACTGCGCTTTATACTGCGTGACCGAAGTTCACACCAAAGAAGATATAGATGAATTAGTTCAG
>Ga0209636_10008480_pt1 | contig 10468 bp, 4 predicted proteins | sample DeeMarSWOR152_54_FD_187464 | JGI IMG/M metagenome (GOLD analysis project Ga0209636, IMG submission 187464) | Marine sediment microbial communities from White Oak River estuary, North Carolina - WOR-1-52-54 (SPAdes) (version 2) | ecosystem: Environmental > Aquatic > Marine > Intertidal zone >... | reverse complement strand
TGTTGGCTATCATCCTGGCCTTCATCACACGTGAGCCTGTCATCAGCCTTGCTATTGCTTGTGTGGTGGGTGTGCTCGTCATGGGACAGGGACTGATCGGATTTCCCGAGCTTCTGGTCAAGACATTGGGCAGCGAAGATTTTATGTGGGTCTGCCTGATAGAAATCTGCATCGGGATTCTGGTTGCCTTTTATCAGCGCAGCGGGGCAGTGGATATGTTTGGCCGGAGAGTCAGCCATCTGACAAAATCAAGATCACAGACGCAGTTACTAGCCTGGGGATTGGGCCTGTTTGTATTCTTCAGCGATTATTTCAGCCCTCTCTTCACTGGGCCTGTGATGCGCAAGCTGACCGACAAGGCAAAGATATCAAGGGAGAAACTGGCTTACATCTGCGATTCCACATCGGCACCAGTGAGTGTTTTGGCTCCGATAACAGGATGGGCTGTCTATATATGTGCGCTTCTTGTCGGAATCGGCCCTATACTTGACAAAAAAGATGCCATGTCGCTGTTCATTCAATCCATTCCCTTGAATTTTTACGCCATGCTGTCAGTTTTGATGGTGGCCTTGATTGCTTGGAAGATCATCCCGGAATTTGGACCTATGCGGAAGGCCGAGCACAGAGCCATTCATAAAGACCAGGTGCTTCGTCCTGGCTCTGTGCCGATGATGAGTTCGGAATTGACAGAGCTTTCTGTTTCCGATAAAGGGCGCCCCAATATCTGGCTGAATTTCTATATGCCAGTTATGATCGTGATCGTGGTAAACATCGGGACGTTCGTGGCTACAGGACAAGCACGGGTTTTGGAGAGCTTCATGCTGGCCACGGTTGTCCTGGGTGTTGTCATGTTTTTACAAAGAGTCGATAGTATGCATGGATTGATGCATTCCGTTTCCTCAGGAATCAAAGGAGTCATGCCTGCTGTCTTGATACTGGGTTTTGCCTATGCCATAAACATGGTGAGCCGGGATATGGGAACAGCCCAGTATGTGGTTGAAGTCTGCAAAGAGTGGCTTAATCCAGACATTTTGCCTGTGCTGGTTTTTTTCATCAGCGCCTTTGTCAGCTTTGCCACAGGAACATCCTGGGGAACTTTTGCCATCATCATCCCCGTCTCTGTGCCCTTGGCGTTCGAATTCAGCGGGGGAGAGGTTTCGTCCCTGGTTTTGGCAACCGTGGCTGCTTCGGCTGGAGGCGGAGTGTTCGGAGACCACTGCTCGCCCCTGTCAGATACCACTGTTCTTTCATCATTGGGGAGCGCTTGTGACCACATGGACCATGTGAGGACTCAACTCCCATATGCCCTGGCCGCAGCCACAGCCACAGCTTTGATCTATTTATTTTTAGGATTGTTTTAATTTGGGGACAGTAACCGCAATTACTTAATTATGACGAGTTAAGTGATCGCGTATACTGTCCCCAAATTAGTGTGTCCCCAAATTAGTGTCCCCGAATTAGAATCAAATGGTTTGGGTGGAATTATTTTTCTTTGATGAGTTGGTTGAGTTTTTCGATGGCGTTTGTGTTGTTCGGATCCAATTCCAGGGATTTTGCATAATTCTTGATAGCCAAATTCTTATTGCCCGAGATCATGTAGGCTTCAGCCAGGCTGTCGTATCCGTTGGCGTATTCGGGATAGGACTTGAGGTTCAACTTAAAGATTTCAATGGCATCTTTGGTCTTTTTCTTATTTTCGAGCAGAAAATAGCCCAAATTATTCAGCTCTGTCTCCGCGAAATTGTATTCTTCGGGATGCTCTTTTTTGAGTGTTTCATATTGCTGGATTGTGGATTGGATGTCTTTTTCCTTCCATGTTTTGTACATCGCTTCAGCAATGGACTTTTTAGGCAGATCATAGGGTTTATCATAGAGAATCCGGATGATCGCATCGCTCATCTGGGCGAGCCGGGCCCGCGGGGTATTGTTCAACAGCACGATCAAATGCTTGCCTTGGATTATTCTCTCGATCCAGGTGTTGAATCCGTTGATGCCGCCGCCGTGAGAAATGCTGGTCAGCTTTTCTTCAGAATCGGGAAGGCTCTTTTCTCTTATGCCCCATCCATATCCATAACCTTGAATGTGAGGAGTAAACAAGAGATCCTTCATCTTCGTGGAAAGCAATTTTTCTGTATACAGGGCTTGGTCCCAAAGAAACAGATCTTCTACAGTGGAATACAGCGAGCCGGCTGCATAAGGAAGAGACATATCCAGATACGGCGCATTTATACAGCCATCAAACGTAATGGAATATCCTGTCGCACGGTTAGGGATGATCGGATCGTGTCGGTCATAGCCGCTGTTTTTCATTCCGACGGCATCGAAGATTCTTTCCTTTAAAGCGTCCTCGTAGGTCTTTCCTGTGATCGCTTCTATGATGGCTCCAAGGAGAAAATAGCCTGAATTGTTATACAGGAACCGAGAACCAGGTTCAAACTCGAGATCCTCGCTGCAGTATTTTTTAACGAACTCTTCGACAGGGTAGGGATCTCGGCTAATATCTTCGAAGAAGTGAGGAACGCTGGTATAGCTCGGGATGCCTGAGCTATGCGTCAGCAGATGATGAACGGTAACCCGGTTTCCAGTATCCTTCCGGTAATAGGGCAGATAATCGGACAGTTTTCCTTCAAGGTCGATCTTCTCCTGCTCGACGAGCTGGAGAATCAGCATGGATGTGAACTGCTTGGTGATAGAGCCGAGCCTGAATTTTGTATCTGGCTTGTTCGGAATATTCCACTCTCTGTTCGCCAGTCCAAATCCTTTTTTGTAGATTACCTTTCCACCTTCTGCAACGAGCACTGACCCGGTGAACTGCTTATAATCGAAGTATATCTTTACCAATTCATCGATTTTGTTGACCTTATCTTGTGCATATGCATTGGTTTTAATGGAAAATAACAAAAATATCAGGATTAATGCTGTAGAGAGAGTAACAAAATGATGGAATCGTTTCATGATGAAACCTCCTTTTTTCATTACGAATAAACTGTCTTAAAGGTTATAAGTTGTCTCTTTTACAGGTTTAAGAAAGAGATAAATTTGAGAAGGATCAATCGTCGTCCTCATCCTGTACAAGGGTTACTGCCCAGGAAGGATAAGGGGCGGCACTTCCTTTTACCGCATGCCACAGGATACGGTTCAAGGTATCTTCAGGGCACGCATCGACTTTTCGGAAATTCAACTTTGCTGATCGGAGAGCGTTACGCCGCAAAAGCGAATCAGAAATTTCCTCAGGATTCGGGTTCATCTCGTCGAGCGGCACCCGATTGGGTAGAGATTCGAACGATCTGAAATCCGGTGTGGAAGTGAAACAATCGAACATTGGAACTGCAGTGGCATCGAATTGATTCATCGGGGGCAGTCCGAGGATCTGCTCGATGGTGCGGAGGATGCTGGTTGTGTTGTACTGCGTGCTGACCACAGCTCCCCGTTTGGTATAGGGGCTGATGCAGTAGGCTGTGGTGCGGTAACCGCTCACATGGTCGAATCCGTTCTGCGGGTCGTCTTCAATACCGAAGATGACCGTTTCTTTCCAAAATCGGCTATGACTGAAAGCTTCGACAATGCGGCCAAAGGCAAGGTCGTTGTCGGCCACGCAGGCGGATGGCGTTGGAGAACCAGCTCGGGTACCGCTGGTGTGGTCAATGGGTAAACAAATCAGGATGAGCTGCGGCATCTGACCTTCGCGTTCCCATTCAGCGATCTGTTCTACGATGTAGCGCGCTCTCCAGACATCCGGGACTTCCATGATCCAGCCCACCGTATCAGTTGCGGTGAAGGGACGGATGGTTTCGATCGTAGGTTCGCTCCTGATGACCACCTCGCCCTGACCGTGGAGATATTCTTTCCAGTAATCATTCCACTCAGGCTCTCCTTTGCGTTTCGGATCTGTCCAACGGCATTCAGGTTGGGCAAACTCACCGAAGTTCCAGATCGATATTCCATGCCGGAGAGCATTGTCCCAGATAAATCCGCTGGGAGCATAGGCCAGTGCATCGGCATCATCCGGTCCCATTCCACAGGGATAGCTGCGAGGCCACCCAGCGAACGACTTCTCGAGGTAATCAGTGCCAAAGGCGGTTGTGGACCACTGGTGGCCATCTGCACTCAAGATACCGCTGCAGTAGGTGTTATCGAGCAGCACAAACTCTTTGGCGATCTTGTGCTGGTTTGGAGTCACCTCTTCTCCGAAGAGACAAAGGGAGGGATCGCCATTTCCTTCGGGGAGGTCACCCAGCACCTGGTCGTAAGTCCGGTTTTCTTTGATGATGTAGACCACATGCTTGAACACGCTGGGTTCTCCGATGCGTTCGGGAATTGGACGAGAAGGTTGTCCTGACCGTGATTTTTCGAATGCACGGGACATTCGTTCGCGGCTGAAATTGTCATACACGGCTTCTGTGAACCGCTGAAGATCGCTCCTTTCTGGAACCTGGACCAGGGACACAGACCCATGGTATTGATGGGTGTTGAATCCTTTCCCTCCTGTTTTCTCATCTAGGCTCGGTTCGACAGCATGGCCTTTGATGTTGGCCACACATAAAGTCTGGCGCTCGGCGTCGAAAGTGACAGCCCCTGGAAACCACCCGACAGGGATAAGTCCCAGAAGTTCTGACTCGCGATCCTTGGGGTCGAAATGTACCACGGCGACTGCATTCTGCGTTCCGTTGGCAACATAAAGCGAACGCCCATCAGGAGAAAAACAGAGAGCATTGGGCGAAGCACCAAAAAGGTCTGCGGGATTGGCCTTGACCCAGATTGTCTCGACTACTTTATCCGATCGGGTATCAATCACGCTGAGGTTATCGGATGCAGCATTGGCACAGACGATGTGCCGGCCGTCTGGAGAGAGGGCGAGCGCAGAGGAGTGGAGTTGAACGAGGATTTCATTTGTGGAACCCAAGGCAAGATCTATGACGCTGACCGAACCCTCGCTGGCGATGTGTTTGACGGGGTCGACCTTGACCTTTGTTCCGCGGCCGGCCGGACCGGTTAGATCACCAGCTCTTGGCTGCCGTCCACCCCAGTTGCTGACATAAGCTTTGTTATCGGCGAGCACGACATCGAAGGGTGCGACTCCGACATCGAACGTGCGCAGAACTGTGTTGGTGTTGATATCGATCTCCAAGAGTTCGTTTGAAAGATTGCCGCAGACGTAGAGTCTTTGGCCGTCCTCAGAAAATGCCAGTCCAGCAGGGATTTGATTTTTTCGGCGGGGGGCATTAGCAGGAGGCAGAGGAATAGTATGGGATGGACTGACTCTTCCATCTGAATCGGCAGAGAAGACCTTGATACTTCCATTGACATTGCTGAGGTATATGTGGTGTCCGTCTGGCGAGAAGACAAGTCCTGTGTAACTCACCTGGCCCTTGAGGTCCGGTTCCAAGGTGCTGGGTGACGAAGGATCTGGCAGGGGTTCGGTCTGATCTTCTGAAGGAAACACTACCTTCTGGACAATCGTGCCAGAATCTGGATAGATGATGACAAGTTCGCTTGTCTTTCCTGAAACCGCAAGAAGCCGGCCGTCGGGTGAGAGAGCAAGCGCCTGTGGCCGAAGACCGGGAAGAGATATTTGAACGCCAGCTGGTATCAGGACTTGGTTTACGGGCAGCACAGTCCTGTTCGGACCAACCACACCGACCTTTTCTGTATCAGGCTTTTCTCTCCGGCAGGAGATCGTACTAACAAGGACCACTATGATGAGGAAAAAACACACACGCTTGTGTGAGATGTTCCAGGAGATTGAATGTAAATGATGTTCGATTTTTTCCTCCTGATTAGACTTACATTAATCCATGGCCAGAAGAGATGTCAATGGAAAGAACGAGATTATTTCCTTTCCTTCCCCGACATCTCCATTTCGCGATTGAGTTCCTCGATATCCACATCCTGGGAGTAATCTCCGATCAGGTGCTTGCAGAAGTAATCCGCCCTCAGCCAGAAGAAATATTCATCCATGTCTCCGAATCCATGTCGCTGCCCAGGGAAGAGAAAGAAGTCGAAGCGTTTGTTGGCCTTGATAAGGGCATGAGCCAATCGGATGGTGTTGGCTGGATGGACATTGTTGTCGATGTCTCCGGTCACAATCAGCAGACGCCCTTTCAGGTTTTTTGCAATTTCTGAATTTTTCTCGATGTCATACTCGAAAGTGATGTTTCCTTCTTTATCCACCACTTCTCTGACTCCATGGTGTTTTTCACTCCACCAGCGGTTATAGATGTTGTTTTCATGGTTGCCCGATGATGAGACTGCAACCTTGAAGAAGTCAGGATAAACTAGCATGGCAGCCGTGGACATGAACCCGCCTCCGGAATGGCCGAAGATACCGACTTTTTCAAGATCGATATACGGCTGTCGGGCAGCCAATTGTTCAATGGCGGCTTTCTTGTCTGCCAAACCGTAGTCCCTCAGGTTTCCATATCCAAAGTTGTGGTACCACTTGGAACGGCTGGGATGTCCCCCTCGATTGCCCACTGTGACAACGATAAAACCGAACTGTGCCAGACGCCAGGTCCTATCGCCTCTTGTTGAAAAAGATTTGTCAACAGCTTCTGTTTGGGGACCAGGATAAACATAGGCGATGATGGGATATTTCTTGTTTTCATCGAAATCATAGGGCTTGTACATCACGCCGTAGAGATCGGTTACGCCATCATCGGCCTTGACCTTGAAGGTCTCTGGAAACTGAAAGCCGACCTCTTGCAAGCCCGAAAGATCGACGGTTTCTAATTCCAAAAGAGTATTTCCGCTGCTGTCGCGGAGAATGGCCTGAGGAATAGTGTCGACGCAGGAGAAATTGTCCACAAAATAAAGATTGGAATCGTCCATTGACACCCTGTGATTGAAGTTGTCCTTGTTCAACAGTTGGAGACCAGTGCCGTCTAAATTAACGCGGTAGAGATGCAAATAGTAGGGATCCTCACCTTCCTCACGGCCGTTAGCCAGGAAGTAAAGAAACCGCTCATTTTCATCGATTCCCACGATGTTCTCACAGTGAAAAGGCCCGGCAGTCAACTGTTTTTTTAGGTTGCCGTCTCCATCATAGAGATAAAAATGCGCCCATCCATCTCGTTCCGACCAGTGGACCAGCTCTTTTCCGTTGGCAATGAATCCCAGGGGGCGGGTTTCCACATAGGTATTCAGGCGTTCTTCGATCAGGCTTGTGACTTCGCCAGTGGCAGTGTCAGCAGAGCAGATATCGATACGCTTCAGGTCGCGGCTTGTCCGGGAGAAGTACAGCCGATCGGGCGTTTCCGAAAGCCATAAAGGCGGTCTGTAGTCGTCGTCACGCGTGTTGACAGGATAGCGGCTCGTCATGATCCTCAGCGTCTGATCTTTGAATCGTTCTGCTTTGACTTTGAGCTTGTCCTTGCTTTCCATATCAAAGATCAAGACCTCGAGCTGAGGGGCTTCTTTCTCCCCGGGCATATGGTATTTGTAGGTTTCTAAGGTCGGCCGGGGATCAGCGATAGAGTTAATCACCCACAAATCTTTGACTTTACGATCATCGCTTCGAACCATGGCGAATTTTTTGGAGTCGTGGGACCAAATGATGCGCGCAGGTTTCCGTTTGTTCTTGTTTTTTTCCTTGTCCACATTGGTCTCGCCGCGGCCGATTTCTCCATGATAGCTGTAGTACTCCTCTCCGTCCGTGGTCAATTGGTGTTCTTGGATGGTTTCATCTTCTGGATTATTTTGCCATTTTTCATAGTTTTCCTTGTCCATGTAGTAGAGGTTGTGGTTTCGGCCGAATACAATGATGTTTCCGTCAGGAGATATGCTGGCCCAGCGGGGCCTTTCCGGCTCGTCCACATAATCCTCCAGCAGTGTGAGTTTTCCGGTCTCCAGTTCGTATTCGAAATGATGAAACTTCCGGGCTTCTTCTTTAGCCTTTTCCACAGCGCTCTTTTCCTTCTCCTTTTCTTTTTCTTTGTCTTTTTCTTTTTTGATGTCCTGTTCTTGTTTTTTCTGTTGTTCCTCTTCTTTCTTTTCCAGCTGTTCCTTACGTTTTTCAGCTTCAAAGACATCCTTGTTTTTGGGGACTTTGAAATAGATGAATTTTTCGTTCTTGATGAACTTGATGGTCTCGATCGGCAGGTGCTTGGCGTCATAGGGATCTTTTGTCATCTCAGTCAAGAGTGCAGCCATTCTGACATTGTCGAAGATAGGACGCTTCAGTCCTTTTGCAGGGTTTACCAGGATGTAATTTTTACCCTCCGTCGTTTCGAAGATATACCAGAAGCGCTCACTGTATTTCAGCCAATGTGCATCCACATATGTGCTGAAGACCAGCTTTTTCATTTTGTTGGGTGTGAAGCGCGCAGGCAGCTCGTAGTTAGCCTTGGTGATGGGGATGTTCTCTGCTCCCACTAACCCGGTTGCACCGAGCAAGAGCGCGATCAGACTGAGAGAAAGATACGTTTTTCTCATGATCAATACCCTCCTTTCATGGAATTCCAAAATTTTGATTTATGTGAAGGCTTTGCCGCCTAAAATTGGAGGCTATTTGGGCTTGGTCAGGATGAAAAAGGCACATTTGAGAGTGAAAAATTATACCTATCTCTATGGATGAACACAACGAAAATTTCGTGAGGATCGAATGATCCTGAACGACCTAATGTTCCTGCTTGAGGATTTCATCGATTTCATTCCGCATCACCTCGACTCCCTTTTCGGGCATCCAGTTCATCATCTCTTGGATGGTGTGCTTGTCGGCCAGGGATTTTGTGATTCTGTACCCCAACCAGTATCCGAATTTTTCTGGAATCACAGGATCCTTTGTGCCATCGATGAAATATTTATGATATGTGCTGTAATTGAAATTCTGCAGATCCTTGAGGAATTCCCTAGTATAAGGAATAAAATTTTTCTCATACAGAGGAACATTTTTTTCAATAAGGCCAGGGCGAAACACACCAGGATAAAGCTTTTCTATGGCGTAGACAGTCAGCCCTTCCATAAAAGAGAAAAACAGGAGGCCTTCTCCTTGGAACGCGGCCATGAGACTGATATTTTCTCCATATTTTTTTCTGTAATACGGAAACAAACGCCTGAAGTGAAGAACATGAAAGGACTCATGTGCAATGATTGCCTTGATATCCTCTGGTTTTTTGAAGCAGCTTAAAACTTCAAGTCCATAATAGACGACCATGTCTCCCTGAAAGGGTCTGGCAGAACCGCTCGTTGTGTTCAATGAAGGGATGATGTAGTGGCAAATCGGGCCTTTTTCCCCAGGAAGAATTTTTTGCAAATCTTCAACTGCAGGGGAAATCAGTTCTTGAACGATTGGCTCCTTGCCTTTCATTCTCTGGATATCCTCATCTGTCAGGGTTGCCAGAAAGTCTTTCAGTCGGCTGGCTTTGAGCTTTGCCGGGTCCTGTCCGGTTCCCATGTAGATGATCTCCTGGTAGAAATCTTGGTGTTTGCTTTCAAAGAGTCTGTTCCAGAGGGAAATTTTCTCTTCCAGGGTTTCATCTTTGGCCTTTTCCCAAAAATTGTAGAAATCTGGCATGAAGGAAACGATAAAAGGCTCCAGGTCTTCGGAGGCAGAAATGTTTTGTCCTGAAGACCAAAGTATAATGAGAAACAAAAAAGGTGCTAAATTCCTTGTTCTCATATCGCAATCCTACTCCTTTATATATACGGTTTTGCTGTCCACTTGGTTCTAAAAAAAAGTCTGGACTATAAGACCTATGGGTCCGGGGTTAACATTTTACTCAGAAGCATGATTCAGCAAGAGGCTCTATTACGAAAAGTGGGGCAAAAGATTGACAAACAATCAAATACCAATAGACTTAAGGAAAGAAGCATGTGAAATGGAGGTCAGCGTTATGATTGAAAGCAAATTTTTCGTTGTTGTGTTACTCATTCTTATCCTCTTTATGTATGTTGGGTGTGCGCCAAAGGAAAAGTCAGAGGAAGCAGTTGCCAGCAGCGGCTATGAAGACTTAGTCAAGCTGTTTGAAGATTGGCGGGAATTTCAGAAACCAGGGATCGTTGATGCAGTGCCCGATTACACCGCAGCCGCCATGGAGAGACAGAGGCTTGGGTTGAAGGAGTATCAAAACAGTCTGGCTGCAATGGATCCCAGCTCATGGACCATCTCCCAGCAGGTTGACTACCACATTGTCCGGGCAGAGATGAATGGGTTGGATTTTGACCACCGGGTGCTGCGTCCCTGGTCGAGAAATCCTGATTTTTATGCGGTCTACTACACCTCGCCTTCTGATGTTCCTGCCCTTGAGGGTCCGTGGCGGTATGGAACGCTCTGTTTGTGGAAGTACGCCTATCCACTGGAAGGGGAACAGTACGCAGATTTTCAGATGCGGCTGAAGGCCATTCCCGAGATGCTCGAGCAGGCCAAAGGAAATTTGACCGAAGAGGCCAGAGATCTTTGGTTTTTGGGGATAAGGAGAAAAAAGGTGGAAAGCGTGTACCTTGAAAATCTGGCCAAGCGGTTGGGAAAAGA